>Ga0164318_10001376_pt1 | contig 21514 bp, 15 predicted proteins | sample GuaBasSedimGuay9_FD_113734 | JGI IMG/M metagenome (GOLD analysis project Ga0164318, IMG submission 113734) | Subseafloor sediment microbial communities from Guaymas Basin, Gulf of California, Mexico - Guay9, Core 4571-4, 0-3 cm | ecosystem: Environmental > Aquatic > Marine > Hydrothermal vents... | reverse complement strand
TTGCTTTACTTTACATTCAATATTTATTGGCGATTCGGCAATAATAGGAGCATTAACTTTTTCGCCTTTTATGGGAGTTAGCTTCATTTCTTTAAATTTATCAAAATCACGACCCGATTTTACCCCGCACCAATCTGTTGCAAAAGCTAGGTCTTTATTTGTGAGATTAATTACAAACTCGCCGCTTTCAGCTATTAAATGATGAGAATGCCTGCTTTTTCTGATGGAGACATAAGCCATTGGAGGTGTGGTGTTTGTAGTCCCTGTCCAAGCAATAGTTATAATATTGTAGTTATCAGGACTATTCCCACAACTGACCATGGCGGCAGGAAGTGGATATACCATAGTCCCTGCTTTCCAATGTATTTTATTCAATTTTTTCTCCATACTTCAAACATACATAATTTTTTAAAAAATGAACATAATTATTGCAATTTTGCTTTTGTAGAATTTCCTACTTTTACATTTTCAAATAGAGATAAGAAATAGAATGGAAGATTTAAGTTTACGGATATGCCGAAGTGTACATTTTAATTCGTTGGAAAGTGCCAATGAGATATTTAGTACACCTAAGTTATTTGCTGAACTTCGTTTTGATCTATCGTCAATTTCTTTGGAAAGCATTTCTAAGTTGATATTACCGGAAAAGTTGATATTTACTTGTCGACCAAATTCTTGGAGTTATAATAAACGATTAAAAGCTTATTCATTGGCCTTGGAAAGTGAGGTTGATTATATTGATTTGGATTTTGAAACTGATTTTGATTTGATTCGTGATTTAAAATCTGAAATGAGTTTGTCTAACACACAACTTATTCTTTCTCAGCATAATTATGCTTTAACACCTAACTATATGCAGTTGCAAGAAAGTGTCTATAAGGCTTTTGATTTAGGAGCCGATATAGCTAAAATTATCACAACAGCGAGTGTAACTTCTGATGTGGATAGGGTGTATAGTTTATATCAACGTTTTGACGATATAGTTGCCTTTGCTATGGGTGAAAAAGGGAGGGAATCAAGAGCTAAAATATTAACCCTTGGGGCTCCATTTACTTATGCAGCTTTTTCAGAACAAGAAAAAACGGCTCCCGGACAAATGGATTTTCAGCAAACAGCAGATCTATATCACCGTATTAAAACAGGCAGAATATGAAACTAGCTGTCGTTGGAAATCCTATTGAACATAGTAAGAGCCCTATTATTTTTCAGTTTTTGTTTGATACTTTAAAATTTAATGCGAGCTATGAGAAAATTCTTCTCAATACTGCTGACGAAATCCCGAATCTTTTTGAAATGGGGTATACAGCTATAAATATTACTGCACCTTTCAAACAAAGTATTTTGCCGTTTTTGGATAAATTATCAGATGATGCTAACAAAATAGGTAGTGTAAATACGGTGGTTTTTAAAGAAGGAAAACTACTTGGATTTAATACTGATTATTTAGGTGTATTACACGCTCTGGAAGAAAATGGAAATGACTTATCTTTAAAAAAATGCTTGGTATTAGGTGCCGGTGGTGCCGCTAGAGCAGCTATATTTGGTTTAAAGAAAAGAAATGTTAGAATACAAATTTATAATCGAAGCGAGGATAAAGCAAAGGATTTAGCCGAGGAATTTGATGTGAATTTTATAAAAGTAAAAGATTTGCAAAATACTGTTACTGAGGCAGATATTTTGATTGACACTTTGCCGGCTAATATTCAGTTACTTAAATTGGAAGATTTACATTCGGGCTTAACAATATTAGATGCTTCTTATCCTCATTCAGTTTATGAAGGAAGTAATATTAGGCAATTGATAGGAGGTGAACATTGGCTGTTACACCAAGCCATCCCTGCTTTTGAATTGTTTACAGGAATAAAATTAAGTAAAAATGATTACAATCAGGAAGTACTTTTAGATTTGCTGATTAAATCATAAAACATAGATTATGAACACATTTGGTAGAAAATTTAAACTGTCTATTTTTGGCGAATCGCATGGCGAAGGAATTGGAATTGTTATTGATGGCTGTCCGGTTGGAATTTCTTTAAAAGAAGAAGATCTTAAAGCCGATTTTGATAGACGTAGAAGTGGAGCGCGAGGAACAACGCCTCGGATAGAACCCGATTTGCCAAAGATTCTGAGTGGCGTTTATCAAGAAAAAACAACTGGGGCTCCAATTGCTATCGTTTTTGAAAATACAAATACGCGGTCACACGATTATAATGAAACTCAAGAAATTCCACGCCCTGGTCACGCTGATTTTACCGCTAATCAGAAATATCAAGGATTTAATGATCCTCGAGGTGGAGGCCATTTTTCAGGGAGAATAACTTTAGGTTTGGTTGCTGCCGGATATATTGCTAAACAAATACTCAAAAATGTACATTTTGATGCAAAAGTAATGGAAGTGGGAGGCAGTACTGATATTCAAGCTGTGATTGATAAAGCTTTAGCTGATGGAGATTCGGTTGGAGGTTTGATTGAATGTAAGGTAAATGGACTCCCTATTGGTTTGGGAGAACCTTTTTTCGATTCTATTGAATCTATGATTAGCCATCTTGTTTTTGCTATTCCTGCTACTAAAGGTATTGAATTTGGTTCCGGTTTTGCTGCTGCAACTATGAAAGGTAGCGCGCATAATGATGAAATTTTAGATGCTACAGGAAAGACAAAAACGAATTATGCCGGAGGTGTAAACGGAGGTATAAGCAATGGCAACGAATTGGTTTTTCGTGTGGCTGTAAAGCCAACATCCAGTATTAGTAAAACGCAACACTCTTTTAATAAGGTAAATAATAAGACTGAGGATTTTAATATTATTGGACGCCACGATGCTTGTATCGCATTGCGAATTCCTGTAATTGTTGAAGCCGTTGCAGCTATTGCAATAGTAGATTTATTTTTGACTCAGAAGTAATAGCATCTTTATTTTGTAGAGGCGATTGAAAAGTTTTACTAACTTTACGAGGCGTTCTTCATAGCAAAACTGAAAATACAAGATTTAATAAGTTTTTGTTGCCAACCATAAATGTTGCTGAATTAATTAAGAATGATATACTACTTTCTGCCTAAGAATAGTATGAGTCATTTTTGATATCTCATTGGTGAATTGAAATAATTCGCTACTTTTATCCCCTTGTAAATATAAAATTTTTAACCAAAAAAATTAATTATGCAAAAGCCTAAACTTAGTTTTTGGCAAATCTGGAATATGAGTTTTGGATTTTTAGGAATTCAATTTGGATTTGCTCTTCAGAATGCCAATGCTAGCCGTATTTTATTAACATTTGGTGCCGATGTTCATCATTTGAGTTGGTTTTGGTTGGTAGCTCCAATTACCGGAATGATTATTCAGCCTATTATCGGTTTAATGAGCGATAAAACCTGGAATCGTTTTGGTCGTCGGAAACCTTATTTTTTAACCGGAGCAGTTTTAACAACCATAGCTCTAATTTTAATGCCAAATGCACCACATTTTGCGGGTTATATTGCCCCTATGTTTATAGGTGGTGGTTTACTGATGATAATGGATGCTTCGATTAATATTTCGATGGAACCATTTCGTGCCTTGGTAGCAGATAAATTACCCGACGAACAGCATACTCTCGGATTTTCGGTTCAAACCTTATTGATTGGTATTGGAGCCGTTGTGGGGTCTTGGTTGCCTTATATTTTAAGCAATTTCTTTGGTTTTGCAGGAGATTCTGACGTGAGTGGGATTGTGCCTCCAAATGTAGTTTGGTCTTTTTATATAGGTGCTGCTGTATTAATTAGTGCCATTGTTTGGACAGTGGCCACCACAAAAGAATATCCACCTGAATTTTATGAAGATAAATCGGCCAAGGAAGTTGGAAAAAAGGAGAAGTTTAAGATTCCTACTTTAATGTGGCAACTACTGTTAGTTCAGTTTTTTTCTTGGTTTGCCCTTTTTTCTATGTGGGTATATACTACTCCAACCGTTGCTCAGCATTTCTTTGGAACAACTGATCCTAACAGTATGGCTTATCAAGAAGCTGGAAACTGGGTTGGAATACTATTTGGTATTTATAATGGCGTATCGGCAATATTAGCATTATTATTGCCTGTTATTGCAAAGAAAGTGGGACGACGCTTAACTCATAGCTTAGCTTTGACTTTAGGGGGATTGTCTTTTCTGTCGTTTTTTATCATTACCGACTATCATTTTTTAGTTATTCCAATGATAGGAATTGGATTTGCTTGGGGTTCTATTTTAGCGATGCCTTATGCTATGTTAGCTAATTCTATTCCTGCCAATAAAATGGGTATGTTTATGGGATTGTTCAATATGTCAATCACTATACCACAAATTATTAATGGTATTTTTGGCGGTTTAATCTTAGAATATTTCTTCCACGATGATCCTATATACTCCATTATGATGGCTGGTATTTTGATGCTTCTTGGTGCAGTATCCGTTGTTTTTGTGAAGGATAAAGATAAGTCAGTACAGTAATTATTTTGTTTTCATCCTTTTTAGCTACTTGTTTTTTTCTAATAAAAAGAGAGAATAAAAGCTACCTTTGCAGCCGATGAATAAATTTGATGTAATAGTTGTGGGAGGTGGACCTGCAGGTTTAATTGCGGCTGGAAGAGCTGCGGAATTGGGCGCTAAAGTTCTTATTTTGGAAAAAATGCGCCATCCCGGACGTAAGCTTTTAATCACAGGAAAAGGACGTTGTAATATTACAAACAACGCCACTATTGGTGAGTTTATCAAGTATGTATATCCAAATGGAAAATTTTTACGAAATGCTTTCGCTCAGTATTATTCTCGCGATATTATAGATCTTTTGGAGAAATATGGAGTTGAAGTAAGCTTAGAAAGAGGTGGTCGATATTTTCCTACAAACAACAAAGCTAAAGATGTTTTAGATGCACTTTTGCATTGGATTAACGATTTGAAAGTGGAAATTCGGACTAATTTTAAAGTTGAGAAATTACTGGTAGACAATAATACGATAGAAGGTGTAGTTGCAAACGGACAAGAATTTTTGGCTAAGAGTGTTATTCTTTCTACGGGCGGAAAATCTTATCCCGCAACAGGATCAAATGGTGAAGGTTATGAGCTTGTTAGAAGGGTAGGGCATACTATTGAAAAACCCATTCCGGCTCTCGTTCCTGTTGAATCAGAAGGTGGTGTTGCACAAAAACTACAAGGCTTAAATTTAAAAAATGTAAGAGCCGTTGTTTGGGTTAATGGTAAAAAAGTGGGTGAAGATTTTGGAGAGATGATTTTTACACATTTTGGTTTATCAGGTCCAATTATTCTTACCTTAAGTAGAATTATGGTGGCAGAATTACAAAAGAATAATAAAGTGGAAATCAGCATTGATTTAAAACCTGCTCTTGATGAGCAAAAACTAGATAAGCGATTAATCCGTGACTTGAATGAGCATGGTAAGAAAAAGATTAGCAATATATTCCGTAACTGGTTGCCGTCTTCTATGATTCCTGTTTTTATTGAGCTTTTAGAATTTGATCCCGAAAAAGAATGTCATCAGATTTCCTCAAAAGAACGTAAGAAAATCCGTAATTTGTTGAAAAATTTGCGTTTTAAAGTAAGCCATTATCGCTCTTTTAAAGAAGCTATTATTACGGCAGGAGGTGTTTTAACTAAGGAAATATATCCTAAAACAATGGAATCTAAATTGATATCAGGATTGTATCTTGCCGGTGAAATGATAGATTTAGATGCTAAAACGGGGGGGTATAATTTGCAAATAGCTTATTCTACAGGTTGGTTGGCAGGAGATTCTTCTGTGAAGAATTGTAAAAAAAATATAATTTAAGCCAAAGGCACAGACTAAAAAAATCAATGCCTTTGGTTAAATACGTTAATTATTCTTGGATATTCATAATCTCTCTTTATTTTCTTTTGTTTTTATCGTATTCCTCTCTTGTTATCTCAACTATTTTAGCAAAGTCTTCCATATTTCTAGTGGCTTTGTTTTGCCAACTACCAAATGCTTCATATTCTGTTCCGGCAGTTAATAGCACACTTTTAAAATTTGTTGCGACAGTTGTAGAGTTTGGTATATAATTACCTTCAGAATCTACGGCTTTGAAATAGATGAATAAGTTTTTGTTAGTTGAACCATATTTACCTTTTATTTCTTCATTGATAGTTATTAAAAACTTAATATTTAGATTACCTGATGTAGCTTTGTTAACTACCACTTTGTTAATGGTGTATTTATTGTTGGGAAGAGCCTGAAAAGGTAAATCTTTAATTAATGGGTGAGATGCAACATATTCTTCAATTGCTTTTTTCTTTTCTTCCTTAAGTAATTTTTTCTCTTTATCAAGTTTGAATGCATCTTTCATATCAGTACATTCTTCAATTTCCTTGCTCTTTTTATCTATTTGATTTGCATATTTTTTTTCGATTGAAGGAAGTTCGCCTAGATATTCGTTATTCTTAGAGGAAGAGCCTCCTCCACAGCCCATTAAAAAAATGGTAATAAAAATCATGATGCCTGATAATAATTTTAAATTTTTCATAATAATTTTATTTAATTATTTAACCTACTCATTTGGCTTTTCGGTTTCCGCCCTGTTTATTCAAGTGGGTTCGAGTCTCCACCTTGTTTGTATATCTTATAAAACTATCTTTCAATAATAAGCCTTTTGCTTGTTACTCCTTTTTCGTAGGAGAATAGAACAATGTAAACACCTTTTTTTAGGGCTGATATATCTAGATTCCCATTTAAAAAATTATTTATTTCTATAATTTTTTGTCCTGTTATAGTAACAATAGAAAGATTTACAATTTCAGGAGAAGAAATATAAATATGCTTACTTGCCGGATTTGGATACAGAGAGATTAAGCTGCCATAATCTTTATGATCTATTCCGGTTTCTGTGTTTTCGAAACTACGGACGACATTGCTTATTCTTAGTTCATCTATATAGCCTTTAAATGCTTCTCCTATTCGGATATCTTGAGAAGATAACAGCATATCGTTTTCAGAATAAGTTCTTGAGCTTGAAGATACCTTATTCCAATTTTTATCATGAACAATTATACTAATCTCAGAATTTGAAGCATCTCTTAAAAATGCAACATGGTACCATTGATTTAAACTTGGCGACATTTCGGTAATATTCACACGTGTTTGTTCATCGGAAAAATAGAGCCCATGTAAAACATTTCCCCACCAAGGTTGTAATTCTAAAGCATAATTAGAATAGTAATCATCTGTATCTCCTGGTTTTCTCACAATAATAGAGCTAGCATTTGAAAAATACTCGATAACTTTAATCCATGCTTCAATTGTCCAATTACCAGTGAGGTTTAGATTTTCATTATGAGGAATTGTTATATAAGAATATCCATCAAGATTAAGATTCTGATTCTGGTCTGTGAGCACATCAGAACCATAAGAAATTTCATTTCCGTGAGGAGACCCATCAGTAGATAATGTAGAATTATTAGTTAGGTTTCCATTAAAGTGCATTAATAAAACTGTATTGTCATCCGTAAGATAAGGGCCACCTGCATTGTTTGCTTCAATAATGTTAAACGTATTTTCACTGATATCTGAAACAGAGGCATCTGCGATATCCGTTATTTTTATTAAACATTCATTTGATATTTCATTCGGGATAGTCCAATCATAACTTCCGGAAACTGTGGCTGTATTACCGGTTACTATGCTCCAGTTTGCCCCATTATTACTAGAATATTCAATCTTAATATTCTCAACAGGAGTACTTTCCCAAGTAATCTCTGTTACATCACCTGCAATAAAAGATTCCCCACCGTTTGGCGATATTAAAGCTAATTCGTAAAGCGAAATAGAAAAAACTTCATTGCTTTTATCGTATACATTAATATCACTTACATCTGTAAGTTTAATTTTGCATTCTTCTGATGTGATATTGGGTGTTGTCCATACATAACTTTCTGATGAAGCAGATGTGCTACTAACTATTTCAATCCAGTTTTGACCATTATCAATAGTGTATTCTATTCTTAGATCTGAAATGGCTGTGCTGCTCCAGTTTATTTGTGCTGTTTGTCCGGCTTGAATACTTTCTCCGGTATTGAGGGTTAATAAGGAAAGTTCTTTTCCATTTAGGTTTGGTTCGAGGCCAATGAGTACTCCATTATTTACAGAATAGTTAAATAATTCTTCAATATCATAATACCCATCTTCATCTGAAAATCCAAGAATGCCGTGGAACAGACCGTCTTCATTATATCCATCTACATGGAACCAATGACCTGCAACCCAGTTGTTCACATGCCAGCCTCCAAGCACCTCTGTTGTCATACCATCAATCAGAAGAACTCTTCCGTTATCAAGTTCGTTCATCAATAGCTTAATCCATTCGGCTTTTGTAAAGCCAGTTCTTATGGTTGGTGTACTTACTTTATAATTAAAATAATGGCTCAATGCATAAGACATATTCGCTAAGTCTCCTCCGCTTCCCCAATAATCATCCATTGACGTTGCAGCGTGATAAGTAAGTGTTGCAACATCTTTATACTCTTCCTCTGTGCTGTTTGGTGGCAGATAATTTGGCATATTATCGTAATTATAAGTCGTAGCACCAAAATTTGCTGTCCAACGATGTCCTACATTATCTGTAAAATCTAATGCATCATTTCCTACAATAGGGAACTCCCAATAATGCATTGTTCTCGCCAATGTTGCGTGCCCGCATGCACTTCCTACATGACCGTTTATTCCATTAGGATCTTCTGGAAAGTAGGCATTATAGGGCCATTGATAATTCTTCCAAGTGTTTGGAATAAGAGGCTCAACACCTGTTAAAGGAGCAGAAATTGTAAATACACTTTCACTAATATCATTTAAGGAAGAGTTTCCTGTTTCAGATATTCTAATCAAACATTGATCAGAAGGTGTTGCGGCAACATTCCAAGCATATGAGTTTGAGTTAGCCGATAAATTTGTTGCAATTGAATTCCAACTGCTACCGTTAGTGTTGCTATATTCAATATCAATATTTGTAATTCCGTTGCTTGTCCAATGGATATCCGTCGTTTTGTTATTGATGTAGAAATCACCGCCATTTGGATCGATTAGTGCGATGTAATCCGCAGAGTATGACGTTGTTTCGCTCGACAAAGTAAGTGTTCCCCAAGTTGAAGGATCGGAGTCATAGTTATAATCTGCTACCCAATATAATCTTTGTGGAACATTGTGCTGGTTGTTAGGGTATTGATCATCGTTAATTATCATATTGAAGCCTATATCCATTCCTGCTGATGGATTGACGTTGAAATTATCCCAAGGAATAGCAAACTCCATAGTATAGCCATTGGCATTTTCAATATATTTATGAATTACACCTTCATAACGTTCTTCCATTTCTTGAATCCAATAACTTCTGATTGGTTTTACAAATAATCTGTCGTAGTCGTCAAAAGTTGTTCCTTGATTGTTACCATCTATATAAATTTCAACACCGTCATCGTAATAGCCTTGTCTTTTATTTGTGCAGAGGAGTGCATCTGTAACATTAACGCCTACATACAAGTATGTGTCATCCCACAATACTCCGAAAGATGCTGTACTTGTTGAATTTCCGTTGGCTGTGATTTCATTTGAGATATCCCAGAAAGTTTCTTCAAGTAATCCGTCAAGTGCAAGTTCTGATGATACTTTTTTTACTACTAATTGCGAATAGGCCATTCCTGAAATCAGAAGTCCAATAATTAAGAGATAAATAGTTTTTTGTGTCATAATATTTATGTATTTTTCTCATTTGTAGCTTTGATTGTTAGCTAAAGCAAAGTAAATAAGATAGTAATCTCAATACAATATTTGTATGTCTTGATTTATAAAATAGGACAAGTAGATTTGTTTATCTGCTATTTTGGTTAATTTATGAGGTAGATTATATATTAATACCGTTTTCGGCTTCTTCTATATCATCAGAGTATTGTTCAATTAATCTGTAATTTTTAATATAAAGGCTAGGGGTTAAACCTGTAATTATTTTAAATGTTTGGTAAAAACCAGAGCGGGATTTGAAGCCAACTTCACTGGCAATCCCTTCCATACTATAGTGTTTAAATTCCTCAGATACTAGCATTTTTCTAGCTTTGTCAATTCGGTGTTTATTAAGGAGGCTTCTTAGATTACTATTAAAATGATTATTTACAATAGCTGATAAGTAGGAGGTGTTTGTTTCTAGTTCTTCTGCTAAGCTTGAGAGTGATATATTGGAATTTTTAAATATTTCATCTGTATACAAAAGCTTTTTCAGCTTTTGAATAATGACATCTTCATTCTTAATGTTTTCGTGTTTAGCTTTTCTTGTTGGTCTTATTTCGCATTCATGCAATTGATGATTTAATTTATCGAGTTCTATATTTTTCTTAACCAGATTAACGTATGATTCTTGTGTTTGTTTAAGTCGTTTTCTAATTATGATAGCAGAAAAAATGCTTATAACTAAGGCGATTGTTATACTAATAACAGTTATTGTAAGTTGTTTACTTTTTTCTTTTTCTATTATATTATTAGAAACTAATTCGTTTATTCGGGTTCTATGAATATAATAATCAGATTCAATTCTCAACTCTGCTAGTTTGTTATCATTTGTTTCTGTAATAAGTTTAGTATATTTAATATAAGAAGAATCAAGATATGCCACGGCCGCAGCATAATCCTCAATTTTGATACATACATTGGACAGCTGTTTATACAAGTTTACTAACCTATTCTTATTATCCATATCTTTAGTAAGCCTTATAGCATTTTGTAGGTATATTTTAGCTGAGTCATTTACATTCATCTTTATATAGCAATTGGCTAGCCTTATACTTGATTGATATACATAATTGTATGCATCTATCTTCTTTGATATTTGCATGGATTTTTGGGCATAAGCATAGGATTGTGAAATACTATCCAGCTCAAAATAGGTAGAACTTAAACTAAGTAGGTTGTATACATATCCGTAGGTAGTAAAGTAATCTTTATATTTGTAAGCATCAAGTAAATAACTTAAAGCCTTTTTTGGATAACCTGCATCACGATAGGCATTGCCTGTATTAATTAAGTTATTTCCAATACGTCTTTGTATCCTGGATCTTCTAGCCATACTATTTGCCAAATGAAAATACTCGAAATAGTTTGTGTCTGATTCTATAAATGCAGCCATTCGTCCCATTTGAATTAATTTATAGGAGGCCATGTTATAATCATTTTTTTCGAGAGCGTAATTATAGAGTTGTAATGATAACTCCATAGCTTTTTGGTATTCTTTCAGGTATTCATAGTTTTCTGCCATTATACGAAGACAATTTATTCGTTCAGCAGTGTCTTTTTGCATTATAGGTAAGTCTAAAAGTTCTAAAAAAGTCTCATTTGATTTTTTTTTCTTACCTACCATCCGATAAGCATCTCCTAATTCTATTTTAAGGTATTTATAGGCTCTTGGATTATTTTGCTTACTTGTAAGTTTTAAAGCTTGTTCAAAAGTTTTAATAGCTAAATCGATTTGATTTAGACTCGCCTGAATATATCCAATTTCATATAACCAAATGATATTACGTGCTTTATTAAGAGAATCATCTTGGCTTTGATATTCTTTTAAAAGTCGGTTATAATACTTAAGCAATGTATCCTGATTATATGAGTAGCTTTTTGCTCCAAGGTTTAATTTCTGAACAAATAATTTTCCAAGCTTGGCACTTGCATAGAAATCTTGCTTACGCTGCGCTAGTTTGCCCTGTGAAAATGTAATTGTAGGAAACAGGAGCAATAAAATAATCGTAAGATGTGAAATAATAAATCTGAGTTGAATTTTCAAAATGAAGAAATTAAATGCCTATTGATATTTAATGTCTGATAAAGTTACAATATATTAATAGATAAGCCAAAGTATTAATTGTATATATTTTAAACGGAACTTAGAGTAGAAAATATCTGTTATTACTGCTTGTTTAGTGTAAGTGTTTATTATTTAAGCTTTTGTAATAAATTGGCGGCTAATTTAACATCTTCGGTAGAACAAGAGAATGAAAGTCGTATATGGTCAGTACCACCGGGTCCAAAAACTTCGCCGGGAGCGGAGCCAACTCCCAATTTTAATAACTCTAATGTCATATTCCAACTTCTATTTATAGTAATATCAGGTCTCCAACTATCTTTTATCTTGCACCATAAATAAAATGTTCCTTCGGGTTTTACCGGAATTAAATGATTGCATTTTAAAGCTCCTTCATAAATGGTATTTCTTCTAAGTGTATATTCTGCCAGATTTGTAGTGAAATATTCTTTTGGTGTTTCAAGAACTGCGGAAACACCTCCCCATTGTGTTACGCTGCTTACGCCATTAATCGTACATCTAACAATTTTCGATAAATTTTTTAAAATATTTTTATCTGTAGTGCAAACACAACCGAGTCGTACACCCGACATTGCATAACTCTTTGAGAAGGAGAAAATAGAAATTATTTTACTGTAATTAGATAAAGATGCAGGACTAATATGTTTAATTCCATCAAAAATAACATGCTCATAAGCCTCATCTGAGATTAAGTATAAATCATGTTTCTGACTAAAGTTTATAAGTTCTTTCAAATTCTCTAAACTTAATACTTTTCCGGTTGGATTATGAGGCGAATTAATTATAAGTGCTTTAATATCAGAGTTGGTAGCTACTAATTTTTCTAACTCTTTTAAATTAATAGGAGTATCAGAAAATGGATTAATATTATAAAAAATAGGTGTGCCACCGACTTCCGTTACATTTATCGCTGTTTCTGTCCAGGTTGGAGTTGGAACCAGAATTTTATATCCTTTATTATCTACAATAGAGTGAAAAACCGCAAATAGAGCATTCATAGCACCATTTGTAATTATAACATTATTGAAACTGTTTAAATGTAATTTGTTATAATTTATTACTTTCTGATAGATGGCTTTTCTTAAGTTTATGATACCGGCTCCGGCAGTATAATGTGTTTTATTCTCTGATAATGCCTTGTTCATTGCTAGTTTAACATTATCAGGAATGGCAAAAGAAGGATCACCTGATTCAGTTCTGGCAATTTTTAATCCATTTGATTGTTGTTCAAGTAGATAATCTCTAATTGAAACTATGCCGCCGATTTTTAATTCTTCGATTAATTCTTTGTCTGTCATATTTAGAAAATATTAAATGTAAAGTACACAACAAAGTAAGGAAATAATTACAATATAATTTGGGTTGGATACGAATTTATTGGAAACAAAAAAAAGACCGATAACATTTCTGTTTCGGTCTTTATTGTGATCTGGCTGGGGCTCGAACCCAGGACCCTCTGCTTAAAAGGCAGATGCTCTACCTGCTGAGCTACCAAATCATTGCTGTTAAGCGGCTGCAAAAGTACATTTTATTTTTTAAAGCCAAAACTTTTATTTAAAATAATTACAGCTTTTCCCAAGTGTTGGTTTCTTTATTAAAACGTTTGATAACTCGGCATGGATTTCCTACGGCAACGGAATAGGGAGGTATACTCTTTGTTACAACACTTCCCGCTCCAATCTGGCATCGTTTCCCGATGGTAACACCCGCCACAATAACCGAGTTTGCTCCAATATGGGCATCTTCTTCAATTATTACTCCTTTTAAATCCAAGGCTTGTGTGCTAGAGTTTTGGTTGCCATCTTTATAACCATGATTAAAACCTCCTATAAAAACATGCTGTCCTGTTCCACTACCATTTTTCATTGTTACAGGACCTATAATTACTGTTCCTATGCCAACTCTACATTTATCCCCAAGAATTACATCTCCGGCACCATTATTAATAGTGGTAAAGCTTTCTACTATTGTATCTGCTCCAACATCAAATTTATTGTAGGGAAACACATCAATACGTGATTGGCGACTTCTCACTAAACTATGTTTTCCGCGTTTATGAAAGAAAGGATTCACAAATAATCGTATCCACAAACGTGGTCGCGGTCTCCGTGGAGGGTGAATCATCCACATTACCAATTTTTTAATCTTAGGATCTGATTTTAATTTATCTTTTAAACTCATGCTATTTTTCTATCTGTCTTTTTTCAAAGGCCTCAATATATTTATAAATTTCTTTTACGTTATTTTCCCAACTATGACTCATGCCACATTTTGTTCTTTGCATTTGTAATTCTACAGAGTCTTCATCTAATGCCTTTTGTATTTCAGTAATCCATTCTTCATGTGTAGTTGCAAGATAAGTATTTTCTTTGAAGTATTCCATTGCTTTGGTTGCTGTGGCAACAGTCGGTTTTCCCATTGCCAAATACTCGTCTATTTTACGAGGGTAATTTCCTATGGTAGCATCATTTATTAATTGAGGGTTCATACATACATCAAAACCTTTAATATAATTCGGTAAAATGGAAGAATCTCTGCTTCCTAAAAAGTGAACGTTCTCAAATTTATGTAAGTCAGAATTCTTAAAGTTATCATCTTCAGGACCAACTAAAACAATTTGCCATTCTTTTTTAGTTTTAGCTATATGAATGAGCAAGTCGATATCTAAACGGCGACTGGATAAAAAGCCTACATAGCCAATAATAGGTTTTGCAATATTTTTTATGTCATCAGCAATAGCAATGCTGTTGTCCTTATCATTAAAAAGGCTCACATCGCAGCCTTGTCCAACCATATAGGAATGTTTGTTAAACTTGGCTCCGTATTCGGTATAGAGTGTGCTGTTATTGACAACTACATCGGCTTTAGCTATTAATTTTGGCTCTAATCGTAGTCCGTGCTTACGCCAATATGGATTCTTGGTTAAATAGTCGCGCATATAGTAAACATAGGTTTTGGGTTTTAAAAGGCTCTTTAAATCTTGACCCAAAAACATCGAGCTATCGTTAAAAATTATAAAATCTTTAAATCCTAACCTATCAATAGCTGATTGGATATCATTAGCAAAAATTTTATTCCTTTTTTTATTGAAGATATCATATATAAAACCGTCGGGAATAGCATTAATAGATTCTACCATATGTTTAGGAAAGAGATTCCACATATTTTCTTTTATCTCTACCAAATCTTCTTCTAATCCTTTAGAAATTCTAATTCTTCTTTTAACTCTTTCGTCGTTTTTGTCTTTTTTCTTGGTGTTCCTGTCTAAAGGTGAATTAACGTAAAGCACACGGTTAAATCGTGCCATTTCCTCTGCAATATTTTTACAATTACTACCTATTTCTATATCCCAAGGTTGAATACCTACAACAATAATATCTCTACCTACTATCATCTTATTATTTGTTTTGGTTTTTAATATCTTTAACGTTTGTTCCACTGCTGCTATGCTTTGTATGTAAAAATTGTTTGTTGGCTCCTTTTATTTTAAGTAACGATAAAAACATAAGAAAGAATCCTTTAGGGAGAAGTAGAATCGCTTTTAATGTTGTTAATGAGTAGAATTTTCTGGGAATAGAAAATAAAAAAGTGAGTACCACTATGGCAAATAATCCCATCCAGGCTATTGCTATTGGATTAGGGAAAAAGAAAAGGCTAATAATGAAAATAATACCCATAAATCCTAATAATAATATTCGTGGTGGAAGAAAAGTATGGAAAGCTTTATTAAAGTAGTCGATATTTCCTTTGGTAATAAAAGCAATAAAACTAGCTAAGAAAAAGCGTTTAAAATAAATCCACTGTGCACTTAGCCATCGGCGACGCTGATTTTGGAAAACTTCTGCTTTTTGAACCTTCTCATCGTAGCAATATGCATCATGTACATATTCAATAGTAATACCATCGCGGCACATTTTAAGGTCTATCTCTTTGTCGAATCCTCCAATAGCGTGTACATCTTTCATCATATTTTTAAAGAAACTGTATTCAAAAGCCATTCCGGAACCAATAATAGCAGAAGATACACCTAAAACACGAGCCCCTTTTCTAAAGATATGATTATTTATTTCTTCTGAAATTGCATCTAATACAGCAAATCCGGTATCTGCATTTTTAGCTACACGATGGCCTTGAACAGCTTTATATCCCGCTTGAAATACTTGATTTATTTTGCTTGTAAAGTCTTCGGCGATAAGATTATCTGCATCTAAAATAAGTGCTACATCATAATCATCGCCCAATATTTCCATTGCCTTGTTTAATGCTTTTGATTTGGTGCTTTTTTCAAAGGATACTTCAATAACTTTAATGGGAAGTTCACGCAAAGCGGCTAAAGTTTCGGGTTTATAAGAATCGGCTATCGCGATAATATCAAACTTATCTTTAGGATAATTTTGTTCTAAAGCATCTTTACAGACTTCAACAATAATTTCATCTTCTTTATAGCCTGGAATCATAATGGCAAATTTCCGTTCTATATTATCTTTGGGAATTCGTCTTCTATGAGGTAATAATCCGGCAATGGCAAAAATAAAGATGTAAATACTGGTGATGGCTATATAAGCATAAAATATCCAGTTAATAATTTCTAAAAGTGTAGTAATTATATTCATAGTATTACTTTATTTAGTTTTTAATTTTGGACTAAAATGTACTTTCTTAGCTCGGAAATTATAAATATTCCAAAGAATACCTATACTGTACGGACGGATAAATTTTGGACCTCCCTTAATAACATTTGTTACGGTATTTTTAGGTATAGCTATAAACATTTGATATAGTAAGGCTAATAAAAATGTGATGCCTGAAAAATTACGTCGGAGGTATAATATCCTATTTCGTGTCATATAATAGGCCCGTAATGAGCTTATACGTCCACCTGTAGAGATAGATTCTTTATGATAAATGAGCGAATTATGCACATAAAATATTTTGTAACCGGCATTACGAATACGATGAGCCCAATCCAGTTCTTCGTAATATAAAAAGAAAATATCTGCCATAAGTCCAACTTCTTTAATTACACTCATCGGAATCATCATAGCTGCTCCGTGACCATATGATGCTTCGGCATCAACTTCGTATTGTCCGATATCTTTTTCTCCAAATCCTTTTGCACCTCCACGTTGTGTTATGGGATTAATTGGTTCGTAACCTACATATTGAAGTGTGTCGGGCTTATTGTAGAATCTTATTTTTGGACTAACAATACCAATTTTTGGGTCGCTTTCCATTTTTTCGACCAGAGGCTCTAAGAATCCTGCTTCAACCTCAGTATCGTTATTAAGCATTAGAATATATTTCCCTTTTGCTACATTAAATCCTAAATTATTACCTCCTGCAAAGCCTAAATTTTTATCGCTTTTAATATAAATAATATCAGGATACTCTTCTTTTACAATGTCGGGATTACCGTCAGGGCTTGCATTGTCAACGATTATGATTTCAATATTTGGATAAGAGATTTTCTTTAGTGACTGAATCATCTCTAAAGTAACCTCAGGATGGCCATATTGTACGGATACAACGGAAACTAGTGGTTTTTCTTTCATTAAATTGTTCTTTTGCATATGAATTAATTAATATAAAATTGGAATTCAAATGACGATTCTAAATTACAAAAAAAAAGTTCGGATGCAAATATTTATTTGTTTTCTTACAAATTTAGCTTGTAGGTTAATGATAAGAGAGTAAAAAATTATATCATAGGATTGTCATGAATCTCTTTATTGAAAACATTCTTAACATTCCAAAGTATTCCAGACCAGTATGCACCGGCGAGTTTCCATTTTCCTTTTAGTATAAAAATGATACTGTTTTTCCCAATTGCGACAACTATCTGATATAGTAGAGCGAATACAAATTCTATCCCGTGTATATTTCTGCGCATAAAAACAAGTCGGTTTCTTGTTAAATAATGAACTTTTAAGGCGCTGTTTTTTCCTGTAGTAACAGATCCTTTATGATATACTAATGAGTTATGAACGTACATAATTTTATATCCGTATTTCCTAATTCTTAAACACCAATCTGCCTCTTCATAGTAGAGGAAGAATTCATAACTCATCATTCCAACTTTTTTAATTACTTCCATAGGCACCATCATAGCTGCTCCGTGAGTGTATGCCGTTTCTCTATCTTCGTCGTATTGTCCTGTATCTATCTCGTTTTCTCCTATAGTTTTGTTTCGTATGGTCCACTTATTTATTTCTGTATATCCTGCATACTGAAAAGTGTCCTTTTTGTAGAAATAGCGAATTTTTGGACTAATTGCACCGATTTTAGGATTGTCCTGAAACTTTTTTACAAGGGGCTCAAGAAAGTTAGGATCAACTATCGTATCGTTATTTAGCAACAAAATATACTCTCCACGGGCACGCATAATTCCCAAATTATTTCCTCCTGCAAAACCGTAATTCAGAACACTTTCTATTAAAATAATTCGAGGATATGTTTCTTTTATTATTTGAGGATCTTCTTTAGTAGAAGCGTTGTCAACAACAATAATTTCTATATTTGGGTAAGTAATATTTGAAAGAGATTCTATCATCTCCATCGTTGTTTTAGCTTGGTTGTAGTTTACCGTAATAATAGAAATTAGAGGAAAAGAATTGAGAGTGCTATTGGGCATTTTTTATATTTTATGGTCAAATCTATGAAAAATGTAGAATCTTTTCCTATCTTTAACCCGCTTTATGCAACGAACATTATTACAAAAAAAGATTTAGATGAAAACCACCAACCTTTATGGAAGTTTTGATTTGAGTACCAATATTAACTCTAATTTAAATTTCGCAGCCGTCTCGAATAAGAATCATCCTTTTGTTTTAACGGATAACTTTCAGGAAGTTAGAATTGGTAATGTCCTTTTGTTTTTTAGTGGCATAATATATAATCAAGAAGATTTGGATATTCATTATACTCCAAAAAAAAATGCAGATGCTAATCTTTTAATTCATTTATTTTTAAAACAAGGAGTAGAAGCTTTTGTAAAACTGAATGGTAAATTTTTAATCTTGATTTATAGGGAAGATGAATTTATTGCTGTTAGAGACAGATATGGCGAAGGGCCTATGCTTTTCTTTACCAATCGTTATTTTACCAATCTTTTCGATCAAATATTTAATTTTAATGATTTTGAAGCAGTCCCAAACAGGGATGCTATAGCATCTTATTTGATGTATAGTTATATTCCGGCTCCACTAACTTCTTTAAATGGATTGCAAAAACTAGAAGGGGGTGGCATTTTAACTAAAAATAAAGAAGGTCTTAAATTAGGTAGCCTTTTTACTTACGAGGATTTTGTTTCCGGTAGAACAACAATGGACGAAACCGAGGCTCGGAAAGAGTATGAACGTTTATTTAAGCTTTCAATTCTTCGACGTATTAAAGGACAGGAAACTGTTGGAGCATTGCTTAGTGGAGGTTACGATTCCGGTGGAAATATTTCTGTTTTGCCTGAGGTGTTCTCAGGAAAGATAAAAAGCTATTCTATTGGTTTTAAGGACAATCCCTTTTCGGAATTGCCATATGCACGTATGATGGCGGAGCAGTTTGGCGCAGTGCATAACGAATATTTGATGGATGGCTCCGAGTTGGAAGAGTTGCCTTTTTTGGTGAAAAATATGGGAGATCCGTTTTCCGAATCGGGATGGATGCTGAATAACTCTGCAATGAAATTAGTTCATGATAAAGAATTGCCTGTAGTTCTTGGGGGAGATGGTAGTGACCAGCTATTTACGGCTGCGCTTAAAGAGTTGGCTTATAACTATTTGTTGAAAAAACGTTATTTATCACCCTTACAAAATGTGTTCTCAGCTATATCAAAAAATTCCTTTTTCGAAAAAGATAATATTTTCTTTAGAGCGCGCTTCCATAACGATAAAATTCTTGGAATAATGCGTCCCGATCAATTTGGTTTTCAGGAATATCAGGTTAAGCAACTTTTAGGTGGTAAATCTTTTAAAGAGCATCCTGTTTTATCAGCTATTCCCGATAAATCCGGTTCTTTTGATGATTTATTTAATATTAGAAATTTTTATGTTGACATTAAGCAAAACTCAACAGAAGTAATTATTAACAAAGCTTCAAGAATTTCACAAATGTATGGAGTAAACCTTGCTTTTACCTATATTGATAAAGATGTTTTTGATTTTGTTAAATCACTTCCAAGAAATTTAAAAGTAAAAGGAAGTGTTGAGGATATTGCTAAGGGAAAAGGAGTCTCTAAATATTTGCTAAAAGCTTTGATAAAACCAAAACTTCCGGTAGAAGTGACTTCACGTAAAAAACAAGGAGGGTTTTCACCCTTAGAAATGTTCTTTTCCGATGGAAATAAACGTCAAAAAATTTACGATTATATAATCAGTAGCGATATTGCTACAGGATTTTTCGATAAATCATTCTTGAAGAATTTCTTTAAGGCTTATGAATCATCGGTAGCGGGAAATTATTGGTTTTGGTATAAGCAAACTATGGCTAACCGTATGATTAACCTTTTGGTTATGACACTTTGGTGGGATATTTTCTTGGTTAAGAAAGAAGGAAATAAGTTAAGTGATTTTATAGGATAGGTCTTTATTTACGGTATATCGCGCGGGTATCAATCCCTATGAGGGTTTTGAAAAGCAGCAGCCGCTATAAGAATCCCTACGGGGTTTTAAACTCTCGTAAGGATAGAAGAGGGAAGCTACTGGAAAGCTGAAGAGGAGGATAGGGCAAGTTAAAGCCTTTGTTTTGTTATTTATAAACTAAGAGAGGAGTTTTTATAACATAGGTTTTTTGTACCTTTGGCAACCTAAAATTAATATTTATTTTTCCTGTTCCTTATAAAAAAATATATAGCCTTTAACTTTTATGACTGATTTTAAAATACAAACTGAACAATTTGCCGATATACGAATTTTACGTTACCAAGTTCCCGGATTTGAAAAGCTGAGCTTTGAAAAAAAACGTTTAGTTTATTTCTTATCTCAAGCGGCATTGTGGGGGCGTGATATTATTTATGATCAGAATTATAAATACAATTTACTTATTAGACATAATCTGGAGAATGTATATAAAACATATACCGGAAATCGCGAAAGCGAAACTTTTAAAGCTTTTGTTGTTTATCTAAAGCGTTTTTGGTTTTCTAACGGAATTCATCATCATTATGCTATGGATAAATTCTTTCCAACTTGTAGCAGGGAAGAGTTTAAGAAGTTGCTAATTAATTCAGATAAAGCTAATTATAAGTTTTTCGCCGAAGAAATATTTAACGATTTTATAGAAAAATTTACTAATCTTATCTTTGATCCTACGCTTGATGCAAAACGTTTAAGCTTAGATGCTGAAAACGATTTATTGCTTAATTCTGCCTGTAACTTTTATGAAAATATTAGTCAAGAAGAGGCGGAGGAATTTTATAATACTAAAAAAGTTCTGAATGCTAAAAAGCCAATTTCTCTTGGACTTAATTCTAAATTGGTAAAGGAAAACGGACAAATAAAAGAGTTAACTTATAAAATTGGAGAGCATTATTCTGCATCTATCGGGAAAATGGTTTTTTGGCTTGAAAAAGCAGTTCGCTTTGCGGAAAATGATAAACAAACAAAAGCACTTCAGAAGTTGATTGATTTTTATAAAAGCGGAGAGCTTAAAGATTTCGACGATTATAGTCTTGCCTGGCTTCAGG
>Ga0164318_10001375_pt1 | contig 21517 bp, 19 predicted proteins | sample GuaBasSedimGuay9_FD_113734 | JGI IMG/M metagenome (GOLD analysis project Ga0164318, IMG submission 113734) | Subseafloor sediment microbial communities from Guaymas Basin, Gulf of California, Mexico - Guay9, Core 4571-4, 0-3 cm | ecosystem: Environmental > Aquatic > Marine > Hydrothermal vents... | reverse complement strand
TGGTCGGGGCGAGAGGATTTGAACCTCCGACCCCTTGAACCCCATTCAAGTGCGCTTCCAGACTGCGCCACGCCCCGACATAATGTCTTATTAACAAGTTAAGCCTATCATGTCAAGCTCTGATGTGATATGAAAAAAACTTGATAGTTCCTATCCATAAATCTATATTGGGCACAAATTAAGTTTCCAATTCAGAAATGAGCAATTTTTCGCAAGGTCAAGGAAATCAAGGAATTACGCGGAGGCGTACACGCAGTACGCCGCACAAGTAATTCCGCAGATTGATCCCATAGAAATATGTGCTGCATTTCACAGGGCAGGCGCAGAGATTGCGGAAAAGGGTTATTTATGGATGGAAACTTGACAGATTACTCCTGACCCGGGATGAGCCTGAATAAAGGAATATCTGACACAAAGTATATGAAAAATAAAGAAAAAAAATCTGTTAAACCTCCTTGCCTCATGCAGGGCGATACCGTAGGCATTGTTGCACCTGCCGGCCTATTTAATCCGAAAAAGTTTATGAGAGGAAAGGCTGTTCTGGAAGCGATGGGCTTTCGAACGTTTTATGATAAGGGTATTTTCCAAAAACATGGATTCTTTGCCGGAACCGACGTGCAAAGGGCGGATCAGGTGAATCGGCTGTTTGCTGATCCAGCCATCCGGGCTGTTGTTTGTGCCCGTGGTGGGTATGGCAGCGTGAGGATTCTTAGGTTTCTCGATTTTGAAACCATTAAAAAGAATCCGAAGATCTTTGTGGGATTCAGCGATATTTCGGTACTACTGTCTGTATTAAATACCCGTTGCGGTCTGGTTACCTTTCACGGACCTGTGGTAACTACGCTGGCAAGTGCTGTTGAAGAGACCATCGCGGCGATGATGACGGCGTTGAAATCCAATAAAGCACTTGAATTGATTCCTAAAAAAGGCATTATCATCAAGTCCGGCGTGTCTTCAGGGATTGTGACCGGCGGAAACCTGACCACCTTGTGTCATCTTGTTGGAACTCCTTATGTACCACGTTTCAACGGGAAGATCCTGATCATTGAGGATGTGGGAGAGGTGCCGTACCGAATCGATCGAATGCTGACCCAGATGAAGCTTGCCGGATGTTTTGAGGGGATTAAGGGCCTTGTTCTCGGTTCCTTTGAAGAATGTGGACAACTCCACGAGATATTGCCGATCGTTCAGGAAATATTCAGAGATTTCAACATTCCTATTTTAGCCGGTTTTGAAATAGGTCACAGCAAGATCAATATAACTATCCCAATTGGACTTGCAGCAAATCTTGACACTGATCGGCAAATACTGGCTTTTCATGAGGCAGCAACCGTCTAAATCGGATATTTTGCGGGTTCATTAGAATTTGGTGAATGAAAAATGAGAGCGATCCCAGTGAAATGGTACTGACGGAATTTCACAGGGCAGGTAAATGACAAAATAACAAATGACGAATATAAAGATGGAATCGGTAAACAATTTAATGAAAGAAGCGGTTTCTAATGATGTTTTTCCGGGCGGAGTGCTCCTGGTCTCGACTACCGATTCTGCAATTTTTTTCGAAGCCTACGGATATGCTAATATATTCTCTGGTCGTAAAATGACAAGGGATACGATTTTCGATCTGGCATCTCTTACAAAACCGCTTGCAACCACTCTGGCGATCATGAAGCTCATTTCGCAACAGAAGCTGGAGTTGGATCAACATCTCGGATCGATTTTGCCCAAATTTAATAGTAAGGACAAGGGAAGGATAAGTATAGAAAACCTGCTTTATCATAATGCGGGTCTTCCGGATTATCGACCCTATTACAAGTTCTTGTGCAATCTTGAGCCAAATAAAAGAAAAAATTCGTTAAGAGAGCTTTTGGTGAAAGAAACACTTATAAATTCCCCCGGAAAACAGGTGCTGTATAGCGATATAGGATTCATGATTTTGTGCTGGGTTATAGAACAGGTGTCAGGAAATCGATTGGACCGTTTTGTTAGGGAAGAGATATACAATCCACTGGGTCTTAAAAACCTGTTTTTTGTGGATTTTGATTTAAAGCTCCATCAGACAAAATTTGCTGCTACCGAGCTCTGTTCGTGGCGGAACATCCTTTTGGAGGGCACAGTCCATGATGAGAACGCCTATGTGGTGGGTTCTATCGAGGGGCATGCCGGGCTTTTTGGGACGGCTCAAGATGTTTTTTCTCTTTTGTTCGAGCTTATGGCCACATACCTGGGGTCCCCTTCGACGGGTGTATTTGATAGCGATTTAATTCAAATGTTTTTTAAACGACAGGGACGTACCGGTCGGGTTCTTGGATTTGATACCCCATCTTCAGTCGATCCGAGTTGCGGCCTGTATTTTTCAAAGAAAAGTGTGGGGCACCTCGGCTTCACGGGCACATCTTTCTGGATGGATCTTGACCACAGAGTTATTATTATATTATTAACCAACCGTGTACATCCATCGCGCAATAATAAAAAAATAAAAGGCTTCAGACCGAAATTGCATGATATGGTCATGAAAAATCTTATTAAAAACAGCTTAATTCAAAAAATAGTATAAAAATTCCCTTTTTGAATCGAACTGCACCGCTGCAAGTGAGATTGTACAAAATAGCGAAGAGATTTTATGACTTGACATTTTTCTTGTAATTATAAAGCAAGTTTGATAAATTTCTATTTTTTAGTAGCTAACAAATTTTTAAAGATTTTCCAAGGCCTTAAAATATATCATCTAAAAAATAAATTATAAGCACTTTTCGTGTGCAGATATGAGGTGTCATGGGTCTGATTGTAGATAAAATTTTAGGTGCATTTTCCAGTGATCTTGCCATTGATCTTGGTACAGCAAACACACTTGTTTATGTTAAGGGCAAAGGTATTGTGTTGAATGAGCCTTCTGTTGTTGCAGTTCGAACGGATAATCGAATGAAAAACCGTGTTCTGGCTGTTGGTCTTGAGGCCAAGAATATGCTGGGACGGACACCCGGTCATATCGTAGCCATTCGCCCCATGCGTGATGGTGTTATAGCTGATTTTGAAGTTACTGAGGCGATGCTCCGTCATTTTATTCACAAGGTCCATAACCGGCGTGCATTTGTCAGGCCGAGAATTGTTATTGCCGTTCCATCCGGAATTACACAGGTTGAAAAACGGGCTGTCAGGGAATCAGCTGAATCTGCAGGGTCGCGCGAAGTATTTTTGATCGAAGAACCGATGGCTGCCGCAATCGGAGCCGGTCTTCCTGTTACTGAACCCGTCTGCAATATGGTTGTCGATATTGGCGGTGGCACTACAGAGGTTGCGGTAATATCTTTGGCGGGAATTGTTTACAGCAGATCTATCAGGGTGGCCGGAAATAAGATGGATACTGCGATCATACAGTACATCAAACGTAAATATAACCTACTGATAGGTGAAGGAACAGCTGAAATTGTTAAAACAACAATCGGGAATGCATACCCGGAAACTCAGAATCTAGAGACAATAGAAATCAAAGGCAGAGACCTTGCATCGGGAATACCTAAAATTCTGGCGATTGATTCAGAAGAGATACGAGTAGCTATTTCCGAGCAGATAGATGCTATTGTTGAAACAGTCAAAATAGCTCTGGAACAAACACCGCCGGAGCTTGCTGCCGACATTGTAGACATGGGAATTGTTCTGACAGGAGGCGGAGCACTATTAAAAAATATAGATAAACTTCTCAGGGAGGAAACCTGCCTTCCTATAACTGTAACCGAAGATCCATTAACGACAGTGGCACTTGGTTCTGGGGAAGCTCTCGAAAGCATCGAAATCCTCAAACAAGTTGTAATTACATAGTGTTATGTTCTCCAAACAGATGGTGATGATTATTGGCGTGATCATTCTGATTGCTGTCAACATCATAGTCCTTTCTGTTTCCAATCGCCGATATCTATCTTATTATGGACCCGGGCGGATAGCTATCTCTTTAATTGCCCCTTTTCAGGAGGCTGTTTCCCGTTCAATTCGTTTTGTAAGAGATATTTGGGGTCATTATTTTTTTCTAGTTAAAGTGGCACGAGAGAATGATAATTATAAAAAAGCCTTAAGCCGTACAGTTGAAATAAATAACCTGAATAAGGAACTTAAGCTTTCCAACATTCGTTTACGTAGTTTACTTAACTTCCAGAAAACCATACCCGATAAAGTAATTGCTGCAGAGGTTATTGGCAAAGACCCCTCTCCCTGGTTTCGGAGCATAATGATAGATAAGGGAAAAAATGATGGCGTAAAAGAAGGTGTAGCTGTTGTAATTCCTGAAGGCATTGCGGGGCAGGTTACGGAGGTTTCGACCCATTATTCCAAGGTTCTGCTGATTATTGACCATAACAGTGCCGTTGATGCACTGGTGCAAAGGACCAGGGCACGAGGGATCATTAAAGGCGAATCTGCGGATCGATGCCTTTTTAAATATGTTTTATGCAAGAATGATGTTGCTGTTGGAGATATAGTTGTTTCGTCCGGATTGGATGGTGTTTTTCCAAAAGGACTCCCGGTAGGGCACGTTTCAGGCGTTATCAGACCGAATTCGGGAATTTTTCAGGAAGTGTCGGTTACACCGTACGTTGATTTTGAAAAACTTGAAGAGGTTCTGGTTATATTGAACCAGAAAAAGCATAAATTTTAGGGTGAGCAATGATATATTGTTTTCATGTCGGTATTTGTCTTTGTCTGGTGCTTTTTCAGACAACCGTTATGCCCTATTTCCATTTGTTCGATAAATTTTATGATCTGCTTTCCCCGTTTGTCATTTATTTAAGCCTTTTTCAATCTTTCCGTCAAAGCATACCTGTTATACTCTTTTTTGGATTTGTGATGGATAGCCTTTCCGGAGGTCCTTTTGGGATATTTTTAACAACCTATTTCTGGCTTTTTATAGGAGTTAGATGGATGATTACATTTTTACATGTTGGAGACAGACTCCTTTTGCCATTTGTTGTTGTTGCAGGCGTGTTACTGCAAAATTGTATATTTATAGGAACCATTGCCATGTCCAAACCGGGCACACAGTCTTTATCAGCGGTTATAAGCATGGTTACGGTACAGGTTTTATGGGCAGTGTTTACTGGCCCGATTTTTCTAATGTTTTTTTATTATTTCCATGGAAAATGGATAAATGGCTTAAAAAAGTGTTAGCCAAAAAAAGTTATTGATACCTAAACTGAGCGTTTCAAATTTTAAAAAGGGATTAACTATCTTTTATTTTTAATGAATTAAATTGATTTGGATTTTTAAAATTTGAAACCCTTTGGGATTGCCGATCTTACTGCATCTACTGTGTCAGATGCCGTCCCGCATAGGTTACTATAGCGGAACAACATCTTCCTTGTGCCTGTGGCAACCTTGACAATCGCTCAGTTTAGTTAGTTTCCATCCAGAAATGGCCCTTTTCCGCAATCTCTGCGCCTGCCCTGTGAAATGCAGCGCATATTTCTCTGGGGTCAATCTGCGGAATTAATTGTGCGGCGTACCAATTGTACGTCTCCGCATAATTCCTTGATTTCCTTGACCTTGCGAAAAATTGCTCATTTCTGAATTGGAAACTTAATTTGTGCCCAATATAGATTTATGGGTGGACACTAGTTAATTTAGCAAGACGTTGCTTCAAAGCGACCTTAGCAAACAACAATGTCTTGATTTACACCCTGATCCGTGGGCTTTGTCATAGGTCTGTCAGCCATATGAGTTGCTTGATTCAATGGTTACGTTCCTGTTCTTTTTAAATGTATAACCTGAATTTTGCATGAAAATTGATGAGATTTTTTAAACGGGTTAATTGGAGCGGGTATAGACAAAATCACATAATCCTAGTTTTTACCCAAATGTTAAATTGGATGATGATCTTTTTTATTCATTAATTTTCACCCGAAGGGCGAGACGGAGGCTTCCATGTGCTGTGTTATTAAGGGTTCGTAATAGTTTACTATGACTTCACGTTTAAATGCCTTGCATATGAAAGCCTCCGTCTCGTGCAAAATTCAGGTATAATAAAAGATTTTTTTGAGGTCCTCTCTTTGGGTAAATATTTAAAAACTGCAGATACTGTTTGGTACAAACAACGATTAATCAGGGTGATGATATGCGTTGCAGGAGCCTTTTTTATTCTTTTATTACGTTTATTTTATCTTCAGGTGGTTCAGGGACAGGAGTTAAGGCGACTTTCAGAAAATAACTGTATTCGGCTACAGAGTACAGATCCTTTCAGAGGGAAGATTTTTGATTGTAATGGAACACTACTTGTCGATAATCGGCCGGCGTTTGATCTTAGCATTATTTTAAAAGATGCCAAACCGGTTGATCGTACTATTGAGAAGTTGGCGAAGCTAATTGACGTTCCTGTGTCGGAGCTAATGAAAAAAGTTGAGAATGATAAAGGTGTTTCATCCTATAAACCGATTCTTTTGAAACAAGATATCGGACGAGATGCCCTTGCGGCTGTCGAGGTTCGAAAATTTGATCTCCCCGGTATTGTTTTAAATGTCAAGCCTCGAAGGCATTACATCAACAGACAGAGTGCTGCCCATCTGATTGGATATTTGAGTGAAATCAGTTCTGATGAGCTCAAATCAAGGAAGTATTCAGAGTCTAAAGGCGGTGACTTTATTGGGAAGTTTGGCGTTGAAAAGGTATTTGAGACGTTTCTGAAGGGAAAGCGAGGCGGGCGACAGGTCGAAGTAAATGTCATGGGACAGGTTGTTAAAGTCTTAAAAACGGTTGATGCCCACCCTGGGCAAAATATTTATCTGACCATTGAGCACACTTTGCAGGAAAGGGCGGAAGCGCTTTTAGAAGGTGTGGCTGGTGCTGTGGTGGCTATGGATCCGGAAACAGGCAATATACTTGTCATGGCAAGCTCCCCTTCATTTGATCAGAATGCTTTTGTTGACGGTATGTCACACAAACAATGGAAGTCTCTTATTTCCAATCCGTTAAGACCGATGGCAAACAAGGCTATCCAGGGTGAGTATCCTCCTGCATCTACTTTTAAGATTATAACGGCAATTGCAGGGCTGGAGGAAGGGATTATCGATGAAAAGACAACTATGCACTGCCCGGGGTATTATAAATACGGAAATCGTATTTATAGATGCTGGAGACGTGGAGGACACGGTAGCGTAAATATTGTTAAAGCATTGACTGAATCCTGTGACGTTTTTTTTTATCAGGTGGGTCAAAAACTGGGCATAGATAGACTATCGTTTTACGCCAAGGCATGTGGTTTGGGGTCGGCAACCGGGATAAATCTGGAAGATGAGTCAGGAGGGCTGATTCCAACCGCGGACTGGAAAAAGCGCCGAACGGGCATTTCTTGGCAGGGAGGGGAGACCCTTTCAGTGGCAATCGGGCAGGGTTATGATCTTGCAACACCGCTGCAAATGCTGGTTTTGACTTCAGCATTGGCGAATGGGGGAATAAGATATAAACCACTGATACTTAAATCAGTCAAAACAGCAGATGATGAGATTGTTATTCAAAACAAAAGGCAGATTATCGGCAGACTACCTGCCAGTAAAAAAACCTTGGAAATTGTCAAAAAAGGCCTGTGGGAAGTGGTTCATAATCCAAAAGGAACTGGACGAATCGCGTATATCAAAGGTATCGATATAAGTGGAAAAACCGGAACTGCACAGGTGATTGGGCGTAAAAATGATTTCGATTTATCCGAGAAAGATCTGTCAGACCATTTCAAAGCTCATGCATGGTTTGTGGCTTATGCCCCATCGGTCGATCCACAAATAGCTGTTGCTGTACTTGTAGAACATGGAGGACATGGATCAAGTGCAGCGGCACCTATAGCAAGGGAAATAATCAGAACATATTTGGAAAAGGATGAATATAATGGGGCGTAGCTACCATGTTTGATCGGCGGTTTGTAAAATACTTTGATTGGGGTTTACTGGGGCTAATTTTATTAATTGGGCTATTAGGCCTTGTTACGCTATACAGCGCGGTAACTTCAGCGACTCCCACGCCGCAAAAAACACTCTATTTCAAACAGATGATCTGGTATTGTATCGGAATTGCCGGTATGGTTTTGTCTTTTTTGATTAATTACAAATCATTGTATCGATGGTCTCCCGCAATCTATGCTGTATGCATATTGCTTTTAATATATGTACTGATGATGGGGAGATGTATAGCAGGGGCAAGGCGCTGGCTCATATTGGGCCCTGTTTCAATTCAACCGTCAGAAATTGTCAAGATTGCCGTGATAATAAGTCTGGCAAAATACTATTCCAAATTTGCAGATACCAGTGGGTTTACCTTGCGTGAACTTCTGATTCCCTTGATGTTGACGATAATTCCTTTTATGTTGATCGTTAAGCAACCTGATTTGGGGACAGCTATGGTGATTCTTTTGATTGCCGGTTCCATGACTGTTTTTGTAAAAATTGAAAGGCGCTCGCTTTTATATACTATTACTGGGTGTATAATAACCGGTCCATTGGTCTGGTTTTTACTGGAAGATTACCAGAAGGAACGGATATTAACATTTATAAATCCAGACCGTGACCCGCTGGGTGCAGGCTATCATATTATCCAATCCAAAATTGCAATAGGTTCAGGCATGATCTTCGGCAAAGGATTTTTGCAAGGGACTCAGAAGGCGCTTTCCTTTTTACCTGAGCAGCATACAGATTTCATATTTTCAGTTCTGGCCGAGGAATGGGGCTTTGTGGGTTCGGTATTTATCCTTTTTATTTTTTTCGTGCTTATTATCTGGGGATTAAACATTGCTTATAGATGCAGAGATCCTTTTGGCACTATGCTGGCTGTAGGCATCACGGCAATGATATTCTGGCATGTTTTTATTAATGTTGGAATGGCTATGGGTCTGATGCCGATCGTCGGTGTGACGCTGCCGTTTATCAGTTATGGAGGGTCATCGATCGTTAGCACAATGATTTGCGTCGGCCTTTTAATGAGTATAAGTATGAGACGCTTTCTGTTTGAATAATTGAAACGTTTTTGGAATGTAACTTCTCAACCAGTTCTGGTGTATTAAATGGTGATATTGAGCCGAATCTACAATTTATTGAGAAGTTGCTCTGGAATTCTATAACTTATTAAAATAACAGATCTTTTAATGGTAACTTGTCTATACCATTATACTATTATTCCAATTGGGGCGAAGCCCCTAAGTTCATGAGTGAGGAAAACGGTACAATCCATGCAGAGGAAAAAATTGAGGTTTATCCGCCGAGTCGTGTTGCGGGTGATATCCAGGCTCCGGTTGTTTTGATTGAATCCGGAGTCATTTTCAATGAAAATTACTCTATGAAAGTCTGAATTCTTTGTTGTAGCAATGCAACTGATTTAATTTTAAAAAGAAATAAGGCATAAAAGAAAAATTAAAAAAAACCTTTGACAACCTTTATTACTGATGTTATAGACCGCCGAGTTAAAAACATGGCTTTTTATAAATGCGTTTACAGATTTCATGGATGGAGGATCTATAGATGAAAATAGTTGGGTTAAACCGGAAAGCTTGGCTTATCTTCTATTTTATATTAGCCTTTTTATGGTGCGCGGGAGTTGCTTTTGGCTCAGGTGGAATAACGGTTATTCCTGATTGGACCCTTTGGGTTCAAATTGCCAATTTTCTTCTTATTGTATGGGTGTTAAATATTGTTTTATTCAGGCCGATTCGCAACATTCTGATCCAAAGAAAAGAAAAAGTTGCCAGCCTTGAGGAGAATATCGAAACCTCAGACAATGAAGCAAAGGAGAAAAACGAGGCCTTTGATTCGGGGATCAGAGAAGCAAGGGCTAAAGGATTAAATGAGAAGAGTGTGCTGTTAAATGAGGCTGCTGATCAGGAAAGAGAGATAATCGATAAAATTAATCAAAAGGCTCAGGCAGATCTTGTAGAGGTACGTGAAAAGATTGCAAAGGAAGCCGAGGTGGTGAGGTTGTCTTTACAAAAGGAGATTGACACTTTTGCGAGTGCTATTGGTGAAAAAATTCTGGGGAGGGCTGTTTAATGAACATGATTACTAAAAGACGGTCCGGTGTTGGTCGCAAAAATCCGATTATAGCAAAAGGTTCTGCCATGATGGTTATATTGGCCGTGTTTTTATTCTGTTTTATCGGAACGGTCGCAGCTTCGTCAGAAGGCGAGGGCGGCCATGAAGGAGTTAAAGGATGGGTAGCGACGGATACTTACCGGGTTATGAATTTTGCTGTTTTGGCAATCGGACTTTTTTTCCTGTTACGCAAGCCGGTATCTCAGGCGCTTGATTCCAGAATTAAAGGTATAAAAAATCAGCTCAGCGAACTGGAAGCTAAGAAAAAAGATGCTGAAAAGAAGTTGGCAAAATACAATGAAAGGCTTTCGCATTTGGAACAGGAGGCCGAGAAACTTATCGAAGAGTATATAAGGCAGGGGAACGAAGCCAAGGCAAGAATTATTGATGAGGCGAAAAAGACCGTCGAGAAACTCGAGGAACAGGCCCGCCGTAATATTGAGCATGAGTTCAAACAGGCAAAGACAAAGCTGCAGCAAGATATACTCGAAAAAGCGCTTGTTAATGCTGAAGCATTGATAAAAAACAATATTACAACCCGGGATCAGGACAAATTGGTAGATGAATACTTAGAGAAGGTGGTGGCATAATGAAGAATCTAAAAATAGCCCGGCGTTATGCCAAGGCGCTTCTGATTATCGGTAAAGAGGATGATAAGGCTGAGACTTATAAAGAAGAACTTAATCGATTTTCAGATTTAATTACACGTGAAAAAGAGCTTGAGCAGGCAATTGCAAACCCCCTGTATGACGCGGGAGGTCGTAAAAAAGTTTTGAAGGCAGTCATTGACAAAGTAAATATTTCCAAAGTGATGTCATCTTTTCTGCTTTTGCTGTTTGACAAAGGACGGTTTGGATTTTTAAGTGATATTAATGAGTTTTATAAAAAACTGGCTGATGAATTAAAAGGCATTGTGCGCGCCAGTCTGGTTTCAGCCACTGAGTTGTCATCCGAAACCGTTGAGAAAATCCGTACTACCCTGTCGAAAAAGACAGGTAAAGATATTATTCTGGAGGTTGGACAAGACCCCAGCCTTATAGGGGGAATCGTCTCCCGAATAGGTGATCTCGTTTTGGACGGTAGCATCAAAACACAATTACTCAATATGAGAGAATCTTTAAAAAGGGGTGAGAGTGTATAATGGAACTAAAAGCTGAAGAAATAAGTCAGATTATTAAGGAACAGATTAAGGATTACGACAAGAAAGTTGAATTGAGTGAAACAGGGGTTGTCTTGTCGGTGGGTGATGGTATTGCCAGAGTGTATGGTCTGGAAAAGGTTATGGCTATGGAGCTGGTTGAATTCCCGGGCAGTGTTTATGGTCTTGTGCTGAACCTTGAAGAAGACAACGTGGGCGTTGCCGTTATGGGTGACGACTTTGGTATCAAAGAAGGTGACATGGTCAAGCGTACCGGCCGCATTGCTGAGGTCCCTGTGGGAGAAGCTGTCCTGGGACGGGTGGTTTCAGCAGTAGGTGAACCTATCGATGGCAAGGGACCCATAGATGCCAAGGAAACCAGAAGGGTCGAGATGGTTGCGCCGGGTGTTATTGCCAGAAAGGGCGTTCATGAACCCTTGTACACAGGGGCAAAAGCGGTTGATGCCATGACACCGGTGGGCCGCGGCCAGCGGGAACTGGTCATAGGTGACCGCCAGATTGGTAAAACGGCTCTTGTGGTGGATGCCATCATTAACCAGAAAAATACGGATGTTTACTGTATTTACGTGGCCTGTGGACAGAAGAAATCAACGGTTGCCCAGGTTGTAGCCGCCCTTGAAAAACACGGGGCCATGGAATATACTACGGTTGTTGCCGCCTGTGCCAGCGACCCGGCGACTTTGCAGTATATCGCACCTTATGCGGGATGCGCCATGGGAGAATATTTCAGGGACAAAAATATGCATGCGCTCATCATTTATGATGACCTTTCAAAACAGGCGGCGTCATATCGCCAGGTTTCGCTTCTTTTAAGACGACCACCAGGACGTGAAGCCTACCCAGGAGATATTTTTTACAATCACTCCCGCCTTCTGGAGAGAGCAGCCAAGCTTAACGACGAGTTGGGCGCCGGATCTCTGACAGCGCTTCCCATTATCGAGACCCAGGCCGGTGATGTGTCCGCATATATTCCGACAAATGTTATTTCCATTACCGACGGTCAGATCTTTCTTGAGCCCAGTCTGTTTTTTGCGGGGGTTCGGCCTGCAATCAATGTCGGACTTTCGGTGTCCCGCGTAGGGGGTGCGGCTCAGGTCAAGGCCATGAAACAGGTCGCCGGTACTCTGCGGCTTGATTTGGCCCAATACCGTGAACTTGAAGCGTTTGCCGCTTTTGGAAGCGACCTGGACAAGGCGACACAGGCACAGCTTGCCCGTGGAGAAAGACTTGTTGAGATTTTGAAGCAGCCTCAGTTTCAACCCCTCACGGTTGAAAAACAGGTGACAATACTCTATGCGGGAACAAAAGGTTTTCTGGACAAGTATCCGGTTAACGTTTTAGAGAAATATGAGGCCGGCCTGTACCCGTTTATTGAAGACAGGTACGCTCAGATTTTTACTGAAATTGCGGAGAAACAGGAAATATCGGATGACCTTGACAAGGTAATGAATGAGGCCTTGAACGCTTATGACGAGGAGTTCAAGGATACAATCAAATAGTTGTTTGTTGTTTGATTTGTATAAATTAGGTAATCGAAATAAAATAACAAATAACTTGAATTATAAAGGCTGATTTGTATGGCGACGTTAAAAGAGGTCAAAACAAAAATAGGTGCGGTAAAAAAGACGAAACAAATCACAAAAGCCATGAACATGGTGGCTGCTTCCAGATTGCGCGGTGCCCAGAGCAATATGGAAGGCTTTCGACCCTATGCTGAAAAGTTCGCCGAAATTCTTGGAGGTCTTTCAGGTCGGGCAGGAGAGGAAACCAGCCCTCTTCTTTTGCCGCATGAGGAAGTCATAAAAAAACATATTATTTTGTGTACTTCCGATCGGGGTTTGTGCGGAGGTTTCAATGCACACCTTATTTCCAAAGCCGATTCATTTATAAAAGAAGCTGGAGACGATGAGGATATAGAGTTCTCCATTACAAGCTTTGGCAAAAAGGGACGTGATTGGGGCCGTAAAAAACAAATTCCTATTATCAGCGAGCATATTGGGATCATTGGGACTGTGATTAAGTTCAATATTGCTTCCACAGTTGGCAAGGGCTTGATAGAAGGATTCCTTAATGGAGAATATGACGAGGTCTATGTTGTTTATTCGGAGTTTATCAGCACGGGACGACAGGTCGCGACAATAAAACAGTTGCTTCCCATACCGCCATTGGAAACTGATGAGGATGAGATCGAAGACCAGGACAAGCCGTATCTGGCGGAGCATATTTGTGAGCCGTCTCCCGATGAGCTTCTGGGTGAGTTGCTGCCAATGAGCATATATACTCAATTGTACAGGGCGTTGCTGGAGACGTCCACCAGTGAACATGCCGCACGGATGATGGCCATGGACAATGCGTCCAAGGCTTGTGACGATATGATAGAAAATCTTACTCTGGCATACAACAAGGCTCGGCAAGCGACCATTACCGCTGAGTTGATGGATATCGTCGGCGGTGTCGAGGCCCTTAAAGGGTAAACCTGGGGAATAGTCACTCGTTGTTTGTTGATAGGTTAACAAATAACAAATAACAGATTCGGAGGTCTATAGATGGGAGAGAATATAGGTAAAATTATGCAGGTTATGGGGCCTGTGGTTGATGTGGAGTTTGAACAGGGTAAACTTCCTACGATTCTTACTTCACTTCTGATTAGCAATCCAGCCATCAGCGATGAAGCTGGCAATCTTGTTGTTGAGGTTGCGCAGCATCTGGGCGATAACATTGTTCGTACGATTGCAATGGATGTCACCGACGGTCTTGTCAGGGGGATGCCGGTTACGGATACGGGCAAGCCGATTATGATGCCTGTAGGTGCAGCCGGACTTGGACGAGTTCTTAATGTGGTCGGAAGGCCGGTGGACGGTTTGGGACCGGTCAGCCAGGAAAAGATGATGCCTATACATCGTCATGCCCCGAAATTTACGGAGCAGGATACCACGGTTCGTGTTCTCGAGACCGGTGTTAAAGTTATTGATTTGCTGGTGCCATTCCCCAGAGGGGGTAAGATGGGGATGTTTGGCGGCGCCGGTGTGGGAAAAACCGTTATCATGATGGAAATGGTACACAATATTGCCATGCAGCACGGCGGTATTTCCGTTTTTGCAGGAGTTGGTGAACGGACTCGTGAGGGAAATGACCTTTACCATGAGATGAAGGATTCAGGAGTTCTTCCCAAGGCTGCACTGATTTACGGACAGATGACCGAACCTCCGGGAGCCAGGGCTCGGGTTGCACTTTCAGCCCTGACCGCCGCGGAATATTTCAGGGATGAAGAAGGGCAGGATGTTCTTATATTCATCGACAACATCTTCCGGTTTACCCAGGCCGGTTCCGAGGTTTCCGCACTTTTGGGACGAATGCCATCGGCGGTAGGATATCAACCAACCCTGGCCGTTGACTTGGGCGAACTTCAGGAGCGGATCACATCGACAGACAAAGGCTCGATTACGGCAGTACAGTGTGTTTATGTGCCCGCAGATGACTTGACGGACCCGGCGCCGGCGACAACATTTGCACATCTTGACGGTACGGTGGTTCTTTCCCGGCAACTGGTGGAACTCGGGATATATCCTTCGGTGGATCCCCTTGATTCCGTATCCAGAATTCTAGATGCTGCTTATATCGGTGATGAGCATTACCATACGTCTCGTCAGGTTCAGCAAATTCTGCAAAAATATAAAGAACTTCAGGATATTATCGCAATATTAGGAATAGATGAGTTGTCTGATGAGGATAAAATTACGGTGGGGCGGGCACGAAAAATTCAGCGATTTTTGTCTCAGCCTTTCCATGTTGCTGAAGTATTTACCAATGTCCCTGGGACCTATGTAAAGATCGAAGATACCGTAAAAGGCTTTAAAGAAATAGTTGAAGGCAAACACGATGATGTCCCTGAGCAGGCTTTCTACATGGTTGGTGGGATTGATGAGGTCCTAGAAAAGGCCAAAAAGATGGCCGAATAAATCTAGTTGAGAGGGTAAACGGATGGCTGGAAATATTACATTAGAAGTGGTTACCCCTGAAAAAGTGGTGGTTAGCGAGGAAGTTCAAATTGCCGTGGCTCCCGGCAGTATTGGTGAGTTTGGTGTACTTGTCGGCCATACCACTTTTTTGACGACCCTAAAAACAGGTACGATCCACTATACGGGTGCAGACGGGGGGCAAAGATATATTTTTACCAGCGGTGGATTTGCTGAGGCGCTTCCGGATAGGCTTACGGTGTTGGCAGAATCGGCTGAAAGAAGGCGTGATATTGATACCGAGCGTGCAAAGGCTGCAGTGGAACGAGCCCAGAAACGTTTGGAAAAAGAAACTGAGGATATCGACTTTGCAAGGGCCAAGGCAGCTTTGGAGAGAGGCATACATAGAATAAGGCTTGCTGAAACAAAGCAATAGTAAAAATTAACGTTGGTTTTTAAGGTTATATTTATCCCTGAGATATGGGAGATGATCGTTGGGTTTTTATAGAAAGGGCAGACCAATAATGTGGTTTGCCCTTTTTCTTTGAAAATAAAGGATTTAATGCTTCTGGTTCAAAATATAAAAGAAAGAGGGGTAACATCTCAATAAATTCTGGTGTATTAAAAGGTGATATTGAGCCGAATCCATAATTTATTGAGAACTTACAAAGAGCGTTTTTAAATGGATGAAAAAAGAAGAATATTATTAGGAAAACCAGCTATTATAATACTTGCTGCCGGATTGGGCAAACGTATGAAATCCAACAAAGCAAAAGTATTGCACAAAATATTAGGCAAACCCATGATTATGTATATTGTGGAAATGGCCGAGAAGGTTGCTGGAAATGATGTGGTTCTTGTTATTGGCCACCAAGCTGATAAAGTTCGAAAAGTGGTATCAGAAAATGCCCATGTAATTTTTGCTTTACAAAAAGATCAACTCGGAACAGGTCATGCTGTTTCATGTGCGCTGCCTTATTTGCCTGATTATACTCAAGAGGTGATTATTTTATGTGGTGATGTGCCGCTTCTTACTTTTGAAACTGTTATGGGGCTTTTAAAAGATCATGTCACAGCTAAACGAGATATATCACTTTTAGCTGTGGATATTGATAATTCCAAAGGTTACGGAAGGGTTTTGTTTGATAAAAAAATGAATGTGTCGGGAATAATAGAAGAAGCGGATGCATCCGCCAAGCAAAAGAGCATAAAGACGATTAACACCGGCATATACTGTGTTAAAAAAGAAACTTTGTTTGATTTATTAAAAAATATTAGACCCGATAATGCACAAGGCGAGTTTTATTTAACAGATATCGTTGAATTAGGATACAGGGAAGGAAAAGTTGTGGGGGTGCTTATTGGTGAAAATAGTGAGGAGATTGTTGGGGTTAACACCATACATGACCTTATTAGAGTTGAAAACATTTTGCATAGCAGGGTAAGGAATAAATCTTGACTTTCAGTTATATAAAAGATTATATTAAATTATTAGATTATGAGGTGTAAGATTGGATAACGAAATTATTTTAAGACAATTTGAAGAAATTGAACAAAAAGTTGATAAATTAATCGATGTTAATAAGTCACTTGAGGCGGGAAACCTAGAACTTAGGAATAAAATTAAGAGGTTGGAGGAAGAGCTTCAAGGTAAGGTTGATGCTGAAACCAATTACACAAAAGAAAAGGCTTTGATCCGGTCAAAAATTGATAGTCTTTTGGTCAGACTAGAGGATATTACAGAGGTTGAATAACGGCCAAAAGGGATGATCTTAGGAAGGCAGAAGAACTTATTCATTGGAACAACTTGTAAAAATAGAACTTTTTGGGCAGTCTTATACATTTAAAACAGACTCAGACGTAACAAATGCTAAAGAGGTTGCTGATTACCTTGTCAAAGAAGTGACTAGATTTGAAAATCAACATTCGAGCAAATCATCTGATACCAAATTTGTGACTTTGATTTTAGCTGCACTTAATATTGCGAATGAAAATATTGAACTTAAAAAAAAATATTCAGATTTGTTGATAACTATTTCAAAACAATCGGCAAATCTGATATGTGCATTGGATGTTGCGGTAAATGATTAAAGGTTTTTAACAAGTTGATACAATTAATATATGAAAAGTCGTTTTTCCTGGCCCTTTCTTAATGCCTGTATTTATTAAGGACAAAGATAGGCAGTTTCTGTTATCCTCCCGGGATAAAATGTGAGCTTACCGTTTTTTAAACCAGGCGTTTGACCCCTGCCGTGTTTGTGATTGGAAGATGTTCTTTGACCCAACATCTATTTAAAGGGAGCCTTCCCTGATTTTGGTGCGCAGGTTCTGCTCGTACAGAAAAGCCTAAAGAAATTAAAAGGCGCCCACTTTATTTTATTGGTTCAAAGACCTCCCAACACGGCATTATGGCGGGGGTCCTGCTTAATTCAGATCAATGAATAGCTATCAATTTGATGTGGCTGGAAGTGCTTATTCAAATTTATTGAATCCTTAAGGTCATACAGATATAAGAAGCTTTTCAGTTCCCATACCTTTTACCTCCTAAATGTTTCATTCATAATCTTTCATAATAAGATTTTTCATAGGTCATATGGTGTAGTGGGTAATTTAGTTTTATCTAATATGAAATTTAACCTATCGAAACTTACACTTAAAATATAAGGGGTTAATCTCGATTAGAGTGTTAAATATGAATATTTCCGGGGAGTAGGCTAATGAATGAATATAATTTATTAATAGGCATGATTGCATTCATTATAGGCTTTGCGATTGCCTATTGGGTTAAAGAGATAAATTTAGCTCAGAAAGTTAAGACAGCTGAAAGGGAGACTTCGAGAATATTAGATGATGCCAAGAGGAGATCAGAAACTCTGATAAAAGAAGCCCAACTGGAGGTTAAAGACAAACTTTTCAAGATGAAAAGTGATTTTGATGCTGATACTAAAGAGACTCGATATGAATTGAAAAAGAAAGAGCAAAGGTTGATACAAAAAGAAGAGAATATCGACCGCAAGACTGAACAATTTGAACATCGCGAACGGGACATTTTACGAAAAGAGAAAAAGCTTGGGAGGAGAGAGGAAGAAATAGAGTTGATTAAAATTAAATATAATGAACTCATTGAAGAACAGAAGAGACAGCTAGAAAAGATATCTGGTTTAACAGGGGAACAAGCCAAGGAACTTCTTGTAAGGGCCATGGAAAACGAGGCACGATATGAAGGTGCTAAGATTATCAAAAGGATAGAGAATGAAACAAAAGAGCAGGCAAATAAAAAAGCTACAAAGATCATGGCTACGGCTATCCAAAGGTACGCCGGAGATTTTGTTGCTGAACACACTGTTTCAGTAGTTCAACTTCCAAACGATGAGATGAAAGGACGAATAATTGGCAGAGAAGGTAGAAATATTCGTGCACTTGAAGCAGCAACCGGTATTGATCTTATCATCGATGATACGCCTGAAGCGGTCATCTTGTCCGGTTTCAATCCGGTTCGGCGTGAGATTGCAAGGCTTTCACTGATGCGGTTAATATCGGATGGTAGAATTCATCCGGCTCGCATTGAGGATGTTGTCAAAAAAGTAGGAAAAGAGGTTGATTTAATAATAAAAGAGGCTGGAGAACAGGCAGCGTTTGATTTGGGTGTTCACGGTATTCATAGTGAGCTTATTAACTATATTGGCAGATTAAAGTTTCGTACCAGTTATGCTCAGAATGTTCTGCAGCATTCGGTTGAGGTAGGTGTTATAAGTGGTATTATGGCGTCTGAATTGGGACTTAATTCGAAACTGGCAAAACGCATGGGATTGTTGCATGATATCGGAAAGGCTATTGATCGCGAGGTCGAAGGTCAACATGCTATAATTGGTTCTAAACTTGCAAAAAAATATGGTGAAACACCTGATGTTGTGCATGCCATTGCTGCTCATCATGAAGATGTGCCGCCTATTTCCGTGTATGACTTGCTAATACAGGCCGCTGATGCTTTATCAGGAGCTAGACCTGGGGCTCGCAAGGAACTGCTTGAAAATTATATCAAAAGGCTGGAAGACCTTGAAAAGATAGCAAAATCATTTAATGGGGTTGCTAATACTTATGCTATTCAGGCCGGAAGAGAACTCAGGGTTATTGTCGAAAGTGGTATTATTTCTGATGAAGAGGCAACGCTTCTCAGTAGAGATATTGCCAAAAAAATCGAGGATTTTCTAACCTTTCCAGGCCAGATAAAGGTTATGGTCATACGTGAAACCAGGGCTGTGGAATATGCAAATAAATAAGTTAAAAATTATAGCTGAGGTAAAAATAACATGTCGAATTTGATCGATATTCTAAAAGAAAGAGGTTTTGTTGATCAGGTAACACATGAAGAAGTGTTGGACGAATATCTTAAAGCCGGAAAAGTAACCTGTTATATCGGTTTTGATCCTACAGCGTCCAGTCTCCATGTAGGGAGCCTTGTTCCTATAATGTCACTTGCACATATGCAAAGACAAGGGCATTGTCCTATAGCTCTTATCGGAGGCGGTACAGGTCTTGTGGGTGATCCGAGTGGAAAGACTGAAATGCGTAAACTTCTGACGCCTGAGATGGTGGATGAGAACGCGATGGGTATTAAAAAACAGCTGTCCCGTTTTCTCGATTTTAGTGATGACAAGGCGTTGATGTTGAACAATGCTGAATGGCTGACTAAATTGGAGTATATACCTTTTTTAAGAGATTTTGGACGACATTTTTCTGTTAATCGTATGATAAAAGCCGAAAGCTATAAAATGCGTCTTGAATCCGAGGAAGGCCTTAATTTTATTGAATTTAATTATATGCTTTTACAGGCTTATGATTTCCTGGAACTCTATGATCATTATGGATGTAGATTGCAGATGGGGGGGAGTGATCAATGGGGAAACATAGTTGCTGGAGTTGATCTGATTAGAAGGGTTCGTCAAGAAAGCGTATTTGGGATTACCTTTCCTTTAATAACCACTAGCAGCGGCGCAAAGATGGGCAAAACAGCTGAAGGGGCTGTATGGCTTGACCCGAATAAAACGTCTCCTTATGAATATTATCAATACTGGATAAACACAGATGATCGAGATGTTGTTAAATTCATGGCGCTATTTACATTTTTACCCATGGAAGAGATAAAGAGTCTTGAAAAATTAAGTGGAGCTGATTTGAACAGTGCGAAGGTAGTACTGGCTTTTGAGGTAACGAAGATTGCCCATGGAATGGAAGAAGCCTTTAAAGCATATCGTGCTGCGGAAAGCGTGTTCGGTTCTCGAGTTGTACCTGAAGAGATTGTGCCATCAAGCTCAATACATGAAATCCATGCGGGAGAGTGGTCTGGAATTAAACCTGTTGCTGTTGGAATAGATGCTATAATTGAACCTCCGCATTCGGAAATGGATATGGATCAATTCAATGAAGGAGTTCCGGCCTTCAAGCTCTATCAGATGGTAGGTCTTGCAAATTCGGGAAGTGCTGCCAGAAGGCTTATTGAACAGGGAGGAGCGTATGTAAATGGCAAGCGCATTGAATCATTTGATTATTTGCTAACAGATAATGATATTATAGACCTGGAAATATTGTTAAGGGCGGGGAAAAAACGTTATCATAAAATAAAAATAATTAAAAATAAAGCTTGACAAGACCAATAGATTGAATTATTAATACTGTTTCTGCTCAGCTAGTTACTGATTAAATAAGTATAAGATAGATTTACAGGAAATAAGATAGAAAAAGGTTGACAGAATAGATTAAAATTATATATTAGTATTATATTAAATGATTTTTTGATAGTAAAGTATTTTTTATAAAGGCCATTGTTTTATTGGCGCTTTTTGATCTTTGAAAACTAAATAGTGACAGCTTGTGAGTTAGGTTTCGTAGTTAATTCATTGCAACTGCCGAAAGGCGGCTGCAGTTGATATATTTTAATTGGAGAGTTTGATCCTGGCTCAGAATGAACGCTGGCGGCGTGCTTAACACATGCAAGTCGTACGAGAACTCTTTAGCTTGCTAAAGATAGTAAAGTGGCGCACGGGTGAGTAACGCGTGGGTAATCTACCTCTGAATCGGGGATAACTCGCCGAAAGGCGAGCTAATACCGGATAATATCTATTAAACTTAGGTTTTAAAGATCAAAGGTGGTTTCTACATGTAAGCTACTGTTTGGAGATGAGCCCGCGTACCATTAGCTTGTTGGTAAGGTAATGGCTTACCAAGGCTTCGATGGTTAGCTGGTCTGAGAGGATGATCAGCCACACTGGAACTGACACACGGTCCAGACTCCTACGGGAGGCAGCAGTGAGGAATTTTGCGCAATGGGGGCAACCCTGACGCAGCAACGCCGC
>Ga0164318_10001374_pt1 | contig 21518 bp, 21 predicted proteins | sample GuaBasSedimGuay9_FD_113734 | JGI IMG/M metagenome (GOLD analysis project Ga0164318, IMG submission 113734) | Subseafloor sediment microbial communities from Guaymas Basin, Gulf of California, Mexico - Guay9, Core 4571-4, 0-3 cm | ecosystem: Environmental > Aquatic > Marine > Hydrothermal vents... | reverse complement strand
GGGGTTCAGAACGCGTCGCAGCCTGACCATCTCCTGTCGCCGATCGCGAACTACTGGCTGGATGACCAGGATATCCAAGTCGCTTTCTTCGCCAGGCATGCCACGTCCCTAGGAACCGAAGAGGATGATTCGGCCAGGTTGCCCGACATCTTTGAGCCGCTTTACTGCCTCCTGGACGATGCTTTCGGGTATCATACTTCCTGCCGTGGCCCGCTGGCTCAAACACTAATAAGAGTTCGAGCTCGACGACTCAGGTCTCCCACTCCGGGGAGAATAATGGATACTGATGGCAAAAATCCTTAACCTGGGCGCGGATACGTTGCAGCCTGTCACTATCGTGGGGGTCAGATAATGCCTGGTCAATCAGCTCCACGATTACCCGCATCTCTGCCTCTTTCATCCCGCGGGTGGTGACGGCCGGGGTGCCGATGCGGATGCCGCTGGTGACCATCGGCGGCCGGGGATCATAGGGGATGGCATTCTTATTCACCGTAATTCCGGCCTGGTCCAAAGCCTTTTCGGCTACCTGCCCGGTAAGGTCGATGGGGGTCAGATCTAACAGTATCAGGTGATTGTCGGTGCCACCGGAGATTAGAGAATATCCCCGCTGCTTAAACTCTTCGGCCATGGTGCGGGCGTTGGTGAGAATCTGTTGCTGATAGCGTTTGAACGACGACCGTAAGGCCTCTTTAAAGGCCACGGCCTTGGCTGCAATGGTATGCATCAGCGGGCCGCCCTGAATACCTGGAAAGATCTGGTTGTCCAGAATTTTGCCATATTTTTCCTTGGCTAAAATTAGCCCGCCGCGCGGCCCCCGTAGAGTTTTGTGCGTCGTCGAAGTAACAAAGTCGGCCTCTGGCACCGGGGAAGGGTGCAGCCCCGCGGCAATGATCCCGGCAATATGCGCGATGTCGACCAGCAGATAGGCCTCGTACTGCCGGGCCAAGCGTCCGAAACGGGCAAAGTCGAGGATGCGGGGATAGGCGCTGGCGCCAGCTACCAACACCTTGGGCCGATGTTCCCTCAATAAGTCTTCCAGGGTGTCAAAATCGACCTCGCCGGTTACCCGTCTGACCCCGTAAGTGACGGAGCGATAGAGTTGGCCGGAAAAGTTCTTGACCGCGCCATGGGACAGGTGTCCGCCGTGGGCCAGATCCATGCCCATGATGGTATCGCCCGGGGCCATGATCGCAAAATACACCGCCATATTGGCCTGGGTGCCGGAGTGGGGCTGCACATTGGCATAGTCGGCGTGGAATAACTGTTTGACCCGGCTTAGAGCCAGGTTTTCGGCCTGATCGACATATTCACACCCGCCATAATAGCGTCGTCCGGGATAACCTTCCGCGTACTTGTGGGTGAGAATCGACCCCTGGGCCTCCAGCACCGCCTCACTGACGAAGTTTTCGGAGGCGATGAGCTCTAATTTGTGAGTCTGACGGTGGCGTTCCTGTTCAATCGCCGCAAAGATTTCCGGATCAGTCTGAGCTAGCGAGGTCATGGGACTGTACCTAGTTTCCCGCCACTGGATGAGCAACACAGGCGGTCAATCAGGTCCAGGCGTTCCTGGTGACGGCCGCCCTCAAAAGGGGTAGTCAACCAGACCCGGACAATCTCCCGGGCCAGACCCGAACCGATGACCCGCCCCCCCAATACCAGCACATTGCTATCGTTATGCTGCCGGCTCATCATCGCCGCATAGATATTGTAGCAGAGGGCGGCCCGGATACCAGGGCACCGATTAGCCATAATGGACATCCCCAGGCCGGTGCCACAGATCAAAATACCCCGAGTATCCGGTTGGCTCAGCACCGCCTGGATGACCTTCTGGCCATAAACCGGATAATCAACCGAGGTTTCTTCATTGTCGCAGCCGACATCCTGGTAAGGAATATTCAGGCTGTTTAGAAATTTGAGGACTTCCGCCTTAAGTGCATAACCGGCGTGATCGCAGCCGATGATGATAGTTTCCATAATCATGCAAACCGTTTTAAGACAAGCACCGCATTGGTGCCGCCGAATCCAAAAGAGTTCGACATGGCAATCCGAATCGGCACTTCCCGGGCCTGATTGGGCACATAGTCCAGGTCGCACTGGGGATCCGGATTTTCGTAATTGATCGTCGGAGGCAAAATCCCCTGTTGCAGGCTAAGCACCGTAAAGATCGCCTCGATGGCCCCGGCCCCGCCCAGCAGATGGCCGGTCATGGATTTGGTGGCGCTGATCGGAATCTGGTAGGCCTGCGGGCCAAAAACCTTTTTCAGAGCCAGGGTTTCCGATAGGTCGTTGAGCTGGGTGGAGGTGCCGTGGGCATTGATATAATCTACTTCCTCAATGTTGATGTGTCCATCCTCCAGAGCCTGTTGCATGCACAGCACTGCCCCGGTGCCATCCGGAGACGGGGCGGTCATATGGTAGGCATCCCCCGACAGGCCATAACCGATGATCTCGCCATAGATTTTGGCCCCGCGCCGCCGGGCGAATTCCAACTCTTCCAGGATTAAGATGCCCCCGCCTTCCCCAACGATAAAGCCGTCCCGGTCCCGGTCAAAGGGCCGCGAGGCCCGCTCTGGCTCGTCATTGCGCGTCGATAGGGCCTTCATGGCATTGAATCCGGCAATCGCCAAGGAGGTAATCACGGCTTCGACGCCACCGGTGATCATCACCTTGGCGGCTCCCCGTTGGATGACCTTGAAGGCATCGCCGATGGCATGCGCCCCCGAAGCACAAGCGGTCACTGTCGAGGTATTAGGGCCTTTGACCCCAAAATGGATGGCTACTAACCCTGGGGCCATGTTGGCAATCAACATCGGAATAAAAAAGGGGCTAACCTTGCGGGGGCCTTTTTCTAAGAGAATGGCGTGATACTTTTCAATAGTATTCAGCCCCCCCAGCCCGCAACCGACAATGGTGCCAATCTGGGGACTCAGTTCATCAGTAATAGTCAGCCCGGCGTCTTGCATGGCCATTACCGAGGCTGCCAGGGCAAACTGGCTGAACAGATCCGTGCGGCGGGTAAGTTTGGCCGGAATGAAAGCTTCCGGCTGAAAATCTTTAACTTCCCCGGCAATCCTGGTGTCAAAACCCTTAGCGTCAAATCGGCTAATCGGGCCGATACCTGAGCGTCCCTCTAGGAGATGCTGCCAGGACGCCTCCACTCCGACGCCTAGCGGCGTGATCAGCCCCAAACCGGTTATTACCACCCTAGCGCTCATACCGACCAGTTCCCCTTAAAGAGTATCTATAAAATCATTGTATGGGAAAAATTAGCATGAGGCAAGCATTACGCATGAGCCTTGATATAGTTAATCACGTCCTGCACGGTGCGCAGCTTTTCGGCCTCTTCATCGGCGATTTCGAGGTCGAACTCTTCTTCCATGGCCATGATCAACTCGACCAGATCCAGAGAATCCGCTCCCAGGTCATCGACAAAGGTCGCATCGGGGACGACCTCAGATTTCTCCACTCCCAACTGATTAGTGATCAGCTCCACTATCCGTTCCTCAATGGACGCCATCGGTCCTTACCTCCTCGATATGAATATGCTAGCGATATAGTCTAATACAGTTTTCTGTTTTGTAGTTTTCGGTTTTCTGTTGAAATGCTTAATTTAATCACTGTGGTAAGCGATGAATTTGGTGCATTTGAATGAAAACTTAGCATAAGTCTATAGAATATGTGTTTTTTTTAATTCTTTAGAAGTTCCCTCTGCTTTATATCATCAGCATACCGCCATTAATATGGATGACCTGGCCGGTAATATAGGCTGCTGCCTCTGAAGCCAGGAAGGCTACGACCGCGGCCACTTCCTCCGGGGTGCCGAAGCGATTCAAGGGAATCTGGGCCAGCATTTCCGCCTGGACCTTCTCCGGCAACGCCTCGGTCATTTCGGTGGCAATGAATCCCGGCGCTACCGCGTTGACGGTAACCTGGCGCGAGGCCAGTTCCCGGGCCACCGCCTTGGTAAAGCCGATCAGTCCGGCCTTGGAGGCCACGTAGTTGGCCTGCCCCGGGTTGCCCATGACCCCGACGATGGAAGCAATGTTAATGATGCGGCCAAAGTGCTGTTTGAGCATGGGGCGGGCTGCGGCCCGGGTACAATTAAAGGCACCTTTGAGATTGACTGACAGTACGCGGTCCCATTGCTCTTCTTTCATCCGCACTACTAAATTGTCCTGCACAATGCCGGCGTTATTGACCAGAATATCCAGGCGGCCACTGTTTTTGGCGATCTGCTCAAAACCCGCACTGACTTCGGCAAGATTAGAGACGTCAAATTTTATGATCTCGGCTTCGGCCCCTTGGGCCTGGACGGCCTGCCGGGTGTGCTCGGCTTCGTCCCAGTTGGCCACGTCATTGAGATAAATCTTGGTCTGGGGTTGGGCCAACGCCAGGGCACAGGCCCGGCCGATGCCGCGCGAGGCCCCGGTGATGACCGCGACGCGCTTGATCTCGTTCACTGATACTCCTTATCGGCTGGCCTTGATTTCCTGAATCAGGGCCGGGATGATCTCAAACAAGTCTCCGACCAGGCCGACGTCGGCGATCTGAAAGATCGGAGCCTGGGGGTCGGAATTAATCGCCACAATGAAATCCGAGGACTGGATGCCGACCAGATGTTGCGCCGCGCCGGAGATGCCACAGGCCATATACAGCTTGGGGGCCACGGTCTTGCCGGTCTGGCCGATCTGATGGGGATAAGAAATCCAACCAGCATCGACCGCACCCCGGGTGGCACCAATCGCGCCCCCCAGCAGTTCGGCTAATTCTTCCAAGAGACTAAAATGCTTGCCGTCTTGCAAGCCACGGCCTCCGGCCACAATCACCTCGGCCTCGCCTAAGGGTACGGTCTCGGTGATTTCAGCCACGGTCTGCAAAAACCGGCTTTTACCTGGCTCATCCAGGGCGGCTACCTGGACCGGCACCACCTGGCCGTTCCGCTCCGGCTGCGGCGCTAGGCGCTTCATCACCCGCGGTCGCACCGTGGCCATCTGCGGGAAAGATCGGGGGGTTACAATGGTCGCCATGATGTTGCCCCCGAAGGCCGGGCGGGTCTGCAGCAGCAGGCGTTTTTCTAAATCTAAATCAAAAGCGGTGCAATCCGCGGTTAAGCCGGTGTCCAGGGCCGCGGCGACTCGAGGAATAAAGGCCCGTCCCGGATAGGTCGCCCCGGCCAGGATGATTTCCGGCTGGCAACGACGGGCCAGTTCGATCAGGGCTTGGGCATAAGGCTCTTCCAGGAATTCCGCCAACCGCGGGTGATCTACTACATAAACTTTATCGGCGCCCGCCGCGGTGAGCTCTGTGGCCAGGTCATGAATCTGATGGCCGAACAGCACGGCGCTGACCGGCACACGCAAGATCTCTGCCAAGCGCCGGGCTTCTCCCAGCAATTCCAGGGCTACCGGGGCCAGCCGACCATGACGCTGCTCGGCAAACACCCAGATGCCATCGGGGGGGACCTCGGGCCGCGGCTCCGGCGCTGCGGTTGCGGGCAGCGCTAAGGCCCCGAATTCACAGACCTCCACGCACGCGCCGCACAGGTTGCAGCCGTCGCCGATGATCAGCCGCTCGCCTTCCAGCCGCAGCACCCCAAAGGGACAGGCCTCGACGCACAGGCCGCAGGCGGTGCATTTGTCTAAGTCAACTATGATGGCCATAAATTATAAATCTATTAACTCGTTCCCAAGTTGTACTTGGGAATGAAAATCTTTGCCAAGCTAAGCTTGGCGAATATCAAGGCGTTCCTAAGCTCAGCTTAGGAACGAGAAAGAAAGAGGATCTCAACCTATCTTTAATTTTTGTAAACGCGTCCACAGTCGCTGGGCCAACTCGTTCGGGGCTCCTTCCCACAGCTCCCGCTCGCCCCGGGCCGGGGGCGGGAAGACCTTGACCACTTGGGTAAACGAGCCGGGCAGCCCGACCTGATTTTGGTCTAATTCTAGGTCTTGAAGGCCCAGGACCGGGATTTTTTGGCTTTTGGCCCGCAGTTTGGCCTTGAAGGACGGCACCCGCGGTTCATTGATCTCTTTGACCACGGTGATCAAGGCCGGCAGGCGTACTTCAATGCCATCATAGCCGTGGTCCAAAAGCCGTTCCATCTGTAAGACCTCCGATTCGACAAAGGTCAATTTACGGGCCCAGGCCACATAAGGGAGCTCCAGAAAAGCCGCTAACTCCGGCCCGACCTGAGCGGTGTCGCCGTCAATGGCCTGTTTGCCGCACAGGATCAGGTCGGCGCCGCCCAATTTGCTGATGCCCCGGGCCAGGGTGTAGGCCGTGGCCCAGGTGTCGGCCCCGGCAAAGGCCCGGTCAGAGAGCAGCACGGCCCCGTCCGCCCCATAGGTCAGCGCTTCCCGCAGGGTCTCCACGGCCTGGGGCGGCCCCATGCTGAGCACCGTGACGCTGCCGCCCTGGCGCTCCCGGACCCTGAGGCCCTCTTCCAGGGCATAGAGGTCAAAAGGATTGATGATGCTTTTCACCCCTTCCCGCTGCAGGGTATGGGTGATCGGGTCCAGCCTAATCTCCTGGGTCTCTGGGACCTGTTTGATACAGACAATAATCTTCATCAAGGGGATGGCGGTCGGGAAGGACGACTATCTAAATTATTTACCTTTTTTGCTGAATTCTTTGTTTAGCGCCTGGCCGATAATGTTGCGCTGGATCTGATTGGTGCCTTCAAAGATCTGCAAGATCTTGGCGTCCCGCATCATTTTTTCCACCGGATACTCCCGCATATAACCGTGGCCCGCCAAGATCTGGACCGCGTCAGTGGTCACCCGCATCGCCACATCGGTGGGAAACAGTTTGGCCATCGCCGATTGTTTAGTAAAATCTTTTGGTTGACTGTCGATATAGCGGGCCACGGCATAGAGCAGGGCGCGGGCGGCCTCGATTTCAGTAGCCATATCGGCCAGCATATGCTGGATGGCCTGAAAAGAGATGATCGGGGTGCCGAACTGATGACGCTGGCGGGCAAAATGGACCGATTCTTCCAAGGCCCCCTGGGCCAGTCCTACCGCCAAGGCCCCTACTCCGGGTCGTGAGTAGTCCAGGGTCTTGAGGGCAATAATAAACCCCTGGCCTTCCTTGCCAAGTCGCCGGTTTGCCGGGATGCGGCAATTTTGAAATATGATCTCCCGGGTAGCCGAGGACCGAATGCCCATCTTTTTCTCTTTTTTGCCAAAGGAGAGGCCCGGATCGCTACTTTCCACGATAAAGGCGCTGGCCCCGCGCGCCCCTTTGGCCCGATCGGTTATGGCAATCACCGTGTAAGTCTCGGCTTCCCCGGCATTGGTGATCCATTGCTTGGTGCCATTTAAAACGTAAGCGTCGCCGTCTTTGACCGCCACGGTCTGGATGCCGCCGGCGTCACTGCCGGCCTGGGATTCGGTCAGGGCAAAGGCGGCCAGCTTGTCGCCGCGGGCCAATTCCGGCAGATACTGGCCTTTCTGAGCCTCCGAGCCAAAAAGCAAGATCGGATAAGCCCCCAGAAAACTGGCGGCATAGGTGGTGGCCACCCCCACGCAGGCCTGGCTCAGGGCTTCGAGCACCAGGCAATTTTCCAGACACCCCAGCCCCAGGCCGCCGTAGGCTTCGGGGATAATGACTCCGAACAGGTCTGCTTGGGCCAGATCCTGAACGATTTCGGTAGGAAAACGCTCCTCTTCGTCTAGTTCGGCCCGCACCGGTTTGATGCGCTCCTCGGCAATCTGGGTGGCCAACTCCTGGAGCATTTGCTGTTCTTCGGTCAGCAGGTAGTCCATTGGCCGATCCTCAAGACTCGCTCTGCGGCAGGACGAGCCGCCCTTTGTAAAAGCCGCAATGCGGACAGGCATGGTGCGGCAGCCGATATTCATTGCACTGCGGACAGGTGGAGAGCTGCGGCAGGGTAAGACTTTGATGCGAGCGCCGCATATTGCGTTTGGACTTCGATTTTTTATGTTTGGGTAAGGCCACGGTAAAACTCCTTATTTTGAGGTCTTGGTCAATTTACTGAGCAGGGCGAAAGGTTGATTGAATTTTTCCCGGTGACAGGAGCAAGTTTCCCGATTAAGATTGGCGCCGCAGTAAGGGCATAACCCCAGGCAAGCCTCCTGGCACAAGGGTTTCAGCGGCACCGCCAGCAAGAGCTGCTCCTGAATAATCCCTTCTAAGTCCAGTTCCTCGCCGGAATAATAATCTTCGTCTAACTCTTCCAACGTCAATTCTACTTCTTCGGCGGCCACCACCGGCAGGCCGGGTCGGAGTACCAGCTCAAACCGGCACTCCAAGGGCTCCAGAAAACTTTCCAGACAGCGGCTGCAATTAAGCCGCAGCTCTCCCTTAAGCATTCCCCGCACCAATATATAGCCATCGACTTTTTCAAGATGTATAGTACCGCTTAGCGGCGACTTCAGGGAAAATTCCAACCCTGGTTGGCGCTCCTGCCAGTGAGCCATCCACTCGGCCCCCAGCAGCACCGGCAGGTCAAATCCCTTGGCGGTGATGCGCTCAATAGGAATCTTAAGTAATTTAGGGCTGATCATATTAACTTCACTGTAGACGGATAAATTCTAAAATAAGTATAAACCTTAAAACAATTAATTATAAATAATTCACTAGTCCTGTCAAGTTTAACCGGGAAGATAATAAAGGATAAACGGCTCTAAATTGGCCGGATTCATATAACCCGACTCCCCCTCCCAACGTCTCAGACCACCTGGGCACCCAGGATTTTGGCCATTCGTTTTAAGGCCCACTCATGGTCTTGCGGGTTCAGGTCAGCTACTCCCTGGCGGTAAACCGTCACCGCATAGTCCCGATCCAAGAGGTCGCTGGCCGTTTCCATGATGCAGATGGAGGTGCAAGCCCCGACCAGATGCACGGCGGTGACCTGCTCCTGCTTCAAGATGTCCTCCAGGTTCGTATTATACAAACCGCTGAACCGGGTTTTTTCGACCCGATAATCTCCGGGCTGCATCGCTAGCTGAGGGATAATTTCGGCTCCCCAGGTGTGGCGCACACAGTGAGGCGGAAAGCGCTTAAATTCCCGATCATCCGGGTCATGGGCATCACAGAGGAAGATGATCACCGCTCCTTGCTCCCGCATTTCGGCAATCTTTTGGGACACGAAGGGCACGATCTGCAACCCGGCCTCACCGACATATAAGGCCCCCTCCGGGTCGATAAAATCTCGTAACATATCTGCCACAATCAGGGCTGGCTTTTCCATGTAGCTCTCCATATAACAAATTGTTATCAAAAAATTAACATCCTGACCGTAGGGGCTTGATTTATCAAGCCCTATAGGGCGCAATGTATTGCGCCCCTCTCGGTTAACGGTTAATGCTATTTTTTTTGAAGGCAACACGGTATTAGAAGTCAGGATTCGGGTTTAGGATAACACCAGGATGGAGCTGATTTCAATTATTTTATGAAAATAATCGGGGCTGGAAGGAAAGCTCAGAAAGGTGTAGGCTAGGGCAGGGGAGGGCGCTCAGAGCCACCAGCGAGGCAGGATGTTTGCCTTTTCAGTCCCTTCTACCAACAAGATTTTTTTGGTGCTTTTGTTTTGCCTATCTACCCAAAAGGCATATAATGAACTGAACTCATGCTAGTCAGGGAGGTGTCCAGTGGTACGTACAACTGCGTTCTGGTTGCTGATTTTTTTTACCTTGCTATTTATTATTGGGCTAAATAGTGGTGAAGTGCAGATTATTTTGAATTCCGGGGTGACTATCTGCCTCTCTTGCATCGGGATTGGCTAATGAGCCGCATCCGTCGCCTGATTCAGGTCCTGTTCACCCTGTTGACCAATGCCTATCTGTTGTTTCCCTTCGGGCCGGTAATCTACCAAGGCCCCTTAAAAGGGATTTGCCATCCCGGGCTGAACTGCTATTCCTGCCCCGCGGCCCTGTTGGGCTGCCCGATAGGCGCCTTCCAGAATTTCATGGCCAATATACGCCTCTCCCTGGCCTCCGGGGTGCCTCAACTGGGGACGATAGTAGTGGGGTATCTGGGATTCATCGGCTCTTTAGTGGGGCGGTTTCCCTGCGCCTGGCTTTGTCCCTTCGGCCTGATCCAGGATCTGCTCTATAAAATTCCGGTGCGCAAATTCAAGCTCCCTGAGTTCTTGAAACATGTGAAGTATGTCGTACTAGTTCTATTAGTGCTGATTTTGCCGCTTTTCTGGGTGGACCCGGCTGGCCTCGGCACCCCCTGGTTCTGCAAATTAATCTGTCCGGCCGGGACCTTACTTGGAGCTTTTCCCCTGCTCCTGGTCAAGCCCAGCCTGTGGCAGACCCTGAGCTTCTACTTCTGGAATAAGGTCACCATACTGATCTTAATTATCGCCTGGAGTATGGTTACCAGTCGGCCCTTCTGTCGGGTGTTATGTCCTTTGGGCGCGTTTTATGGGTTATTCAATAGATACAGCCTGATACGGTTAAATTATGACGAGGATAAATGTGTCCATTGTCACGCCTGTTATCGCCAATGTCCCATGGGAGTGCGGCCATACCAAAATCCTGATGATACCAACTGCATCCGCTGCCTGAAATGCCTGGAGGCCTGTCGCTTTGGAGCCTTATCGTTTAATATGCGGAGCCTACCCGCGACCCCGTCCAGGTCGATCCCCAAAAGAGAAGCGTGAGGGTCAGTGGTCAGTGGTTAGTAAACCATAGAAATATTTTGCGGGCTATTCATAAGAGCTTGATTCCGCTAAGGAAGCTATTTTCTGCCGAGGTAGTTATTTTAACTGGCAACCGACAACCATCGATTGAATACATACTGATGAAGATTATCTACCATGAAAAATATCTGACCGATTATCCGACGGCCAGCGTGGAGCAGCCGGAGCGGGTAAAGACGATTTATGAGACCCTGTCTCCGCTTTACCCGGTCCTGGGGCCGGAACCCGCGACCGAGGCCGACTTATTATTGGTTCATAGCCCCGAGCTCATTGATCGGGTTAAGCAGGCCCCCAGCCTTTATGAAGTGGCCACCCTGGCCGCGGGCGGTGCCATCCTGGCCGCGGAGTTAGCCCTGCAGGGTGAACCGGCCTTTGCCACAATCCGGCCTCCCGGCCACCACGCCAGTCCCTTCAGCCACTGGGGGTTTTGCTTCTTTAATAATCTGGCCCTGGCCCTGGAACGCCTGCGCGTCCGACAACTGATCCGTCAGGCCCTGGTTCTGGATATCGATCTGCATTATGGGGATGGCACGGTCAACGCCTTTAGAGACCGGTCAGGAGTGACGGTAATCAATATTAGCCAAAAAAACCGGGATAAATATCTGGCCGAGGTCCAAGCTATCCTGGCCGAGCCCAGATCCTTTGATATTTTGGCAGTTTCAGCGGGTTTCGATACCTACCAGAAAGATTGGGGCGGACTGCTCTTAACCGAGGACTACCACCAGATCGGCCAGTGGATTAAAGCCGCAGCCCGAGCCGTTGGTCAGGGGCGTTATTTCGCGGTGCTGGAAGGCGGGTATTACCTTCCTGATCTGGGCCAAAACGCCCTGGCTTTGGTCCAGGGTCTGGAATAAACCAAATCTTGCCATGAGTTACTGCTGCTGCGGAGATTGGTACAGCTCGGCGCTCAATCCAGCGGCCCGGCTATAATTTGTGTTTGCCAAGAGGTATGATTTACCTCATATTTTGGGTCTTTATCGGGCCGGAAGATTGGGGTTGACAACTATGCAGATTATCTTTAAAATTAAATCAGGTGGGCGGGCATAGCTCAGTTGGTAGAGTACAAGCTTCCCAAGCTTGGTGTCGCGGGTTCGAATCCCGTTGCCCGCTCCAGGAGGTCGATGCGTGCGGTAACGCCCATCGCATACCCGCTTCCCCTATCGAGGATACTGAAAGCCAGCGGTAATCAGGCTTAGGCTTCTTTGAAGGTGGATGAAAGCGCCCAAGATGCGCCCCGAGATGGAAAAAATCTTGGAATTTCACGGAAGTGGGCACAGCCCACTTTTTTTTTAACTAGGCCGGCTCTGGAGGGCCGCAAGCCTATTATTATTAACTGCATGCATAAGCCGGTAGAAATTATCGCCCAGGTCGAAGACCTGGTGGCGCCCCTGTTGCAGGCCCAGGAAGTGGAGTTGGTGGAAACGGAAATGGTCCGGGCCGGAAAGCGATGGGTGTTGCGCTTATACGTCGATAAGCCAGGGGGCATCAGTTTGGACGAATGTGCCCGGGTAAGTCAGGTAGTGGGAGAGTTGCTTGACGTTCATGATCTGATTGATCAGGCCTATACTTTAGAAATCTCCTCACCGGGACTGACGCGGGCGTTGAAGAAACCGGCTGATTACCAGCGTTATGTGGGGCGACTGGCTCGAATTACCACTCGGGCCGGGGCCGGCGAACGCCAAATTTTTCGGGGGGAACTGTTAGGCTTGGAGGATGACCGGGTGAAACTGAAAGAAGGAGATCAGATTTACCAGATTCTTCTAGACGACATTGCCCGGGCCCGGCTGGATGTTGATTTTTAATTTGCCCATCCTTCAGGAGAGCAAGAAACTTTATGACTGGGGAATTGAAACGTATCATTGATCAGGTCTGTCGCGACAAAGGGATCAACAAGGAGTTGTTGATTACCACCATTGAGGAAGCCGTACGCTCGGCGGCTAAAAAGAAATACGATCCCAAACTGGATATAGAGGTCAATTTTTCCGAAGACACCGGCGAAGTTGAGGTCTATCAATTTAAAGAGGTGGTTGACGAGGTAACTGACCCAGATATGCAGCTTTCTCTGGAGGATGGTCGGAAGCTGGATGCCGAATGCGAAATCGGCGATAATTTGGGCATCAAACTGGATGCCAGTAGCTTTGGCCGCATTGCCGCCCAATCCGCCAAGCAAGTGATTATCCAGGGTATGCGGGAAGCCGAGCGGGATGTCGTCTATGAGGATTATAAGGATCGTCAGGGCGAGATCATCAGCGGCATTGTGCAGCGTCAGGATAAGTCCGGAATTATTATTAATCTAGGTCGAACCGAAGCCCTGTTGCCTCCGGAGGAGCAAGTGCCGCGGGAGAGTTACCGTCAGGGTGACCGCCTCCGGGCCTATGTGACCGAGGTCAAGCGTCATTCGAAAGGACCCCAGATTATTTTATCTCGGGCGCGGCCGGAATTTTTAACCTCGCTGTTTGAAAACGAGGTTCCAGAAATCTCTGAGGGCATCGTCCAGATTCTGGCCTGTGTGCGAGAACCGGGGAGTCGGGCCAAGATCGCGGTAAACTCACGCGACCCGGATGTGGATCCGGTAGGGGCCTGTGTGGGCATGAAGGGTTCCCGGGTGCAGAATATTGTTCAGGAACTCCGGGGAGAAAAAATTGACATCATCCCCTGGAATCCAGATCCGGCCAAATTTGTGACGCAAGCCCTGGCCCCGGCCGAAGTCAGCCGGATCATCCTGGATGAGGCCAACCAGTCCATGGAAGTCATCGTTCCTGATGACCAGTTGTCGCTGGCGATTGGCAAGCGTGGACAAAATGTCCGCCTGGCCTCCAAGCTGACCGGCTGGAAGATCGATGTTAAGAGCGAAACCAAATATTCCAAGTCCTTGAAGGAAAGCTACCTGTCCCTGCTGCAGATCCCGGGGGTGGGAGAGATGACTGCCAGCGCCCTGTACGAAGCCGGATTCACGTCGGCGCGCGACGTCACCGAGAGCAGCCTGGAGGATTTGTTGCAGGTCCCAGGATTAAACGAGAGAAAAGCGGCCAGCATCATTGCCGCGGCCCAAGAAATGTTGGCTGGCCCCAAAGAGAAACCTACACCGCCAGAGACCGCCGAGATGCCGCTGTCGGGGGAGATCGACGCTAATCTCGCGGTAGAAGAAGAAGATGCGGAGGCCTAAGGGTCGACGCCTGGCGGTGATCACCCCTTTACGGGGATCAGCGAATTTTTAGATTAACTAAGCTATATTGTTACGGGGATAGAAAGATTTATGGCCAAAACTAGAGTATCACATCTGGCTCGAGAATTTAAAATGGGTGTCAAAGATCTCCTGCAGCGTCTTAAAGAGATGAACCTGGAGGTCGAAAATTACCTGAGTTCAATAGATGACCCAGATGTTGAGCGAGTCAGAAGTATGTTAGCGAAAACCATGCCTCAGGTTGAGGAACGAAAATTGGGAAGCGGGGTTAAGCGTCGGCGCCGGTTAACTTCCGCCCGCACCCCGGAACCCCCGGCCGAGGCCAGTTTAGAAGCAGAAATAAGCGAAGCAGGAGAGCCGCCGGACGCGGTAGCCTTGGAAACTACAGCCGCGGATCGTAATCTAGAAGTGGCTTCAGTCGAAACGGAGGAAGCTGCCCTCCCGGAAGCAGTCAAACCTGCGCCTAAACCTCGGGCTCGCAAGAAACCAAGCAAAACTGCGGCGCGGATAATTGCCTGGCCGGAGCCGGAAAAACCGACTCCGCCGCCGACGGCCCCAGCGGTCGAGGCAGTGTCGGAACCGGAAGCACCCTCGGCCCTGGAACCTGGGGAGTCTGAACCCCCGGAGCCGGAGATTGCCGCCACGCCACCGGTCCCGGAAGTGGCTGAAACTCCAGAGTTAATCTCGGAGACTGGAGAAGCGCCATGGCCTGAAACCACCAAGACCGTGGAAAAAGCCGAGGCCAAAGGGTTAGATGCTTCAGTCGCCTTGCGCCGCCAAAAGGCCAAGAAAGCCAAGAAGGAAGTGCCTGCCCGGATTATCAGTCGGCCGCCGGCCGAAGCCGAGGTTCGGTCTGAGACTGTCAGTGAGGCCAAGGCGGCCCCTAAGCCACCGGCGCGACCTAAAATTGTGGAGGTAGCCAAGCCGCGGGCTGCGGCTCCTGAGACCGGAGAAAAAGACGAAAAGAAACCTAAGGCTAAGAAGAAACGCGGTAAGCGGGTGGCGGAAGCTCCCAGCGAAGAAGTGGGCAAACGGAAGTCGGCTCGCAAGAAGGAAGTACGTGAAGGAGCAGAATTATACGAAGGAGCAGAGGGCGACTCCCGTTTTGTCTCCAAGAAAAAGGGTGTCAAGAAAGCCATCCGCAAGGTTTCCAAAACCGAGCTGACCGTACCCAAGGCCATTAAACGACGCATTAAAGTCGGAGACTCGATCACCGTCGGCGAACTGGCCAAGCGCATGGGCATCAAGTCTAGTGAAATAATCAAAAAGCTCATGGGCTTGGGAGTGATGGCCAATATTAATCAGCCTATCGACTATGATTCTTCAGTGCTGGTAGCCAGTGAGTTCGGTTACGAGGTGGAACGCGCCTTTCCCCATGAAGAAGATATCTTGGAATTACGGCCCCATGAGGAGGGCAACCGGGTCCCGCGGCCCCCGGTAATAACCATTATGGGCCACGTCGATCACGGCAAGACCTCTTTGCTGGATGCCATCCGCCAGAGCCGCTTGATCGAGTCCGAGGCCGGTGGCATTACCCAGCATATCGGGGCCTACCAGGTGTCGCTGCCGTACGGTGACGTGGTCTTTCTGGATACCCCGGGCCATGAAGCCTTTACCGCCATGCGGGCCCGCGGCGCCCAGGTGACCGACCTGGTGGTCCTGATCGTGGCCGCGGATGACGGCGTCATGCCCCAGACTCTGGAAGCCATCAACCATGCCAAGGCCGCGGGCGTGCCGCTGGTAGTGGCGATCAATAAGATTGACAAGCCTAATGCCAACCCGGATCGAGTAAAACGGGAACTGGCCGAACATGGGATCGTTCCCGAAGACTGGGGTGGAGATGTGCAGTTCGCCGAGATCTCAGCCAAAAAGCACATCGGTATTGACGAATTGTTAGAAAAGATCCTGTTGCAAGCCGAGATTCTGGAACTCGAAGCCAGTACCGACAGCATGGCTCGGGGACGGATTATTGAAGCCAAATTGGACAAAGGCCGGGGACCGGTGGGCACGGTACTCGTCCAAGAGGGCACCTTGAAAACCGGCGATGTTTTTGTCTGTGGTCTGCAGTATGGCCGGGTGCGGGCGCTGTTCGATGATCGCGGGGCTCGGGTGGAGCAGGCTACTCCGGCAATTCCAGTGGAAGTCCAGGGCTTCAGCGGCGTCCCCAATGCCGGGGATGAGTTTATGGTGCTCGAAAATGAGCGGGTCGCCAAACAGGTAGCGCAGTTAAGGCAACAGAAACAACGGGAAGCGGCCCTGGCCCGACTGAGCAAAGTTACCCTGGAAAAGCTCTATGAGCGCTTCCAGGAGGGTATGGTCAAAGAACTGAACCTGATCCTCAAGGCCGATGTGCAGGGTTCGATTGAGGCCCTGACCCAGGCCCTGTCCGAACTGGGCACCGAAGACATCAAAGTCAACGTGATCCATGCCGGGACCGGCGATATTGTCGAAAGTGACATCATGTTGGCCTCGGCGTCCAATGCCATCGTTATCGGCTTTAATGTGCGTATCAATCCCAAGGCCCAGACCCTGGCCGAACAGGAGAATGTCGATGTCCGCTTCTATGACGTCATTTACCATTTGAGCAGTGATATTCACTCTGCCCTGGAAGGCCTGCTGGAGCCGGTTTATGAAGAGCGGCCTTTAGGTCAGGCCGAAGTCCGGCAGATCTTTTCCATCCCTAAGGTCGGGTTGATTGCCGGTAGCTATGTGACCGAGGGTAAGTTTGAACGCAACGCCTTGGTCCGGGTCCGCCGCGACGGCACCGCGCTGTTTGAAGGTAAGATTAGCTCTTTGAAACGCTTCAAAGAAGATGTTAAAGAAGTGGCGGCGGGCTATGAATGTGGCATCGGCATTGAAAGATTTGATGACCTAAAGGCGGGGGATATCCTGGAGGCCTATCGATTAGAAGAAGTGAAGGCTCATTTAGAGCCCCTTCCTGGTCGCCAGGGTTAAGGCTCGGTTTATCCAGTCTGGCTCGCTACCGGGATTAGCCGAAGGCAGAAAAACAGCTCATGGTCGTGGCGATCGCCCGCATCACCCTCTACCTTCCGGAAAATCATTCTCTGAAAGGCAAGCGGAAAGTGGTTAAGAGCCTGATTGAAAAAGTCAGACACCGGTTCCCGATAGCCATTGCGGAAGTCGAGGACCATGAGCTTTGGCAACAGGCCAAGTTGGGTCTGGCGCTGATCAGCAATGATGCCAAAATCTTAGATTCCAGTTTAACCAAGATCATGAACTATATCGAAGCTCAACATTTAGCCCAGATCATCGACTCCCAGATAGAAGTTTGGCATGTATAAGAACTTTTCGGTTTGCTGATTCCTGTCAAGATGATCATTTTAAGCGATATGTTATACGAAATGCGAGTGGCAGGGACATGGAAACCTGGTATAGCCCAGTGGGTAACTAATGCCCGCGCTTAGTCGAACCACACAGCGTCGCGCCCGGGTCAGCGAACTGTTGCGGGAAAAAATTGCTCTGATTTTACTGCATAAAAGCCGGGATCCCCGCCTTAGCACCCTGACCATCACCGAAGTGGAGATCAGTAAAGATTTGCGCCAAGCCCGGGTTTTCTATCAGCCCCGCCAGGCGGCAGATTTGCCCTACATTCAGGCGGCTTTAGAAAAGGCCAGCGGCTTTATCAAGCAGGAAATCGGCCGGGAACACATCCTCCGGGTGATGCCCTCCATTAGCTTCTACCACGATGAGTCCTGGCAACGCGGCGACCGGATTGAACGTCTCCTGCGTCAGCTCAAGACCGAAGAGTCGGAAACCGGCGGGTCTAAGGATTCCTCATGAAACCGTCGGTACACGGTATTATAGTAATCGATAAGCCGGCCGGAATCTCTTCCTTTGGCGTGGTAAAAGCCGTTCGGCGAATCTTAAAGGTCAAGAAAATCGGCCATCTGGGGACATTGGACCCGTTTGCTACCGGGGTGTTGCCACTCTGTTTGAATGAAGCTACCAAACTGGTGCCGTTCTTAATCGAGGAGCCCAAGACATATCAGGCAACCCTATGGTTGGGGGCGGAAACCGACACCCAGGATTTAGGTGGTAAGATAATCAAGGAATGCGCGGATCTGCCCGCGGTGGACAACATCGTTCCGGTAATTAAGAGCTTTGCGGGCGAGCAATGGCAGGTGCCGCCAATGTATTCCGCGCTCCGTTACCAGGGACAACGGCTTTATCATCTGGGCCGTCAGGGTCTGTCCCTGGAGGTCAATCCCCGCCGGATAACTATCTATCGCCTGGAAATCGACGACATTTCCCCGCCGGAAGTAACCTTTACGGTGACGTGCTCCAAGGGTACCTATATCCGCACTCTGGCTGCGGATATCGGCCGTCAACTGGGTTGCGGGGCCTATCTCCGGGCCTTAAGACGCCTTCAGGTTGGAGCTTTTTCCCTGTCTCAGGCGCTAGCCCTGCCGGAGCCGGACGACCCGCAGGCCCCGGAGAAATTGTGGTCATACCTCATTCCCTTGGCTGATGCCTTGCCTAATTGGCCGACCGTCGCCATATCCGACCAGGAGGCTAAGCGGCTCCGACAGGGGCAAAATCTCCAGAACTGGCCTGGTCAGGCGGCATATCAGGGGCGGCCGCTCGGCGAGCGGGTGCGAGTGCTCCAGGGTCGGGAACTGGTGGCGGTGGCGGAACTGTCAGGCGAACCCTCCCGGCCGGCGTTAAGCCCGATACGGGTCTTTGCTGCTGGTCAGAGGAGCTGAGATGGTTAGATATGCTTCGAGATATTAGCAATTAAAACAATGTCATAAAAAACATGAGATTGATTATTTAATAAGGAGGAAGTTGTGGGGCTATCAATCGAAAGGAAACGGGAATTAATTGACCAGTTCCGGCATCATGAAACGGATACCGGCTCACCGGAAGTTCAGGTGGCGATTCTCAGTGAACGGATCGGCTATCTGACCAATCATTTTAAGGTGCATGCCAAGGACCACCATTCTCGCCGAGGACTTATCAAGTTGGTGGGTCAACGCCGGCGGTTACTCAATTATCTGAAAAAGAAGGATATTGATCGGTATCGAGCCCTGATCGAACAATTAGGATTGCGCCGTTAAGGCAAAGTTTAAGTGGGAGGCACTTATAAAAATATGCTGAAGACATTCACAGTAGAGATTGGGGAACGTAACCTGATCTTTGAAACTGGCAAGATGGCCCAACAGGCCAATGGCGCGGTTTTTGTCCGCTATGGCGAAACCGGCGTTCTGGTGACCGCGGTGGCCTCTGATCACCTTCGGGAGGGCATCGATTTCTTGCCTCTCACGGTGGATTATTTAGAAATGGCCTATGCCGCGGGCCGCATTCCGGGGGGATTTTTCCGCCGTGAAATTGGCCGGCCCAGTGAAAAGGAAACCTTAACCTCCAGATTGATTGACCGCCCGATCCGACCGCTGTTTCCCAAGGGCTTTTTTAACGAATTGCAGATCATTGCCACGGTATTATCGGTTGATCTAGAAAATGATCCGGATATCATTGCCTTGAACGGCGCCTCGGCAGCCCTGGAAATTTCCGATATCCCCTTTCAGGGGCCGATTGCCGCGGTCCGGGTGGGGAAGTTAGACGGACAATTGATCGTCAATCCCACCAATACCCAGCTCAAGAGCAGCACTTTAAATCTGATTGTGGCCGGGACCGCTAAGGAGTTGGTCATGGTGGAGGGCGGCGCGGCCATGGCTTCCGAAGAGGAGGTGTTGGAGGCGTTGTTTTTTGCCCATGAGCAGATGCAGCCCATCATCGCCTTGCAAGAGCGGATGCGGGCCGAAATCGGCCGGGCCAAGCGTCCCAGCCCGGAAATTACCCCGGATACTGCCTTGATTCAGCAAGTGATGGAAGCGGCGCAGGACCGCATTCTGCCCGCGGTCAGCATTAAAGAAAAACAAGCCCGGCGCAAGGCCTTGGAAAACCTCTTGGAAGAGATCTTGGTCAATCTGGGGCCGGAATATGAAGGCCGGGAACGCGAGATCGCCGGAATTTTTCATGACCTGGAAAAAACCGTTGTCCGAGATCTAGTGCTGTGTCAAAAGAGCCGGGTAGATGGGCGGAAATACAACGAGATTCGCCCCATCTGCTGTGAAGTCGGTCTGCTCAGCCGGACCCACGGCTCGGCGCTGTTCAGTCGGGGTGAGACCCAGGCGCTGGCGGTTACCACCCTGGGTACGGTCTCGGACGAGCAACGCATTGAAACCCTGACCGGTAACACCTTCAAGGCCTTTATGCTGCATTATAATTTCCCGCCTTATTGCGTGGGAGAAACTCGCATGTTGCGAGGCCCAGGACGCCGGGAAATCGGCCATGGGGCCTTGGCCGAACGGGCCATCAGCCAGGTACTACCCTCAGCCGAGGATTTTCCTTATACTATCCGCGTGGTTTCCGAGATCTTATCCTCCAATGGCTCCTCGTCGATGGCTACGGTCTGCGGGGCCTCTATGTCCCTGATGGATGCCGGAGTGCCCATTAAAGCGCCGGTGGCCGGAGTGGCCATGGGTCTGATTAAGGAAAACGACCACGTAGCCATACTTTCTGATATCTTGGGGGATGAGGATCACCTGGGGGATATGGATTTCAAGGTCGCCGGTACCGAACAGGGGATCACCGCCTTACAGATGGACATCAAAATTGCCGGTCTGACCAGAGAAATCATGGCTCAGGCCCTGCATCAGGCCCGGGAGGCGCGGCTGCACATTCTGAGCCGGATGAACCAAACCATTGCCCGGCCCCAGTCCACCCTGAAAGAGCATGCTCCCAAGATCGTGATCATGACTATCAATCCGGAAAAGATCAGAGATGTCATCGGTCCGGGCGGCAAGACCGTAAAGAACATCGTGGCGGTTACCGGCGCTAAAGTTGATATTGAGGACGATGGCCGGATACACATTGCCTCGCCGGATAGCGCCGCGGCCGATCAGGCCATTCGCATGATCCGGGAAATTATACAAGAAGCCGAGATCGGCCAGCTCTACCATGGCAAGGTCAAAAAGATCGTTGACTTCGGGGCCTTCGTGGAAATTCTGCCCGGCACCGACGGCTTGGTGCACATTTCGGAATTGGACCGCCATCGCGTCAAAAAGGTTACCGACGTCTTAAAAGAAGGTGATGAAGTCCTGGTCAAGGTGCTGGAAATCGATCGCCAGGGAAAGATCCGTCTGTCCCGAAAAGCCGCCTTGGGGGAAAACCCGGAGAAAGTTAACCACTAAAGGTAAGCCGGCGGTGTATCAAAAAACCATATTACCCAGTGGTATCAAGGTAATTTCCGAAGAGATTCCTCATTCTCATTCGGTATCCGTAGGTTTCTGGGTCAGAACCGGCTCCCGCGATGAGAGTGCCGAGGAAAACGGCAGCGCCCATTTCCTGGAACACCTGGCCTTTAAAGGTACTCAGCGCCGCGGGCCTGGTGACCTGGCCCGGGAGATCGATCAGTTGGGCGGCTCGGCCAATGCCTTCACCAGCAAGGAAAATACCTGTTTTCATGGCCGGGTGCTGGCCGACCAACTACCCCGGCTGATCGATCTGTTAAGCGATATCCTGTTGAATCCCGTGTACCAGCCCGAGGAGTTGGAAAGGGAACGCCAGGTGATCTTGCAAGAGATTCTCACCCAGGAGGATTCCCCGGAAGACTATATCCATGAGCTGTTCAGCCTCCGG
>Ga0164318_10001373_pt1 | contig 21521 bp, 22 predicted proteins | sample GuaBasSedimGuay9_FD_113734 | JGI IMG/M metagenome (GOLD analysis project Ga0164318, IMG submission 113734) | Subseafloor sediment microbial communities from Guaymas Basin, Gulf of California, Mexico - Guay9, Core 4571-4, 0-3 cm | ecosystem: Environmental > Aquatic > Marine > Hydrothermal vents... | reverse complement strand
ATTCTTTGCGTTGGTGGAGCCGAACGGGATCGAACCGTCGACCTCCTGAATGCCATTCAGGCGCTCTCCCAACTGAGCTACGGCCCCACGGGGAGCGCATTTTTAGCAGAGGGAGATTCTATTGTCAATGAACATCCCCGGGTGAGGGATACTGGTGCAGATCGCCGCAGGGAATTCCTCACCCGGGGATCTGTTAGAATGCGTCGGTTCGGAAGCGCATGGGGCCTGGTGGTCTCCGCGGACTTCAAATCCGTTGGGTCGGCCCGGTGAGGGTCGATCGGAGGGTTCGATTCCCTTGCGCTTCCGCCAGTTTCATCAGATGAGAGGGGCTGACTCAAACAGAGGTCAACGTGATGGGTGACAACGATTTCATTTTCCGTGGGAACTTGAGCCGGACGGCGCTTTCGGAGATATTGGCGACGATCCACAGGCATGGTGTGCCCGGTGTCATGGAATTCACACGAGGTGAAGAGACCCGAAAACTTTTCTTCGTCGACGGAGACATTATCTTCGCCACATCGTCGGATCGGGGAATGTCACTGGGTGACTATCTGGTCAGCAAGGGGCAGATCACTGAGGCGCAGCACCAGGTTTCGGCGGAAGAACTGGATCGAGTGCCAGGCCGACGGCATGGGAGCATCCTGGTTCAGATGGGTTTTCTGCGAAAGGAAGAGCTGGGCGTTGCGGTCAGGGAGCAAGTTCAGGACATGCTGTGGAGCCTTTTCAACTGGGACGAGGGCGAGGTTGTGTTCAAGGTTGGTGTGTTTCGGGATGATGAGGTCTACAAGATCAAGATTCCGACGCCCCGAGCCATCCTTTCCGGATGCAAACACATCGCCGATGCCAAGACGGTAATGGGTAAATTGGGGGGTCGCAATACGGTCTTTTCACGCGGACCCCGACCAGCTCATCTGGAGAACCTTCACCTCGAGATGTCGGAGATGACGATGTTGGACATGGTCGACGGGCAGACGACGCTGTTCGATCTGTGTGAAAAAGGGCCCCTCAATCCAGGAGTCAACGCGAGAGTGATGTACGCCTTCATGTATCTCCAACTGGTGAGCCGTGAAGAGGCCAGTTCCGTTGGAATTCGAATTCAGGTCAAGAGCTGATGGCTGGTGAGAGTTGAGAGATTGATCGATGCCTTTATATGAATATGAGTGTTTCGTCTGTGGCATCCGTTTTGAACGGATTCAAAAAACGACGACCGAGCCGACAAAAATCTGTCCGGAGTGCGGAGGTGCAGTCCGCCGGTTGTTGGGTGTGCCCGCCCTTCAATTCAAGGGCAGCGGATGGTATGTGACCGATTACGGTAAGGGAACCGGCGGAGCGGCCGGCACCCGGAGAGCCGAAACACCTGAGTCGAAAGCACCGGTTGCATCCGACACCTCCTCATCCTCGTCGACGAAGTCGAGCAGTGCCGATTCGTCATCGAAGGAGTCAAAAGCTCCTTGACCGGACGAAGCTGGAACAAAAGAGGTCCCGCCTCCGTCGAGAGCTATTAGCGGTTAGCTCAGGAAACGGTAGCTTGAATGCCGTTTTGTTTTCTGGCTAACAGCTAACAGCTTGACAATTTCCGCATAAGATTCCGGTCACAAGAGACTACGGTGCCGGCTCCCGCGGATATCCCGGAACCCGTTCAAATTTCAGACTGACGCCTTCGTCAAGGCTCTGACTCTCCGCCACACCTGCAGCGACCTCAAGAACTGCCAGGGCCTGTGTTCTCGGCACATACTGGGGGCAGGGGTCTGTCTTGCAGGGCAGAGCGTTATGGATGACATCGACGATGACTCCATCGGCGGAGAGAAACACCATGTCCAAGGGAATCAGGGTGTTTTTCATCCAAAAACTGGGAACCCGTTCTTCCCTGAAGATAAACAACATGCCCCGGTCGTTGGGCAGTGAGTTCCTGAACATCAGTCCCTGACTGATCTCATCTTGCGTCAGCGCCAACTCCAAGGTCAGCCTGTTGCCGTCCGGAAGTACGGCCTCAGGAAGGGGTCGTACCATTTTTTGGATAGCTGGGGGATCGGCCGATACGGAAAGAGTTGCCGGATCCTGCGGGCTGTCGCTGCACCCAATCAAGGTGATGAAGACCAGTGTGATGATGAACTGACGGCTGATAGCTGATAGCTGATAGCTTCTCATGAAGACTCCTTGGGTTGGGGATGATCCGATGCCGTCGAGCCCCGGCTCAGCCCCAGTTTCTCGGCATGGTACCTGAACGCTCTGTAGGAGAGGCGGAGCATCTCCGCAGCCTGCTTCTGGTGGCCGCCGGTCAGGTCCAATGCCTGTCTCAAGAAATCCGCGCGGAGGCCATTGAGGTATTCCTCCAAGTCGATTCCCTCTTCAGGCAGGATATGTCTTCCGTGGGACGTGGCATTCGTGGTGCCGTGAAGGTGTTCGGTCAGCACGCCGGAAGAAATGAGTTCCCCTGCTTCCAGAGCGACCGTTCGTTCAATGACATTTTCCAATTCTCGGACATTGCCGGGCCAGGTATGGGTTCGCAAGAGCCGGACAGCATCCTCCGAAAGCCGCTTCTGTGGTATCCCGAATCGTGCGCAATATCGTTGTACGAAGAACCGTGCAAGCTCGGGCAGGTCCTCCAGGCGATCTCTCAGTGGTGGCAGATGGATAACGATGACGTGAAGACGATAGAAGAGGTCTTCCCGAAAATTCCCCTGACGAACCTCCTCGGCCAAATTTCGGTTGGTGGCGGCGAGGACCCTGGTGTTGACTTTGATTTCAAGATGGCCCCCAACCGGCCGGACACGTCGTTCCTGCAGGACGCGGAGGAGTTTGACCTGCATAGAGGGTGTCATTTCGCCAACTTCGTCCAGGAGGATGGTGCCGTTTTCCGCCTGAGCTATCAGTCCGACGTGATCCTTGACAGCTCCGGTGAACGAGCCCTTGACGTGTCCGAACAGTTCAGATTCCAAGAGGTTCTCCGGCATTGCACCACAATTGATGCTCAAGAACGGTCCGGATTTGACCGGTGATTCGTTATGGATAGCCCGTGCCAGCAGTTCCTTGCCGGTACCGCTTTCGCCGCTGATCAACACGGTTGAGGGTGTGGCAGCGACCTTCCCTGCCAGGGAGAGAACCCTTTGAATCGCCAGGCTGGACCCGATCAACCCGGAGTTCTCCACGGGAGTCATGGAAGGCTCAGTGCCCAGGATGTTCCTGAGAATCAGCCGAAGGTCTTCGACGTTGAACGGCTTGGAGAGGTATTCTGCAGCACCGGCACGGAGGGCGTCCAGGGCATTTTGGGGTGTTGTGTGGGCCGTGATGATGATGAATGGTGGCGCTGACGGGTTCTTCCTGGCGTGGTCGAGGACTTCGAGGCCGGTTCCGTCGGGCAATCGGAGGTCACACATCACCAGGTCGAAGGCATTGGTATCAACGGCAGTGATTCCGGTCCCCACGCTATCAGCGGTTTTGACTGTGTAGCCCATCTCCTCGAGGAAAATTGTCAGCATTTCTCGAATTGACGGTTCGTCGTCGATAACGAGGATCGTACGCTGGTTGATCATGCTGTCTCTCCAAGCCTCAGACAGGGTAGTTCGACTCTCACAGTGGTGCCGGTCCCGGGTGTGCTGTCAATCTCAATCGTGCCGTCATGCTGTTCTACGACGTTGTAGACAACAGCCAATCCCAAGCCGGTTCCGCCAGGGGTCGATGAAACAAAGGGTTCGAAAGCCCGTTCCCGGACGTCGTCGGACATGCCGATCCCGGTATCGGTGAAGGTCAAAATCATGGTTCCTGGACGTTTCTTGGTGCTGATCGTCAGAGTACCTTCCTCCGGCATCGCTTCCAGGGCGTTACGGGATAGATTCCAGAACATCTGTCGAAGCAGGGGTTCTTCGCCGAGCAGCAGAAGGCTCTCGGGGAGGTCGAGGATGATGTCGTGATCAGGCCTCAGAAGGTCCGAACGGCGGAGGAGGTCTACACAGTCCCTGATCAGAACGGGAAGATCGCACTGGTGACGGCTCCCATGGCTGGGGCGTGAATAATCGAGGAAATTATCGAGGATCGTGGAGAGCCTTTGACTCTCGTCAACGAGGATGCGGAGCAGGCGTGATGTTTTGTCGTCAGAGCCCTCTTTTGAGGCCAACATCTGGGCGGAACCCGAAATTCCGGCGAGTGGATTCTTGATCTCGTGAGCCATCCGCGCCGCCATTTCGCCGACGGCCGCCATTCGTTCCTGCATTCGCTGCCGGGCCGCAGCTCCTTTGATTTCGGAGAGGTCCTGAAAGCTGATGATAAAACCCACCAAATTATCGGCCTCGTCTTCTAAGGGGCCCAGAGTCAGGCCCAGGTGCAGTCCGGTGGTGCGGTGGTTGTCCTCGATTCGAATGGAAGACATCGAACGCGCTCGGGTGTAGAGCAGGCCCCACGAATGGCCGGCCAGAGGCATGACTTCGTCGAGATCCAGTCCTTCAGTTCGGGCCTCCGGTGCGAGGCCGAGAATCCGCTGCCCTGCGGGGTTGAGATGAAGAACCCGCCCTTCGAGGTCGGTGGCAACAATGCCGGCTGCAACCGACCGGACGACATGGTCGGTCACGGCGGCCAGGCGTTGCGCTCGTTCGATCTCCTCGCTCAACCGACTCCGGGCGAGGCGGAGACTCTCGGAAAGGTAGGACACCAGAACGGCCACAAGGACAAAGCCGACGATGTTGATCAAGAGCTGGGAAAGGATTCTCGGGAGTGACGGCGACACCTGAATCCCTGTCAGATTGGGAGGAATCGGGAGAAGGTTGAATACCATCAGGTCGACGAGGAGTCCGTAGGCAATTGCCGAGAGTCCCGCAAAAATCAGACCGCCCCCGCGAATAATGACCGCGCCGGCGACGATGACCGCAAGGTAGAGGAAGGAGAAGGGTGAGTGAAAGCCTCCGGTGAGGTAGACCAGCCCCGTGACGATGCCGATGTCGCCGACCAATTGGATGATTGCCTGAAGCCTGAGGGAGAAGCCGACCAGGTGAAGAACAAGGTAACCGAGACTGAGGGCATATGTAGCCAGGATGATGCTGTAGAAATGTTTGAGCGGGAGGATCAGTGGGGAAGTGGCTTGAATCAGGAGAATGCCGAGGAAAAGAGTGGATATGACGACCAGCCGAAGGCCGAGAAACCAGCGGAGCGTTGTCGGGGACGGTGAAACGACGGGCGGGGTAGTTGCCCCGCCCGTCGTGGTTGATTGCCGTTCAGGCCTTTCGATCATCAGCCGATCTGGCTGATCAGGGAGAACATCGGCATGTACATCGCGACGACGATGACGCCGATGACGACGCCGAGAAAGGCGATGATGATCGGTTCGATCAGTGCCATCATGCCCTCGACGGCCGCGTCGACCTCGTCCTCATAGAAATCTGCAATTTTCGACAGCATGGTGTCCATTGCGCCGGTTTGTTCACCGACGCCGATCATCTGACAGACCATTGGTGGGAATTGCTGTGTTTTGGCCAGTGGATCTGCGATGGTCTTTCCCTGCTCGACCTCTTTTCGGACTTGGAAGATCGCCTCCTCAATGACGGCGTTTCCCGCAGTTCTCGCTGTGATATCCAGGGAATCCAGGATTGGGACACCCGAAGAAAGCAGAGTCCCGAGAGTACGACAGAAACGAGCGACGGCAATTTTTCTCAGAAGGAGGCCGATCGCCGGCATCTTGAGCATCAACTTGTCGATCTGGTAGCGCCCCTGTTCGGTCGCATAGTATTGTCTCAGGGCAAAGATGGTTGCAAAGACTATGATAAAGATCAGCCACCAGAACCGTCCAATGAAGTTTGAAGCTGCGACAACCACTCGTGTCAGGAAGGGCAACTGGGCGCCCAATCCTTCAAACAGGCTGGCGAAGACGGGAATGACCTTCCACAAGATTACGTAGACGACAATGATCGCGATCGTGACGACGGCGACCGGATACACCATCGCGGACTTGACCTGGCTCTTGAGTTTGACGGTCTTTTCGATGTAGTTGGCCAGTCGTTGCAGGATGGTGTCCAGGATACCGCCGGCCTCACCCGCCCCAACCATGTTGACATACAGTTCATCGAAGGCCTGAGGGTGTTTTCTCATGGCCTCCGCCAGGGAGGAGCCTCCTTCGACATCCTGTCGAATCTGCAGGAGGACCTTCTGAAGGCCCTTGTTGTCCTGTTGTTGGCCCAGAATGTCGAGGCACTGGACCAGAGGGAGACCCGCATCGATCATCACGGAGAACTGCCGCGTGAAGATGGCGATGTCCTTGGACTTGATGCCTCCTCCGAACTTCGGCAGGGCAATTTCCTTCCCCTTCTCCTTGACGGTGGTTACAACGATCTGTTGCCGGCGTAGGGCTGCGATGACCGCTTCCTTGCTGTCGCCGGTCAGAACTCCGGTCTTGGGGCTGCCGTTGCGATCACGACCCTTCCATTCAAAATTGCCCATGGTCAGGACCTCCGCTTCTTCTTCGTGTCAGGAGTCTGGGTGGTCGTACCGATACCGCGGTTGATCATATCCTGGAGTTCGTCGGGAAGGGAACTGTGGGCCATCGCGGTCTGGAGGGAGATCTTGCGTTGCTGGTAGAGCGTCGCAAGAGACTGATTGAATGTCTGCATGCCATATCTCAACTGACCGGCTTGCATAGTTGAATAAATCTGATGGATCTTGTCTTCTCGGATCAGGTTGCGGATTGCAGCATTGGGCACCAGGACTTCGCAGGCCAACGCACGCCCCTTGCCGCTGGTCCTCGGGAGCAGGGATTGGCAGATGATGCCTTCGAGCACGAAAGAGAGCTGGGCGCGAACCTGGCTCTGCTGGTGTTCGGGGAAGACATCGACAATTCTGTTAATGGTCTGGGGCGCTGAATTGGTGTGAAGCGTAGCGAAGGTCAAGTGACCGGTCTCCGCGATGCGGAGTGCGGATTCGATCGTCTCCAGATCACGCATCTCACCGACCAAGACGACGTCGGGGTCTTCACGAAGCACCGATCTCAGGGCGGCGGGGAAGGACAGGGTGTCTGCGTGAAGTTCCCGCTGGTTGACCATGGCGGTCTTGTGGGAGTGCAGGTACTCGACCGGATCCTCGATGGTCAGAATGTGAAGGGGCTTTTCGCGGTTGATCTTGTCGATCATCGAAGCCAGCGTCGTCGATTTGCCGGATCCTGTCGGCCCGGTGACCAGAACGAGGCCTCGGGGCTTGTTGCACAGGGGCTCAACGGCAGCCGGCAGGCCCAACTCACGGAAACCGAGTATTTCATAGGGAATACGACGAAACGCTCCGGCGACAGCTCCTCGCTGCTGGTAGATATTGGCCCTGAAACGAGCCAACCCTTTGACGCCGAAGGAAATGTCGAGCTCGAGGTCCTCTTCGAAACGATGCTTCTGGGTGTCGGTCAGAACCGAATATGCCAACCTCTTCGTTTCGACGGCCGTCAGAGGCGCCTGATTTTCCAGGGCACTGAGGATGCCGTCAACTCTGACAAGCGGGGGTGAGTTGGTTGTAAGATGAAGGTCGGTTCCGCCTTTGTCGACCATCAAATTGAGCAGTTGATGCAAGCTGGTGGCCATTGGGCCTCCCTTCCGGTGCCCTAGAGCACGCTCTCGCGCACCACTTCTTCAATAGTGGTGACGCCTTCTCGGATTTTCTGAAGGCCCGAATGTCGCAGGCTAATCATGCCTTCTTCCAATGCCTTCCTACGAAGCTCGACGGCCGAGGCGCCCGAGAGAATCAACTCCCGAACATCCTCGGTGATCTTCATGACCTCAAAAAGACCGACTCTTCCCTTGTAACCACGCTGGTTGCATGCCTCGCATCCGCGACCCTTGTAAAGCTGGATGTTCGGCGCTTCGCTTTCCGAAAAACCGACGTTGAGCAAGGCCTGGACCGGCACGTCTTCGACCTCTTTGCACTTTTGGCAGATGCGGCGAATCAGCCGCTGGGCGACGATTAGATTGACCGAAGTTGCCACCAGAAAGGGTTCGATGCCCATGTTCATCAACCGGTTGATTGTCGATGGCGCATCGTTGGTGTGCAGGGTCGAAAGAACCAGGTGTCCGGTCAGCGCCGCCTTGATTGCGATTTCCGCCGTTTCAAAATCCCTGATCTCGCCGACCAGGACAATATTGGGATCCTGGCGAAGGAATGACCGGAGAGCGGCGGCAAAATTGAGGCCGATGCTTTCCTTCATTTGAACCTGGTTGATGCCCGTCAACTGAAACTCCACCGGGTCTTCGGCGGTCATGATGTTGGTCTCCGACGTGTTGATCCGGGAAATTGCCGAATAGAGGGAGTTTGTCTTGCCCGATCCCGTCGGTCCTGTGACCAATACCATGCCGTAGGGGGAAAAAATTGCTTCTTCAAACCACTTCAAGCTGCTCTTCTCGAAACCCAGCTTGGTCATATCCAGCATCAAATTCTCTTTATCGAGCAGACGAAGAACGATCTTCTCCCCGTAGAGGGTGGGCAGAGTCGAGACGCGATAGTCCAGTTCCTTGGGTTTGCCCTGGAATCTCATCTTGATCTTGATTCGACCGTCCTGGGGGAGGCGTTTTTCCGCGATATCCAGCTTGGCCAAAATCTTGATTCTCGATGCGATGGCATCTTTGAGTTTGAGCGGGGGATTCATGATTTCGTACAAAATGCCGTCAATACGAAAACGAACCCGAAAAAGCTTCTCGTAGGGTTCGATGTGAATATCGGAAGCAGCGCGTTTGAGCGCATCGGTCAGAATCAGGTTGACCAATCGAACGACCGGCGCCTCGTCCGCCGACGCCTCGAGGTCGGCAACATCCAGTTCTTCCTCTTCTTCCAGGACTTCGAGGGAGGTCTCATCAACGGTCGAAAGGTCATCCATGACCTTTTTCAGCTCGATCGCGTGGGTCGTGCCGAAATATTTGTCGATCGCAACTCGCAGCGCTTCCTCGGACGCCACCACCGGTTCGACGCGGTATCCGGTGATGAAGGTAATATCATCCATCGCGAACACGTTCGTCGGGTCACTCATCGCGACAGTCAATGTTGCACCCGTTTTGGACACCGGGATGAACTCGTACTTCCTGGCAACATCGGCTGGGATCAGTCGAATGATGGATTCGTCAATATCGAAATGGCGCAGGTTGATTGATGGCACGCCATACTGCTGAGACAAGCAATCCAGAACGTCTTCTTCGCTGACAAAGCCTCGCTTGATCAGATGCTCGCCGACTTTCCCGCCGGACTGTTTCTGGTCTCCAAGTGCTTTTTCCAGCTGATCATCGCTGATCAACCGTGCTTTGAGAAGGAGTTCTCCGATCTTCAGTGGCATTGAATCACCATCCGTTCAGTCTAATTCCCCTCGAATTGTAACACCAGCCGGAAGCATGGAACGTATCGTCCATTGAAAGCGGCAAGGAGATTGGAGGACGTCGGGCCAATGTGGCCCATCTTCCCGGGTCTGGATGCCAGGATCATGGGCATCTGGTCTTCACGAAGTGGGAAGTTCCTCAATGAGTTGGGAGACGCGTTCTTCGATTGCCTCGGCGGATGGCATGGGTCCTGGGTTGACGGCGGCCGACCCTGGACGAACGTGCTTTGGGAGGGCTGCGCCGGACAGGACCGCGGTACGGGAACCCAACGGGCCGTTGCGCCTCCAGTCTGTTGTCAGGAAAACGGCCAGGGTTGGTGTCCCGAGACTGGCCGCAAGGTGGACCGGCCCGGTGTCCGCGCCGACCACGACGGAAGCGCCACCGAGCAGGACCGTCAGTTCCTCGAGGCTGGTCGGGGGGGCCACCTCGGCGGCCCCATCGGCGACGGCGACGACTGCTTCGGCTCGCTCCAATTCTCCTGGTCCCCAGGCGACGAGAACCTCGAGACCACGGGATGCCAGCCGGCGGGCCAGATCACCAAGGACGTCTGTACCGAGGACTTTTGAGGGATGTCCTGCGCCGGGCAACAGCACGGCGTAGGGACTGTTTCTTCGGACCTGCGGATAGCGTTCGTTGGACCGTTTCAAGAGCCAATGTCCATCCGGTGCAGATATTTCGTGTCCGGGTTGGGCCTCGACGGCTCTGACGAGCATCAAGTTTGTGGCGACGACGTGGGGTTGCGTCCGCGAGCCGGGCAGGATCTGGGTATAGACAAGGCCGGGAAGGAGTTCGCGCCGCCATGGTCGAGCCAGACCGATCCGTTTGCCGGCGCCGGTCCACCGGGTGATCCAGGCTGATTTGAAAGTACCCTGGGAATCCAGGGCCAGGTCCGGGGCCAGTTCTCGAAGTTGAGTCATGACGACATCGGTCTCCGCCCGGGTTTGGGGTGCGAAGGGCGCTTTGCGCCACCGTTTGGTCGCCACCGTGATCACGGAGTCGACCGCTGGATGGCCATCGACCAGGGACCGAAAGGGCTCCTCGACCACCCAGGTCAGGTGCAGGTCAGGCCGATTGTCCCGCAGGGACTGTGCCAGAGGCCAGGTGTGAATGATGTCGCCCAGGGCGGAAAGGCGAATCAGGGCCAACCGCATTAATCGGGTCCGAATCGTTCGAGTATCGTTCCGAGGACATCGGTGGTTGCGTGGTCTTTGGGATCACCGCAGATGACGGTCCGACCGCCGTAGCTTTCGACGACTTCCCGTTCGGGCACTGTCGAGACTGTGTAGTCCGTACCTTTCGCGTGGACATCTGGCCTGAGGATTTCGAGAATTGGGGCAACCGTCGGCGTGTCGAACAATACGATTGCGTCGATCATGGCAAGGTTGGCGAGAATTTCCACTCGTTCTGCCTGGGGAATGATCGGCCGTGAGGGGCCTTTCGAACTTCGGACACTATGGTCGGTGTTGACGGCGGCGATTAGACAGTCCCCTTGGCGAGATGCGTCGGTCAGATACCGGAGGTGGCCGACGTGCAGGAGGTCAAAGGCGCCGTTGACCAAGGCGATGGTCAAGCCGTCCTTACGCCACAGTCTGCAGTCTTCGCTGATCTGTTCGAGCGACCTCAGTTTGGCCATCGGATTGGGTTGAACGGACATCACGAATGGCTTTGCAGCGAATGCACGGCCCGGCTCAATTCGTCGGCGTTGATGGTTGCGGTTCCCAGTTTCATGACAACCAGACCACCGGCGATATTGGCCAATATGGCGGCCTCTCCGGGAGTGGCGCCGGCCGCGAGAGAGGCGACAAGAACGGCCAGTACCGTGTCTCCGGCGCCGGTGACGTCGGCGACCTCGTCGGTCCCGAAAACTGGGATGTGTATGGCGGGGCGCCCAACTTCTGCGAGAGTCATGCCCCTGTTTCCACGGGTGGCCAGGACGAATCGGGCGCCGAGGGTCATCCGCAGGCCCTCGGCGGCCTCCGACACGGCCTCGTCAGTTTTCAACGTTTTTCCGGCCCACGCTTCCAGCTCCCCAAGGTTGGGTGTCACACCGTCGACGCCTGGAAACAATCCGATCCGGTACCTGGAATCCAGACAGGTCCAGCGGGCCGAGTTCCGAGAGCCTTCGACGGCCGACAGAATTTCGGCAGTGACCGTTCCGTAGCCGTAATCCGAGACTGCGACCGCATCGGTATCCAGGGCCGCGGCCGCCAGGTTCTCGGCCAAGAGAGTCATGCAATTCCCTTCGGCGGGAAGCTCGTCCTCGATGTCGTACCTCGCTACCTGGTGTTTGAGTGACGAGGCGCCGCCCCCAAGGATCCGGACCTTGGTTGGCGTTTGGAAATCGGACACCGTGACGATTCTGGTGGTGTCGATACCCTGTCTGCCCAGCAGGCTTACGAGTGACCGGCCCGGTTCATCGTCTCCGACGACTCCCACCGGTTGAACCTGGATTCCAAGGGAGGCCAGGTTGGCCAGGGCATTGGCCCCGCCGCCGGCGATATCCTCCTGACGTTCATGGCGGAGGATGATGACCGGCGCTTCTCGAGAGATCCTTTTGGGGGTTCCGAGAATAAAGCGGTCCAAAACCAGGTCTCCGTAGAGGATGGCCCGGGCGCCGGAAAAGCGTTCAATAACATCAAGAAGGCTTTGTGGATCGATCATCGGAAGTAGTGTAGCGCAGGGAAGGTTCGATCAGAAACTGGAAACTCGAAACTAGAAACTAGAAAGGCAACGTCTGAGGTCATCTTGAAAATGGTGTTCAGTTTGGGGTTCAGCTTATCGGTTTTTTTGGCGGTTGACACCAACAAGAGCCCGTTCGTGACAAGCCTCAAATAAAGCGAATGAAAGTCATATATGATTCCAGGGCCCCTCCCTGTCCGGTCAATCCCACCGCGGATTCGGCCTCAGTCCGGCGGTTTCCAGTTTCGAGCTCTAGAACCCGCTATGATCATCTCTGCAATGACTATACCTTACGTATCCGCCCCGCTTGTCCGATGGGACGATCTCCATGTTGTTTTTGACATCCCGACAATCGAGCGGATTCTCAGGCTGCGTCTGGCCGAGGTGGAAGCTCTGTCGAACCCAGACTTGGATGGACAGGACGACAGACTTGCCCTGGTTGTTCGAGTCCACTGGAAGTCCGTCTCGATGAGGGTTCGGGTGGAATTGAGGGAGATCAGGCTCCGTCACCGTCGCCTGGGTTTTCGTCTGGGACATCTGAGGGCTTTGGGTGGCCTTCCGGTTCCAAGGATCGCGGTCCTCAGGACCCTCCAGGAGATCATGCCCGACCGGGTGACTGTTCTTCCGGGCTCGGATGTTGTCGTGGTCGATCTACGAACCTGGATTCCACCGGAGGTCCAGCTTCGGATCGTGGCGGTGCAGGTCGTTGGTGAGGCCCTTCATGTTTGGCTGGCTTCGGGTTCGGTGACCGATATTCCCTTGCCGCAGAACCAACAACTGTCGGCGGGAAACCCCGAAAAGAGCCTGCCCCCACGGGGCTCAGTAACCACTACTTGACACCTGGAGGGGGCTCGGGTAGAGTCCGGCTCCCCTGTGTCTACAGGGTAAGTCCTTGTGTGGGGATTAAAGATGCGTAGTTATATTCCGAAAAAGGATGAGATCTCTCGCGAATGGCTGGTGGTTGATGCCTCAGACAAGATCTTGGGGCGTTTGGCAACTGAGGTGGCGCGGGTACTGCGGGGCAAACACAAGCCCGAGTACACCCCTCATCTCGACACCGGCGATTTCGTGATTGTGCTCAACGCGGGTAAGGTTGCAGTGACCGGCCGTAAAATGGAAGACAAGCTCTACTACAGGCATTCCGGATATCCGGGTGGGCTGAAAGTAGAGACTCTCCGTGAGCGGCTGGACAAATATCCCGAGCGGGTCATTCGTTCGGCGGTCTGGGGCATGCTTCCCAAGAATCGTTTGGGGCGCAAGTTGCTCCGCAAACTCAAGGTGTACGCAGGTCCGGAGCATCCGCACCAGGCCCAGCTGCCGAAAACGATGACTTTGTGATGTCGATAGGGGGACATCGTGGCTGAGATCCAATATTACGGAACCGGGCGCCGCAAAACCGCGGTGGCTCGTGTCTACCTCCGGCCGGGTACCGGGAAGATTGTCGTCAATCGTCGCGATTTCGACAATTTCTTCCCCAACCGAGTGCTGAAAATGGTGATTCGACAGCCGCTGCTGTTGACCGAGACCCAGGACAAGTTTGACATCCTGGTCAACGTTGACGGCGGAGGTTCTACAGGACAGGCTGGAGCGATCCGCCACGGGATTTCGAGGGCTCTCCTCGAATACAACGGTGAGTTTCGCCCGCAGTTGAAAGCCGGCGGTTTTCTTACCCGTGACGCCCGTAAGGTGGAACGCAAGAAGCCTGGACAGCCTAAAGCGCGGAAGCGCTTCCAATTCTCCAAGCGGTAAGGGAGAGCGTAGTGGCCACGATTCAGATGAAAGAATTGCTCGAAGCGGGAGTCCACTTTGGGCATCAAACTCGGCGCTGGAATCCGAAGATGAAACCATTTATTTTCGGAAAGCGCAACGGCATTCACATTGTCGACCTGCAAAAGACCCTGAAATATTTCGAGGAAGCTGCAGAATTCGTTCGCGAACTGGCGACCAATGGCCGCAACGTCCTGTTCGTTGGGACCAAGCGCCAGGCGCAGGACACGATCAAGGAAGAAGCTACCCGTTGCGGCATGTTTTACATGAACCACCGCTGGCTCGGTGGAACGATGACCAACTTCGACACGATCAAGAAGTCCATTACGCGCTTCAAGGAGATCGAAGTCGCATTGGCCAACGAAGACAGCCGTCTGACCAAGAAGGAGCGCATCGGTCTCGAGCGCCAGAGAAAGAAGATGGAACGTGCGATCGGTGGGATCAAGGACATGGAGGGTCTCCCGGAGGCTCTGTTCGTTATCGATACCGAGCACGAGCACATTGCGATCAAAGAGGCCAATCGTCTTGGAATTCCGGTGATTGCAGTTGTCGACACCAATTGTGATCCGGAAGACGTCGATTACCCGATTCCGGGCAACGACGATGCCATTCGGGCCATTCGGTTGTTTACGTCTCGGATTGCCGACAATATTCTCGAAGGTCTGAATCTGTCCGACAGAAAATTTGTCGGTCCGGAAGGTGCCGAGAGTTCTGTGGTTTCGGAAGAAGAACCAGCCCAGTCCGAGGAGCCGGTCGCTGACGAAGCGCCTGTAGCCGAAGAGCCTGTGGCGCCCGAAGAAGCTGCTCCGGAACCCGTTGCGGCAGTTGAGGGAGTCGAAGTTGCTCCGGAGCCGGAACCGATCACGGCAGTTGAAGAGGCGGCGGCATCCGAGGAAACAGTTGAGTCTCCGGTGGAAGAGGCAACGACAAAGGCCTGAGAGTCGAATAATTGATTTCTATGGGCCGGGCGCACCCTGCGCTCGGCCTTTTTTTAAAGAGGTGTGATATGGCGATAACAGCAGCAGCGGTAAAAGAACTGCGGGGGCGCACAGGCGCCGGAATGATGGATTGCAAAAAGGCCCTGGTTGAGGTTGACGGCGACATGGATGAGGCGATCAAATATCTCAGAACCAAGGGGTTGGCGGCTGCAGCTAAGAGGGCGCATCGTGCCGCCAATGACGGCGTGGTCGTGATCGTTGGTGATGCCGGCCGCAGGGCGATCCTCGAGCTTAACTGCGAGACGGAGCCGGTATCCAAGCTTCCCAATTTCAGAGACTTTGCGGATACTTTGGTCCAGCAGACGCTTGAGAGTGGCGCCGGCTCGGTTGACGAACTCAAGAGCCAACCGATGTCCGGTGATTCCGCACATACAGTTGAGGAATCGATTTCCTTGATGGTTGCCTCGATCGGCGAGAACATCGTGCTCAACCAGTGCACGGTGGTCAATGCCGGAGAAGGACACTTGCTGGCCTCCTACATTCACATGGGTGGTCGAATGGGTGTTGTCGTCGAGGGAAGCAGCGCCGTCACCGAAGAGGCTCTCCACGATGTGGCCCTGCACATCGCTGCGAGTGCCCCACGCTTTGTTGCTCGCGAGGAAGTCACTGAGGACCTTCTGGCGACCGAAAGAGAAATTGCGATGAGGCAGGCGATCGAACAGGGGAAACCCGAGCACATCGCCGAAAAAATGGTCTCCGGGAAGATGGAAAAGTTCTTCGTGCAGGAGGTCCTGCTGGCTCAAGCCTTTGCCAAGGACTCCTCGGTCTCGGTCGGGGAATTCTTGAAGAATACCTGTGGGCCGGATGCGACCATCGTGTCGTTTGTCCGCTACCAACTGGGAGAGGGCGCCTGAGGGTGTTGTAGATTTTCAGATTGAACAACACCCGCCGGAACGGCGGGTGTTTTTTTTGTGGGGTGCCCGGCCTGCCTGGGGGGCGCTCGTGGAATATGAGGTCGTCGCCAGGTCAGCATCAGCGGCGGCGGCAGGAAACAGCGGCTGGGACAGCGACGGTATGACCCGGAGACATGGGTAACACAACGTTCTAAAGACATGGGTAACACGTCTAATGTGGTTGGCTCGTTGGAGCAACCGCCAGACCATCGCCTCTCATCCGTGAACGACACGGTGGTTACCATGCTTGCGGGGCCGTTGAACCACCGCCGCCCCGGCCGCCGACGCTGGTGACTGTTGCGGATGCTGCAGTCTGACGCTGTAATCTGAACCTGTCTCTGCCGCTGACTCTGTCCACTGTCCCGGTTCCGGCCAACGACTCACAGCCCTGGATTTGCACGCCCCTCAATCCCGGCCGCCTGGAGCGCGAATGAGAGATTGGCGCCGTGGGCAAATGCCGATGATGTCCTTCGTTGTGTTCATGAAAGGGAATAACCGAATAACCGCCGGGCCAACCGTGGTCGAGGGCCAGCCACCTGCTGGTATCATAGTGGCCGGGAATTGGCGACTGAATCTAAGGGACCGATGAGGTCCACCCTGGTTGCATGAGATTGCAAACCGAACTCAGGCCGTGAGAGGAGTAGTGATGGACCAGAACTACACTGCAGTGATCAAGCAGGACGGCGATTGGTGGATTGGCTGGATCGAAGAGGTCCCAGGGGTCAACTGCCAGGAAAGGTCGAAAGAAGAACTCCTCCAAAGCCTTCGGGAAGTGTTGTCCGAAGCGCTTGAATTCAATCGTCAGGAAGCCCGCCTGGCAGCTGGAGATCATTTCACCGAAGAACACATCGCCGTATGAAGCGCAGGGAGTTGCTTCGGCACCTCCGGCGCCAGGGTTGCGAACTCTTGAGGGAAGGTAGCCGTCATTCCTGGTGGCACAACCCGCAGCAGAACCGTCGCTCCGCAATCCCGCGCCATACGGAGATCAAGAACATTCTGGCAGCAAAGATCTGCCGAGACCTTGGGGTTCCCCGGCCATGAAGCGCCAACAGTGACAGCACTTTGCCACCGGTGTATCGGCTTGGATCTGATGAGTGTTGTCCGGCGCTGTTGACTGTCGTGGATGCTGCCATCTGACGCTGTACCTGCCAACTGTATCTGCCGCTGTCAACTGGCCCGGACGCTGTTTGCTGCCCCTGCCGAAATTCGGCTTGAGTGTTTTTCCTGTATCATCGTTCGGCTGAAGGGAAAGAAGATGGGCGGTATTCAATGACAGGTGCGAAACCCAAGTACGGCAGGATTCTGGTCAAACTCTCCGGAGAGGCCCTGATGGGTGATCAGGCCTTTGGGATCAGCCCGGAGGTCGTCAAGACCATTGCGGCGGAATTGGCGGATGTTCATTCCCTCGGGGTGCAAATGGCGGTGGTCGTCGGGGGCGGCAACATCATTCGGGGAGTCTCGGCCCAGGACCAGGGTATCGATCGAGTGACCGGTGATCATATGGGAATGCTGGCGACGATCATCAATGCCCTGGCCATGTCTTCGGCGCTGGAACAGTGTGGCATTGAAACACGTGTCCAGACGGCTATTTCTCTCCAGGAGGTTGCGGAACCCTTCATTCGCAGACGGGCGATCCGGCACCTGGAGAAGGGCCGGATCGTTCTTTTTGGTGGAGGGACGGGGAATCCGTTTTTCACCACAGATACTGCGGCAGCCCTGAGGGCCAACGAAATTCAAGCAGACGTTTTGTTGAAGGCTACCAAGGTTGACGGTGTGTACACCGCCGATCCCGTAAAGGATCCAACGGCCTGCCTGCTGGCGCGGTTGACCTATAACCGTGTGCTGAGAGATAACCTGAAGGTAATGGATGCGGCAGCTATTTCCCTCTGTATGGAGAACGGAATTCCAATCCAGATTTTCAACATCCGGAAAGCTGGTATTCTCAAAGATGTGGTCATGGGAGTAGAAATAGGATCTCTCATCGGGCCCGAGGAGGACAAATGAGTCAAGAGTTGAGAACAATCGAAACAGATGTTGAGGGTCGGATGGTGAGTGCCCTGAATGTATTCAGGGAGGACTTGGCAAAACTCCGAACCGGGCGGGCCACCTTGGGCCTTCTCGACGGGATCAGTGTCGATTACTACGGTAGCCCGACCCCGTTAAACCAGGTGGCGTCCCTGTCGGTTCCCGATTCGACTACGATCCAGGTCGCACCCTGGGAACCCAAAGTCTTGGCTGCTGTGGAAAAGGCAATCCTCAAGTCCAACCTCGGCCTGACGCCCAACAACGACGGCAAGGCCATCAGGTTGAACATTCCACAGTTGACCGAAGAGAGGCGCAAGGAGTTGGTCAAGGTCGCTCACGAAACCGGTGAAGGCGCCCGGAATGCCATTCGTCAGGTAAGGCGGGATGGCAATGAGTCGGTCAAAAAGTTGGAAAAAGCCAAAGAGGTTTCCGAGGACCAGATGCACGATGGCCTCGAGGCAATTCAAAAGCTGACCGATACCTATATCGGTAAGATTGAAGAGGTTCTCCAGGTCAAGGAGAAGGAAGTTATGGAGGTTTGAGCCGGCTTTGCCGGTTGCTGTCAGCTGTCAGCTGTCAGCTCTCAGTCCCACGAGCCAACCATGAGTGTCCGACAGTTTTTCCGCAAGCCGGTTGGAGTGTGAGTGCTAAATAGCCCCAATATCGGCATCGTCTGTGTGGCGGGCGGGCGTGGAGAGCGCTTCGGTGGCGACAAGCTGGCCGAACAGCTTGGAACCACAACCGTACTCGAGCGTTCCCTGTTCGCCCTTCGGCAGACATTCCCTTCGGCGCCTTTGTCGGTGGTGGTCCCTGCCAACAGATTGCTCTTCTGGCGCGAACGGCTGGAGGTCGAAGGGGATGCCCTTTGCTGTGTTGAGGGGGGCGCCCGTCGGCAGGACAGTGTCCGGCGGGGAGTTGAGGCCGTTGCCGAACTGGGAGTCGAGATAGTGGCCATCCATGATGGGGGCAGACCACTGGTACATCCGTCAGATATTCGGGCGGTCGTCGAGGGGTTGGGGAACGCCGACGGGTGTATTCTCGGTCAACCTGCTGCCGATACGGTCAAACGAGTTGATGCCCGGGGAGTGGTTCTTGAAACGATTCCCCGGCAGGCTGTCCTCCTGGCGCAGACTCCCCAGGTTTTTAGACTTGAGGCCTTGCTCCGGGCCTGGGATGCCGGCGATTCTGAGGGCGAGTGGACTGATGAAGCGGCCCTCCTGGAGAGTCTCGGCATGTCCGTGATCACCGTGGCCGCCAAATATCCCAATCCGAAATTGACGACCGAGGGTGATCTCGCAGTCATTCGGGCGATGGTCGTCGATCGGTAGATTTCTGGCAGCGCAAACTGAGCGACGGTAACCGGGAAAGCTGTTAGGCTTGAGCTGATAGCTGATAGCTGATAGCTGACAGCGCCCAAAGGGGTTGCCAATGACATCCATTCGAGTAGGTCAGGGATTCGACGTCCACCGTATCCGGTCCGGCCGGCCCCTGGTTCTGTGCGGAGAGATCCTGCCGTCGGAGATCGGCCTTGAAGGCCACTCTGACGCTGACGTTGTTTTGCACGCAACCACGGATGCGATCCTTGGGGCTGCGGGGGCGGGTGACATTGGACAGCATTTTCCGCCCTCGGACCCTCAGTGGAAGGATGCGGATTCCAAGGTCTTTTTGGATCACGCCCTGACGCTGGCCCTCAGCCGAGGTCTAACACCGGTCAACTGTGACGTCACTTTGGTTGGAGAGCGCCCACGAATCGGTCCACATCGTGACCGGTTGAGGATGGCCCTGGCTGCCCTCTTGAGCATCGAGTCTGAGGACGTCAACATCAAGGCGACGACCACCGAGGGATTAGGCTGGCCCGGACGGGGTGAGGGCCTGGCATGTATGGCCATTATCCTGATGGAAGGGATGACTGATGAATGAAGCAGATTGGGTCGTCGGCTTTCATGCGGTACTTGGTCTCCTGGAGAGTGGCCAGGTGGTCGAGGTGGTGTTGATTCAAGACGGACGTCGGGATTCTCGGGTCCGGACAATCGTGTCGAAGGCAAGAGGGAGGGGTGTGGATGTCCGCTTCGTGCCCTCCGGGAAACTCAGGGATGTCGCCGGATCAGTTCCTCACAACGGGTGTGCCGCCAGGAGCGGACCTGTGGTGCTGCGAGAGATCGATGACTTGATTGCTCCCGAAGGCCGACCGGGAAGACTCTTGCTCCTGGATGATGTAGCCGACCCCCACAATCTAGGGGCGGCCATTCGTTCAGCCGCGGCATTTGCAGTGGACGGACTGATCATCGCTGGGCCCCAGGCGCCGCCCCTGGGCGGGGCCGCCGCCAAAGCAGCCGCCGGCCACATTCACACTGTGCCTCTCATACGAGCAAAGGTCGCCGCTGACGTCCTCGTTCGCTTAGCCGGTGAGGGTTATTGGGTCTTCGGTGCTGACTCGAATGGCGAAAACCTCAGGCAGGTCAAGGTCCCCGAGCGTTGGGTCTTGTGTGTCGGTTCCGAGGAACGTGGACTCCGTGCCAAAACCCGTCACCGGATTGACGAATGGGTTTCCATTCCGATGACGCCCGGTGTGGAGAGCCTCAACGTTTCCGTTGCGACGGGTGTGTTGCTCTATGCGATGACTAGTGGGTGTACGGAGGGCTCCTAATTTACGGGAAACCGAGGGATCTCTTGGGGTTTTCCCGAGCCCGAGTCCGTTATCGTTACCGACCACCTCAGAAACCAAGAGCGCCCCTCTCCGACGGCGCGTGCCTGGTGCGACTTTCTTCACCAGGTAGACCTCCCAATCGAGCCGTCGATGCGAAGAAGGTCGACACCTGGCAACGCTCGGCGAGACCCTCAGCGAACGAGTGTTGGCTAACGCCGTAGGCCGCCGAGGTCATTTTCAGGAGGGGTGGTTGTCTCCCGAGTCCTGAAATGTTGCCCCTCCGGAAAATGCACCGAGACGGGGCGCAAAGCGACCCCGAAGGCCGGGGATGAAGAACGGGGGCTGCCGCTGTTGACTGTCGCGGATGCTGTACCTGCCAACTGAACCTGATGCTGTCCACTGAAACTGACCCTGCCCTCTGCCACGGCCGCTGCCATCTGCCGCTGTTCGCCGATGCGGCCCCTGTTCTGCCCCCCCCCCTGTCCCCCAACCCCGGCCTTCGGGAGCGCTTTGAGGCCACCGTTGATCGAATGGCTGCCGATTGCTCCAGCTCGGCGCATTTCCCTCAAGGGCGGCATTATAGTATCTGGGAGGTCCTCGCCCTTGAGGGAAACGGCCTCGGCGGCCTACGGCGTTAGCCGAGACTCGATTGCTGAGGTGCTCCCCGCGGGTTGCCCCACACAGCCTTTCCCGCAACGGCGCAGCTACCGGGAAATCTGCCGGAGGGAAAACCTGTGTACGGCACGCCCGTTTGAGAGGGGCGTCCTTGATTTCATACGTTGCCGCCCGTCTCGCCCCCGTTCCCGACGGCAAGAATTTCCCCCCAATTTCTCCCCAATAGGCTTGCACCACACACATCGCTGTGGTACCTTCCCTCTCCCACTGCCTCTGGCAGAGGTGTGTTCTTTTACATTTAGCGGGATTCGTTTTTTCAGGATCAGCTGGCGTAGCTCAATTGGCAGAGCAGCTGATTTGTAATCAGCAGGTTACGGGTTCGAGTCCCATCGCCAGCTCCAACAGCGATTTGAGGAGTTTCTTGTGCAGGCGTGGCCGAGTGGTTAAAGGCAGCAGACTGTAAATCTGCCGGCATATTGCCTACGGTGGTTCGCACCCATCCGCCTGCACCATTTGTTTATTGTGATAAGCGCGGGAGTAACCCAGTGGTAGAGTCTCGGCCTTCCAAGCCGTTGGT
>Ga0164318_10001372_pt1 | contig 21526 bp, 16 predicted proteins | sample GuaBasSedimGuay9_FD_113734 | JGI IMG/M metagenome (GOLD analysis project Ga0164318, IMG submission 113734) | Subseafloor sediment microbial communities from Guaymas Basin, Gulf of California, Mexico - Guay9, Core 4571-4, 0-3 cm | ecosystem: Environmental > Aquatic > Marine > Hydrothermal vents... | reverse complement strand
TCGAGTGTAATATATTTAAAGTGTAAAGCGGTATCCTCAATTGTAATATTTTTGGTTATTGAAATCCCGATTTTAGGGGCTTTACCTGCGGTTGATTCGGAATTAGTAAAAGAGCCATTCTCTCCGCTGCCGATTTTTTTAATTAAAAGTCTGTATTTGTTTAACCCTTCATTCCGAATAAGGAAAATAAAACGGGTTTCGGTAATCCCCAATAACTCATAGGAAGGTCCTGGTATTCTAATTTCTCTGGTTCCCAAGACCTCTTTTATTTGCTCATTACCCGGAATATCCATAACTTTTGTATATTTGCCGGTATTTAGATTTAATGCGTATATAAAAGCACCTGTCTTTTTTACTCCAGAACGTGCATGCGTAGAGGGGTCAATAATATCTTTAAAGTATGATACTGCCAGGTAAAGAATTGGACTTTTATAATCTGCGGTTATCCTGGAGATTTCTGCCTTATCATTATGCGAAGATGATATATACGGAAGATGACTCTCATCTATTCTGACATGGTAACGCAGTTCTCCGGAATTATAAAACCAGAATATTTCCCATTCTGCGGGAGCACGGGAAACAACCACAGGTTCACTCTGAGAAGTTATATACAAATTTTCTATAAACGGGAAGGGAGTTCCTCCTATACCTTCCTGCCCAATATAATTGATTAGCTTTCCGTCACGGCTGAAATGCCGTACAACTTTTGTTAAAATAATCCCGCCTTTTTTATCCTTAACATACTTGTCTTCGGATACGGAATCTTCTATCCACAAGTCATTCTTGTTGTCGACTCCAATTTCACCGATTCTATAAAAATTATACTTAACAGCACGGCGTGTTGTTTGAGTTTTTTTTAATGTATCGGTATTCAACAGAACCGGCTTTGTATTCATCGAAGGGTTGTAAATCATAAAAATCAGGTCGCCGTAGGAAGAAAACTCCATCACCTTCCCCGAATTTCCGTTTGCTATATAAAATATGCCGTTTTTCATAAAAATTCTGTTTTTTGCCGTAAGCGCCCTTCCCTGAACCTGAAATATATCCATCTCGTTGTCTATTTTGCCTATATTAAGGTTAAACAGGTTTTCCCTCTTTAATACCGGTACCCCTTTCTGCGAACAGCTGTATAGAAAGATAAAAAGAAAAGACAGAACAGCTGCGTATAATATTTTTTTCCATATACTCATAAACCCATACTATAATCCCTCTATCCAGCTTGTCAATCTTGACCTTGCAGTATAAATATCATTACATTATAGGTATGATTGAAAAAGCTATTAAACTTTTCGTGGGATCCAAATACGATAGAGATCTAAAAGAACTAATACCAATTGTGACGAGAATAAATTCACTTGAATACGAAACAATACAGCTTCCGAAGGATGCTTTTAAAAAGAAAACAGAGGATTTTAGAGAAAGATACCGGAAAGGCGAAAGTCTTGATTCCATGCTTCCTGAAGCTTATGCCCTTGTTCGTGAAGCCGCCAGGCGTATCCTTGGAGAACGAATCTTCGATGTCCAATTGATGGGAGGTATTGTACTTCACCAGGGGAAAATAATGGAAATGAAAACAGGTGAAGGAAAAACTCTTTCCAGCGTGACGGCAGCCTACCTTAATGCCATTACAGGAAAAGGAGTCCACGTGGTAACCGTTAATGATTACCTGGCAGAAAGAGATTCTGAATGGATGGGACCTGTATATAACTACCTTGGAATTTCTGTTGGCGCAATTCTGTCACAGATGGATAATGAATCCAGGAAAATGGCATACGGCAGAGATATTACATACGGAACAAACAATGAATTCGGTTTTGACTACCTGCGTGATAATATGAGATGGGACAGCGGAGAAAAAGTACAGAGAGGACATAACTTCTGTATTGTCGATGAAATAGACTCTATTCTTATAGATGAAGCCCGTACTCCTCTTATTATATCCGGACCTGCAGAGGACGACACCTTTAAATATTACGAGGTTAACAAACTTGTAGATAATCTAAAAGAATGTGAGATGGACCCTGAAACAGGTGAATATCCGGAGTTTCCCAGCGGCGACTACAAAATAGACGAAAAGAGCAAACGTATAATATTCACAGACGAAGGCATGAACCATATAGAAGAGCTCCTTCTAAAACGGAGGCTTATTAAGGGTTCTCTGTTCACAGATGATAATTTTGAATATATACATTACTTCACTCAGTCACTGAAAGCACATAAATTATTCTTAAAAGACGTTGATTATGTTGTGCAGGAAGGCAAAGTCCAGATTGTAGATGAATTTACAGGGCGTATCCTTTACGGCCGGCGTTATTCGGAAGGCCTGCACCAGGCAATTGAAGCAAAGGAGCACATTAAAATTGCCCAGAGAAACAGGACATTAGCTACCATTACTTTCCAGAACTATTTTAGAATGTACGACAAGCTTTCAGGAATGACAGGTACAGCGGACACCGAAGCAACTGAATTCGCCAAGATATATAACCTTGATGTTGTAGTAATTCCAACAAACCGACCTGTTATACGAAATGATATGCACGACATTATCTACCTTACAGAGGATGATAAATTTAATGCAATTTGTGATGAAATAGCCGGGCTACACAAAAAAGGTCAGCCTGTACTTGTAGGGACTGTTTCGATTGATAAGTCCGAAAAACTTTCACGAATGCTTCAGTCACGGGGCGTCCGGCATGAGGTTCTAAATGCTAAGAACCATGCAAGAGAGGCTCTTATTATTGCAGAAGCAGGTTCAAAGGGCGCTATAACCATTGCAACAAACATGGCGGGCCGTGGAACAGATATTAAACTGGGCGGAAATCCGGAATTCAGGGCAAGAAAAAAAGTAGGCACAGATGCTCCTATAGAAGTTTTTAATGAGGCTGTAGCAAAAGAAACGAAGAAATGGGAGGCTGACTATCTGGAAATTAAAAATTTAGGCGGTCTGCATGTACTGGGGACAGAGAGACACGAGGCAAGACGGATAGATAATCAGTTAAGAGGAAGATCGGGCAGGCAGGGAGACCCCGGATCTTCACGTTTCTATATTTCGCTGGATGATGACCTTATGAGGCTGTTCGGCGGCGAAAAGCTTAAATCCCTTATGTCGCGCCTTGGTATGAACGAAGGAGAACCAATTGAACATCCATGGATTAATAAATCTATTGAGCGAGCGCAAAAGAAAGTAGAGGAGAGAAACTTTGAAATAAGGAAGAATCTTCTTGAATATGACGATGTTCTCAATGAACAGAGAAAATACATCTATGATAAGCGCGATGAAATACTTAAGGATGAGAATTTAGTAAACAGAGTTACAGAGACTGCAAAGGAAATTGTGGGAAATCTCATCGATGATTACAGGGAAAAGGGAGCAAATACCGAGCTTGCTATGCAGCTTCTGCTCCAGGGTTTAAAGGAGGAGTTCTTCTATACTCCAAGTGTAGATACGAAAAAATTACTAAAAAAATCTCCTACAGAACTTGAAAGTTTCATAATCGAAGAACTCAAAAATGATCTGGAAGAGAAAGCCGAAGAAATAGGCAAAGAAAACTTAAATCTTTTCATCAGAATAGAATACCTCAGAAATATAGATGCAAGATGGCAGGATCATCTTGAAAACCTCGAAGCTCTGCGGGAAGCAGTTTATCTACGCGCATACGGACAGAAAAATCCTCTGCTCGAGTACAAACTCGAAGGGTTCCAGATATTCGATGAAATGCTATACAACATAAAGACAGCAATAGCACGAAAGGTCTTAAAGGTGCAGATACAGCCCGTTCAGGGAAGCAATCTTATAATTGAGCGCAGCAGTATCGGCCAGGCTTCGCATACAGTGCTTGGGCAGTTTAACCAGCCGGAAAGTACGGCTTCCGGTTCTGCACAGCCGGAAAAGGTTCAGGTTAAAAGGGTGTATCCCAAAGTGGGAAGAAACGATCCATGTCCATGCGGAAGCGGTAAAAAGTATAAGTACTGTCACGGAAGATAAAAATTAGAAAAACAAAAGGGGCTATTCTTTCAGGCTGTTTTTATCTCTAATATACTCTAAGGTTCCGGAAAAGCCATAGATAAATGCTGCTAAGTAGAGAGAAACAGATACTCCTTTGAGTATATTCCCTGTATTTGCAAAAAAGGCTGAATTATTAGAAAAGCTTAATATAATCCCAAGAAGAAAAGGGACCTCAAAAAACAGAAAGCCCAATAAACAGGAACTATACAGAAAACCCAAATCCTGTTTTGCCATGCCTCTAACCCACATGCCGAGCCTAACCAAAAAGGATACAAAACCAAAAAAAACAAAAACTGCAATAGCGAGAAAGAAAAGCGGTATAAAAAAGATACCCGCAATAGAAACACCCAATAATAAGGTAATAACGGGAACAGCAAAAATACTGAGGAGCACAAAGAGCAGTATATTTTTCCACTGTTCCCCCAACACCATGACAGTTCCTGTTACACTTTTTCGCCACAAAAGCACAATAAAAAATGAAATAATCATAAATAGTGCTATTCTAAAGAACTCTATTATCAATCTGAAATTCCTGGCGGATTTTTTACCGGTAAGATAATGGAGGAAAGGAATCTTTAAGTCCGGTATAGACTGTTTATTTCCCTTAATTCGTACTCCTTTCTCCGTTAGTACACTTCCGCCGAGAGAGATCACATTTCCTTCGATTACCGCTCCCCTTTTAACCGCTATATCAGAACCTAATACCCACACATCGCCTTCTACCTTCCCGTAGATAGTCACCTTTCCGCCAATGCTTATCACATCATCCTTACGGACTCCCTTAATGATGATACTTCTTCCGATAGAAATTCCTGTTCTTTTAAGAATTGATAACCCGTTTAAACTGAGCTGGATTCTGTTTTTTCCTGACTGCATAGAAATGTACATTGGAAATAAATTCCATCTGTAGTCTTTATTTTTAGACAAATCCAAAAACCCGAAAGCTACTTTTACCTTGCTCGTCCCGTTTGCCAGTTCGAGGTATCCCGGATGTACGACAAACTGGGATTTTTCGGCACCTTCGGCATTTACCCTTAAAATAGAAAACAGCGCCAATAGACCTATAATAAAAAGAACAATTTTTTTCATACCTTTCCTCTGCGGTTATTATTTATTATCGGCATTTTTTAGACTACTATTCTATTTTATATCTTAGCTATCATCCCTTTCGGGTTAAGCGCTTTTCCGAAACTACGGATTTCAAAATGAAGATGAGGACCGGTTGCTCTGCCCGTTTTACCGACCCTTCCTATAACTTCACTTTTTCTCACAACCTTGCCCCTCCTTACAAGAATCTTGCTTAAGTGTCCGTATACAGTTGAATATCCGGAGGGGTGCTTTAAAATAATATAATTCCCCAGCACAGCATCTTCCCCCGCCGCTATAACTCTTCCGTCCATAGCAGCATGAACATATGCTCCCACAGGAGCAGCAATATCAATACCTCTGTGAAAATGGATTTTTCCGGAAAAAGGATCATGTCTAAACCCATAGCCGGAAGTTATTATTCCCCGTACAGGTTTTAAAAATGCAACCCCGATTGCTATGCTTCTGTCAATACCGCTATGCTGCAGATTGGGGAAAAACAATTTAACTTTTCCTTTTTTTAATTTATCCAAACCGTTAGCCTCTAAAACAACCTCTTTTGAAAAGCCGTTTTCCCTGCAGAGTTTTTCCAGGTCACCATTTACATTAAGATAAATCCCGTCGATAGACGGAATTTTAAGCAGTTCACCTACAGAAAGAATATGCACACCCTCTCCTCCGTTCCTGTTCAGCGACGCAACCGTATCAAGAGTAAGCCCGAACTGCTCAGCTATCCCGGATAATGTATCGCCTTTTTTCACTCTGTATTTGTAAATCTGCAGAGGAACTATCGCATCGAGACGCCCGCCCTTCGGAAGCGCTTTAGAAGAACTTTCTATATGATTTTCAGTCTCTTTTTTTAACGGATAGCCCGCAATAGAATTCCAGTATTTGGGGTAATAAAGGTATTCTCTTCTTAATTTCTCTGTTTTAAGCAAAACAGGTAAAACAGCGGCTACAACCAGGCCGCAGAGAAAAAGAAGATATTTCCGGTATCTTTTTAATCGGGCCATACAGTTATAGATTAATGCAGGTATTTCAAGGGGTCAACCGGTTTTCCGTTTTTAAATATTGAAAAATGCAGATGACTGCCAGTACTGTAACCCGTTGTACCCATTTTACCGATAACCTGATTCTGGGATATTCTTCTGCCTCTGGCTACGAGCACTCTGCTTAAATGTGCATAAAGGGTCTGGAATCCATCGGCATGCCTTATAATTATATACCTGCCGTATGTAGGATTTATACCTGTCATAGCTACTGTCCCGGCCATAGCTGCGACTATCGGAGTTCCTATTTTATTAGCAAGGTCAACACCATTATGGAAACGCCAAAGCCCGGTAAAAGGATCGTGCCGCATACCAAAGGGAGAGGTAAGCCTTCCCCTGGTGGGGTAAATGAAAAGTTTTCCGAGAACTCTGTTAAGGTCGTTTGTTCTCATTGCCGCACCGGCAATAAAGAGCTCCTGGCCGGGCTGTATTACAGAAGTTGAAAGATTGTTCCAATCCAGTATCTCTTTAAGAGGTATTCCGAATTTCCTTGCAATACCGCTTAAAGAATCGCCCCGTTTAACTCTATATTTCAATCCATTCTCATTGGGAATTTCCAGTAATGTACCGATTGCAAGGCGGCGTGCGTCACGAATATCATTGTAGCTTATAATAGTGCTGAGACTAATTCGGAATTTTTGCGCAATGGATGAGAGAGTATCCCTGTTCCTAACCCTGTACTTTACTATTTTCAGGCTTCTTATTACTGCGGGCGAAAGTTTTTTTGTAACTGTTCTAAAACTTTCGTGGTCTGGTACTGTTATCTTAAGAAGCAGACTTTCCGCGCTATTGTCCTTTGGAAAGGAAATAGGGGTTATTTTGGGTACTGATTTTTCCTTTTCCATATAGAGTATAAAAAAAATTGCAAATAAAAATGCAATTATCAGGAAAATATTTAAATACCTTCTTATCTGTACAGAACTGCTGAAAAATGATTTATTTTCTCTCTTCCATTCGTATTTCTTTAACGATTTACTGCTTTCTTTCTTTTTGTATAAATAACTTCGGTTGTTCCGCCTCTTTATATTCTGATTATTTAATACAGCTATCATTGATTCCTCAAGAAACATATCGACAATAAATTAACTGCATATTAATATTAATAATGATGATTAGCTATAAATTAACCGGAGCTTTCTATTCCCTTGTATATAACACAGTATACAGCTATCTTTAAAAACTACATAAAGAATTAGAGAGGATTGCATTTGCGCTCTAAAAAAGATAAAAGACGGCTTGCTTTTTTTATTTTGTTCTTAGCTATAGCCGTAATCGTACTAATAGGCCGACTTTTTCTGTTAATGATTATTCTTCCGTCACAGGAAAAACAGGAAACAATTAAATTCCCTGTAATTGAAAGAGGATCCATTCTTGACAGAAACGGCCGCATTCTGGCTGTATCCACAAAGCTCGATTCCGTAGCTGCATGGATGCCTAATATTGAAGATCCTTTAAAAACTGCGGTTTTACTTTCTACAATCTTAGACCTTAAAAAAGAAGAAATTCTTAATAAATTCAAAACACACTCTGGATTCGTCTTTTTAAAGAGACTGGTAAGCCCTGAAGTATCAGATAAAATACGAAGTCTAAAGGAAAAACATCTCTTAAAAGGGATTAATCTAATTTCCGAATATGGAAGAAGTTATCCGCAACAGGAACTTGCATCGCATGTACTGGGCTATGTTGGAGTTGACAACATAGGTCTTGCAGGGATTGAGTACTCTTTTAACCAGGTCCTATCCCCTCCGGCTATGGGAAAAGGATTAAAAAAAGTTTACGGAAATCAGGTTTTCTTAACAATAGACGTAAATATCCAGTATATAATCGAGAAAGCGGCAGAGGAAGCCTTTAAAAAAAATGCTGCGGATTCCGTTATGGTTCTCGCCATGGAGGCAAAAACAGGCCGAATGCTCGGTTATGTTTCAATTCCTAATTTTAATCCTAACGACTATGCTCGTTATAAGAGCAGTGTTCTTATGAATAAACCATTAACCTTCACATATGAACCGGGGTCTGTCTTTAAAATATCTTCGATATCGTCGATGCTCCAGACAGGTGCGGTAAGTATAAATGACCATTTTTACTCAAATGGATTTTATAAGAAAACCCTCAATAACGGTCAAACCATAATAATAAATGACCTTGGTGTGTATGGCGATGTAACACCACAGCGTATTATTCAACTATCAAGTAATGTAGGTGCCGCATATGCATCCGATAAGATTGATAAGAATTCATTTTACCAGATGCTTATTAAGTTCGGTTTCGGGCAGCCTACAGGGCTTCCGCTGCCAGGTGAAAGTTCGGGCATTTTAAGGAAACCCCAAAAATGGTCTGCCCGTTCAAAACCCACAATAGCAATGGGTCAGGAAATAGGCGTATCCGCTGTACAGGTAATAAGTGCAGCAACCGTGTTTACAAACGGGGGTGTTCTGCTAAAACCGAGAATTGTTGAAAAAATAGTTTCACCGCAGGGTGATGTTATAAAAGAATATCCGCGTGACCCGGTAAGGGAGGTGCTTTCACCGGAAACAGCGGAACAGATGCTGCTTATGATGGAGACTGCTACCGAAGATCATGGCACCGCCAGAAGGGCCAAAATAAAAGGTTTAAGAATATCCGCAAAAACAGGAACAGCACAGGTTTTAGACAGAAAAACGGGAAAGTATTCCAAGAATCATTTTATATCTTCTTTTTTAGGTATATTCCCGACAAATAATCCTGAAATTATAGTATATGTCGTAATTGATAATCCCAAATACGAAAAATACGGCGGGCGTATAGCCTCTCCTGTTTTTAAACAAATAGCCGAATATATTGTTACCTATCGAGGAATTCCTCTAAAAACCGATACTGTATATAAAGAAAAGCAAGAAATAAGCCTTTCAATTCCTAATCAGGTAAAGGTAGGAAAAGTTATGCCTAATTTAAAGGGCAAACCTAAAAGAAGCTTACTTCCCCTCCTTGAGCTAAAAGATTTTAATGTGCATATTCTTGGTACGGGTTATGTTGTAAGCCAGAACCCGAAGGCAGGCATTGCACTTAAAAAAGGTATGGATATTACAATTATTCTAAAATGAATTATCAGGAAGCAAATCTAAAAAGCATTTTTAAAAATAACCCCAATTTAGAACAGTCATTTAAGCAAAATCCTGTTCCGCTGAGAGAATTAATAATAGAAAATACACCTTCAGGGTATCCTACTGCAAAACTGAATTCCAGCTACATTCACAGCAGATATAATCCCAAAAAAGAAGCGGAAGAAATAATTAAAAAAAATACGCCTGCAGGAATTTCATGCGCCTTTATACTTGGATTCGGGCTGGGATATCTAGCAGAAGTATTCTTACAATCATTTCCCGGAATACCCTTAATCATTATTGAACCGGATATATCTTTTTTTATAGAGGCTCTTTCTTCGCGCAATATGGATCATTTTCTTTCAAACGATTCTCTGACTCTATTTTTAGGAGGCAAACCTCAGGAAATAGCTGCAATGCTTCCGGAAAATCTCCCTGTTTCTGCGGTCCAGATATACAGACTGCGTGCAGTTTTTCCAAAGGACAGACAGTATTACAGGGAAACCGAAGCGGTTATTAAGGCATTTATAAGCAGAAAAGAAATAAATGCCAATACCCTTAAAAGATTTGGAAAACTCTGGGTAAAAAATCTTATAAGAAAGATACATTTGTTCTCGCAATATCCAGGCGTATCGGTATTAAAAAACCTTTTCAGTAAACTACCTGTAATTATAGTAGCCGCAGGCCCAAGTACCGATAAAACATTACCTCTTATTTCCGCTCTTGCTGAAAGAGCGGTTATTATTGCTGTAGATACGGCATTAAAACCTCTGACAGAATTCGGACTGGAACCAGATTTTATCATTATTGTAGATCCGCAATACTGGAATACAAAATATTTGGAATGGGTAAATCTACAGAATTCCTTTTTTATAGCCGAGCCTGCAACTAACCCGCGTATTTTTAGGCTGCTTAATATAAACGGATTCTTTTCCGGTTCTCTTTTCCCGTTGGGTAAGTATTTTGAATCTGTTATTGGTGAAAAGGGAACATTAGGCGCCGGCGGTTCCGTAACAACAACTGCATGGGACTTTGCAAGGTTTTTGGGCTGCAGCCCCATCTATTTAGCTGGCATGGACCTTGGGTTTCCTGCTGTACAGACTCACTGCAAAAACACAGCACTTGAAAATATATGGTACTCTACATCATCAAGACAAAAACCTGCTGAGTTATACTCATTTCTCAGCCTCAATTCTGCATCCCCTTTCTATGATTACTCTTTTAGCGGCAATAAGATTCTAACAGACCGCAGGATGTTTATATATAAAAACTGGTTCGAAAACAAGTTCCTTGAATACGGGGAAACGGCTACATTCATCCTCACTAAGGAGGGGCTAAAACTTAAAAACATAGAAACGATAGAACCGGAACAGCTTCTAAAACTTCCCGTTATAAGAGATACTATTAATAAAAAACTCACCGTAATTAGAAAAACTTATTTCCAGTTCAGAGAAAAGTCCGGCAAAGAAAAACAATTATACCACGCCATCGAAAATCTTGAAAAAGATTTGACCGCTATTGAGAAATTAGCAGAAGAGGGCATATCCAGGACTCTTGAATTAAAATCTGCGGTAAATAAAAGGAGGGGTATTAAAAACATTTTAGATGAGCTTAATAGAATAGATAGTTTAATACTCTCATTGAATTCAAGAGATATTGCAGGATTTCTTCTCCAGAATATTGTCGACGATATAAACAGAGCAGGGTTAAGTAAAAAAACAGATAAAATATTGGATAACAGCCTTTTGTTATACAGACAGCTTATGAAATCTTCTCAATATCACAGGAAACTTCTCCGCAGTATTTCCAGATGATCTACAAACAATTTCTGCTAAAGTTATTCTAAAAACATCCGAACCTATATTTGAGGGAAAAAATAATAATAGATACACCCCTCTGGAAAAACGGTATGCTGTCGAGACGTCCAGGCATACCGTTTTTTGTATTTTCCTTCCTTAGCTCTTTACTGCTTTTTCAATTGCGGAAAACATTCTTTCCGGTTTAAATGGCTTTACAATAAAATCCTTTACGCCGGATTTTATTGCCTCAACAATTAATTTTTGCTGGCCGAGAGCAGAACAAATTATAATCTTTGCATCCGGATCAATTTCCAGAATCTTTTTCATCGCTTCCAGCCCGTTCATATTAGGCATTGTAATATCCAGAATAACAACATCGGGATTAAGCTCCTTATATTTCATAACGGCTTCCAGCCCGTCGGCAGCTTCGCCGACAACAAGATAACCCCGCTCTGTTAATATTTCTTTTTGAACCATTCTCATAAATGAAAGATCATCGGCCAGAAGTATTCTTACAGGCATTTTTCCTCCTCTTTACAAACTCTCTAAAATAGCAGAAGTATCAAGAATATAAACAATGCTGCCGTCTCCCAGAACAGATATACCCGAAAAAAGATGTTTGGTATTAAGTATATCATCTATCGGCTTAATAACAATATCAACCTCTTCCACCAGCCTGTCAACTATTAAACACCCTTTCAATGATCCGTGCCTAACAATAACCCCATAATTCTCCTCGCTCTTCTTTATACGTTTGCCCAGCAGATTATCCAGGTATAGGACAGGAACTTCTTCCTCCCTGTAATTATAGAATGATCTGTTATTATCGTATCTAATTTCTGTATTAAGAACTTCTACTGTTTCCTCTGTTTTGCTTACCGGAATTGCATAAAAATTACCCGCAGTTTCAATAATCACGGCATTTAAAATTGTCAGTGTAAGGGGCAGCGTAATTGTGATGGTGCTCCCCTTATTTTTTCCCGTTTGGAGTGATACATCGCCATGCAGCTCATCTTTAATCTTTGTAGCTACAACGTCCATGCCGACGCCTCTTCCGGAAAGATCTGTCACCTCATCTTTTGTACTAAAACCCGGTATAAAAATACACCGCACTATTTTTTCGTAGGAAGCATCTGCATCTTTAATAATTCCTTTTTCTATTGCTTTTTCTTTAATTCTATCCAGATCAAAACCTCCTCCGTCATCAGAAATCTGCAAAATAATATTTCCTCCTTCCTGACTGGCGGATACCTTAATAGTTCCCTCTGCAGGTTTCCCTTTTTTAACCCTTTCATCGGAAAACTCTATTCCATGATCAAGCGAATTACGGATTATATGGGTAATGGGTTCCGATAACTGTTCCACAATACTTCTGTCTATCTCAGTTTCCTCCCCGGCAATATCAAGGTTAACTTTTTTTCCCAGTTTTTTAGAGAGATCTCTGACAAGCCTTGGAAGTTTATTAAAAATTACAGAAATAGGCACCATGCGCGTTTCCATCATCGCCTGTTGGATTCCCTCGGTAATTTTATCAAGATTATCAACAGCTGTTTCCACAGTCTCTGCCATATTTGAAACATTGCTGATTCCTGCTACAGTTTCTGCTATTTTTGATATTTGGGATTTATTAATAATTAACTCACCAACCAGTCTCCACAGCTCATCTAATTTTTTGGTTTCTACCCTGATTGAGTTTCTCTCAATCCTCTTAAGCTCTACCGGCGCTGCCCTCCTGCCTACATCTCCGTTGTCTTTTTTAGGTTTTAAAAAATCAGAATAGTCCAGTTTAATCAATTCTACCTGTTCTACTTCATCTACTTCCACAGCACTGTATATTACTTTTTCTGATCCGCCGTAGGTTATATAGAAAATTATCTTCCCGTACTCTTCATCTGATTCCGGTTCTTCTGCCAGAGGAGGAATTGTTTTTATCACATTTACAGTCTGTTCAAGGTTGTTACAGAGCAGGTAGGCTCTTGCATATTTCATCGGAGAATCATTATTAATAGTACATGTTAAACGGTAAAAGTTTTCCTTTCTTTCTTTCCCCTCCTTTATCAGATCTAACTCAAAACGATTAAACACATAATTCTTTTCATGTTCAATTTGTTTTTTCAGCGGCTCACCAAGCTGGTTTTCTGGAATATTCCTTGTTATTATCTCACCTGCAATATTTTTTAACTTATTAATAATTTCTTCTGTATTAAAATCATCATCCCTGCCGCCTTTGGCGATTACCGAAACAATTTCATGAATCTGGTCTGCTGCATTAAGAATGGTATCCATTAACAGCTGTGTAATTCTCAATTCACCGTTTCTAAGTTTATCAAAAACATCTTCTATTTTATGCGCCAAATTGCTTAATCTTGAGAAACCTAAAACAGCAGACTCGGATTTAACAGAATGAATTGCCCGAAAAGCTTCATTAAGGAGTTCTGAATTTTCCGGTTTATTCTCCAGCTCCAGCAAAGCCTGATCAAGATGCTCAAGTATTTCTTCTACTTCATCAAGAAAAGCGTGCCGCAGCTTATTTTCATCGATCCCTGGTATTGAGGACAAAATGCACCCCTACTTTGCAACCTTAATTTCTTCTTCTGATTTTACTACTTCCTCTATACGGAGTATAACAATAAGGTTATCTTTAATCTTTGCAATTCCTTCTATCAAATTCTTTTTAAGGCCAAACACGGAAGTTACCTCTTTTTCAATAACCTCTTCATCTATTTCTGCAATTTCGCGCACATCATCCACAAGCAGTCCATAAATTCGTTCTTTTATTCTGATGACAACAATCCTCTTCTTTTTATCTTCCCCCTCTTTTTCCAAACCAAACTTTTCCCTCATATTAATTATCGGAATAACCTCGCCACGCACATTAATTACACCATCCACATATTTCGGAACTCTGGGCACCTCAAGTATATTTTCATTTTTCTTTCTCAATATCTGTACTGCAAAGGAGAGATTTATTGCATAACGAACCTCTCCGACACGAAACAAAACATATCGCTCTGCCATTTTTTCAACGCCTCCTCTACCTTTTTGAACTGTTCAGGGAAATAATAAGCTGGACCTCTCCTATGGGAAGATTTAGACGTTTTGCTATAACATTTTCCGCAACACCGGAATTAAACAAATTAATAACTTCCTCCTGATAATCTTTTTCCTCTGCAACAGTTCTTTTGTTTCTGTTAAGTTCACTGTATATTTTCCTGCTTAAATCCTGTTTTTCCTTTTCCCGTTCGAGAACCTTTATCTTTTTATCTGCCTGTTCCATAACGCTATTTAAATAGTTTAATTTGTTTTCGAGCAGAGCAATATTTCTTTCGGTAGTTTGATTAAGCTCCACAAGCATTCTGTCCACCTCATCTCGGACACTCTTAAGTATATGCTCTGCACTGGACGAATTATCAATCCTCTTTTTTAAAGAATGATAAATAACAAAAAGAATGATCAGATTCAAAGAAACTATTAAAAACAAGCTAAAAGAACCGTTCATACTATATAAGGTAAATGTATCCAGTTAAAATCTCAGCCAACAATATCTATGTGCTGGCCCAGATCAGGATCATTAAATACTCCCTTCTTTTTGTTTTCTCCCTGCTCTTTCTTTCCGCCTTTGGAGGATTCTTTTTCCTTTCTTTCTGCATTTTTATCTTTAATTTTCTCAACTCCGTCACTTACCTCTTTGGTTTCATTTACAGAATTGTCCTTTTCCTCTGTTTGTTTAACAATCTCATTTCCCTGAAGAGACTGATGAAGAGGGGATATATTTTTCTGAATTGCCTGCTCTTTTCCTACCTGATTCATTTGAGCAAAAAGAGTCTGTAAATCTATCGGCAGTAGGGGCATCTAAATCCTCCTTGCCATTTCTTCCTCTTCCACAGCTTCGTATTTCGTTACTTTTACCTCATTAGCCTGCAGATAAAAGGTAACAAATTTAAATTCGGTTCTGACAACAAGAGAGGCATTCTTAATAAACACTTTAACTCCCGGATACACCCTGCCGGAAGCGGATACTTTACCTATTAGCTTCAAAGACTCAAGGTACGATACAAGCTTCCCTATTTCCTTATTTACCTCATCCAGATCGGCAAGAACTTTTGAGCGCTCTTCATTTAACTGAGTAAGATACTGTTTCTTTTCTTCCGGCATTCTCTTCTGTATCCTCTGCAGTTTTTCAATTGTGGTTATATTCTTTTCCAGTTCCTCAAGCTGTTCTTCCAGACTGTTCTTTTTCTCATCAAGCTCATTCATTCTCTCTTTACTGCGCGGATCGTATCCGACTTCCAAATTTGTCTCCGTACCTGCAACAGACCCTAAATTTTTAGCGTTTATTTCTTCTGTAGCTCTTAATCTTCCCCCGACAATAGATGCACGTTTACCCTGGCAGATTATCTTCTTATTGGCATCTACCTGTGAATGTATAATCCCATCTGTTGCGACAACGTACTCTCCGGCTGCAACCTGTGCATGCTCTATAAACTTGGCAAAAATGCTCATTCCGCTCTTCACATCACCGCCGGTTTTACCCATGATTCCCTGATGCACAATAATATCTCCTTCTGCATCCAGAATACACTTGCCAACACTCCCGAATACCTCTATGTTTCCTGCAGCCTTAACAGAAAAACCGTCCTCCACATTTCCCTTTACAACAACAGTACCGAGAAATAAAATATTACCCGTATGAAGATTTACGTCACCCGGAATTGTATAAACCGGTTCCACGTTGATTTTTCCTGCAAGCAGCAGTACCTGCCCGTTTATCTCGGATACAGCTGTTAAGCCGTCTTCGGAAAGTTTAACATTTTTACCCACTTCAAATTCTATATCATTACCTGCTTTTGCAGGGATTGCCATTCCAGTTACTGTTCTGCCGTTCTGCCCCTCTTCCGGAGGTATTTTCTTTGCAAGCAGCTGGCCGGCAACTACATTTTCTACCAGATCCAGCTCTTTAAAATCTACCTTTCCATCCTTTTCTTTAAGTTCTATCTGTGAGTGGTCGGTTCTGAAATTATAGATAATTCTTGCATCTCGTCCGTTCCTGGGTTTGGTCCCCTCTGCTATCAGTACAGCATCATTGTAGATAGGATAATCGATAAATTTCTTAATGACATCCTCTTTTATGCCATGAATTACATCGTTTGCATTTAAATATGAAATAATATCATCATATGTTAAATCTGCACCTCCGGGACCGGGTGGGCTTACTACCATATAGGCTTTCATATCCTGGTCTGTAATTTCAACTGCAATTGTTGAATCATTAGCAGGATTATACTGATAGTCACCTATTTTTATATACTCACCATCGGCATGCTTTACTACTCTGGAAACAAGACCTGCATTATAATCACTGACACCTCTTTCGGAAAGTTTTGAAATAGCCATTCTTTCAGTTGCTTTTCTTCCGTTTCCCAAGGGTTTAGTGACTTTAAGGAAAACGCCTTCATTAGTTAGGCGTACAAATATTTCACCAGGTCTGTTTTCCACTTTTACAGAAGGAAGTTCGAGTCCTAAATCCTCCTCATGCTCCTCTGTTTCTTTGGTTATACCAGCCGGTTTTTTTGCTTCGTAAGCAATAATTTTCCACTTTTTCTTACCCAGCCCCATTACACCCTTTGTGCCCTTCTCTATAATTTCATACTCAAGTTTTTTCACCGGCAGCCCCAGCTCAATAGAGGCCTGTTTCAAGGCTAAGGCTATGCTGTCATCCTCCACTTCTACCGATTTTATCTTTCTATCCTTATCCAGCTGCTCCTTAAGATACTCTTTTATTTCAGCAAGAGTAATCATACAATCCCCTTTTTCAAGGAAGTAAGTTTCGCCCTTAAACGCATTATTGCCTTTGTATGCAGCTGTGATATTCTCGACTCTGTTACTTCTAAAACCTGTCCTATTTCTTTTAATGTAAGATCCTCATAATAGTATAGGATAAGAACCTTTTTTTCTTTCTCCGGCAGGTCATTTATTGCTTCAACAATAACCCGTTTAATTTCTTCCTTTTCCACGATAGTATCCGGATTTAAATTCGATGGCGCTTCTATGCTTTCCGCAATAGAAATTTTATCGTTATTTTCTCCTGTATACCAGACGTCGTTAAGCGACAGAATAGAAGTTCCGCTTATTTTTAAAGTAAGCTGCTGAAAATCCTCCAGGCTCAAACCCATAGCGTCTGCTATTTCCTTATCGGTAGCGGATCGGCCGAGATTGGATTCCAGGACTCTCACTGTCTCTTCAAGTTCTCTCGTTTTCTGCCGGACAGACCTTGGGACCCAATCTATTGAACGCAGTTCATCGAAAATTGCACCTCTAATTCTTGTAACAGCGTAGGTTTTAAATTTAACGTGCTTTCCGGGATCGAATTTTTCTATGGCGTCAAACAATCCGAAAATACCAAATCCCACAAGGTCATCAAATTCAACATTATGGGGCATTCCGATAGCAACTTTTCCAGCAACATATTTAACAAGAGGAGCGTATTGCTTGACAAAATAATCTCTTATTGCAGGATTCCTCTTTTTTTTGTAGATTTTCCATAATTCATCTTCTGTTTTTCCCTTAAAATTGAATTCCCCCATAGTGTCTACTATCCTTCCTCATCTTTCTTCATAAACGAACGTACTGCTTTTGCAAGAGTTTCAGGGTCTGTTTCCAGACCGAGTGATTCCGTATGCCCCATAGGAACAGAGACAGATGCTTTTCCGGTATTTAACGAATCCATTGCCAGCGAATCCAGATCCGGCAATGAATCATCTACAGCAGATTTTTCGATAACAGGTTCGGCATCTGAAACTTGCTCGCTTTTTTCTTCCGGTTCTGCCTCTTCCATTTCGTCTACTACTTCTTCCACCTCTTCTATTGTGTCATCATCATTAACAATATGCGGATTCTCTTCCGGAAGTACTATATCTATTCCTTCTCCTTCCTCTTTGCCGCTTTCATCTTTGCCGGTATCAACTACCAATTCAGCGAAATATTTATTAAACACAAAAACAACACCTGTTCCTACTCCGCCAATAACAATACCGGAAAGCAGAGAACGTAAAAACACTACGCCAAAGGGATTCCCTGCAATTAACCCTGTAAAAAGAGAAAGAACGAAACCGCCTATAAATGTAAAGGTCGATACTCTCCATTTAAACATATCTGCTACCTATAGATTAGGGTAAATAAATAAGCAGGTCAAGATAACGAAATTGCTATCCTCTAAACAGCTTTTTAAAAAATCTCCCTAAACCGCCTCCCTCCTTATAGTCAATATTTTCCAGTCTGCTTACAATATGCCTTATACAAATGGACGCCTTTCCTTTGGGATCCAGAATTATAAATGGCTTTTGTTTAAGTACAGCTGTATGGACAAGGTTGTCTTCATATACAAAACCAAGGTAGTCCACCTTAAGGTTTAAAAACTGCCCGGCGATGTTTATAACACGCTCGGCTACTTTTTTCCCCTCTACAACAGAATTAACTCGATTCACAACCAGCTTTAAATCCAAATCCACATCATCTATTTCGGTAGCAATAATTTTAATTATTCCATATGCATCTGTAATTGCCGTAGGTTCCGGTGTTGTAACAATTATTACATCATCGGAAGCAGCTATAAAACCAAGCACATTATCAGAAACGCCGGCACTTGTATCTATAATTATAATATCCGAGCTTGAAAGATCGTCCAGCTCCGATATAAAGTTCTGCCGCTCTTCATCCGAAAGGTTTGCAATCTTAGAAAATCCGGAGGCACCAGCGATAATATCTATTCCGTAATCTGTTTTTAATATAATATCCCGCAGTTTTTTCTGCTTTTTAATTAAATGATACAGGTTATACTGCGGTATAACTCCGAGTATTACATTAACATTTGCAAGACCTAGGTCCGCATCCAGAACGATGACTTTTCTGCCGAGCTGGCCGTACGCAAGTGCCAGATTAATAGCAAAATTTGTTTTGCCTACACCCCCTTTGCCACTGGAGACTGCTACTATTCTGGTATTGCCTTTTGCCCTGCTCTCTTTCCTCTGCATTATTTGCCGTAACTTCTCCGCCTGGTCTGTCATTATTAACTCCAAATTCCTTTTAAACTTGCTTCACGCTTTCCGAACTTTTCTTCCAGTAGCTCTCTGTTCACTCTAAAACCGTCCATATTCATGAGAAATCTCACTACAGATGCCTTTTCAAAATCCTGCGGAACAGACTGCCCGTCGGAAATGTACGCAACACTTTTTCTCTTTTTTGACAGTATACTAATTATATTGCCGATACGTGCTGTTTCATCCAGTTTTGTCAGAATAACGGATCTGTAATTGAAAGGTTCAAAATGGCGCATAATATCTTCTGCATCCGATGCTTTGGTCGTTGCACTCAGGGCAAGGAAAGTGTCGCTCTGTTTACCACATACATCGAGCAGGTTTTTCATTTCGCCGAGCTTTTCATAATCCTTCGGGCTTTTCCCTATTGTATCTATTAGAATAAGGTCCGTGTCTCTGTAAATTGCGAGTATTTTTTTAAGGTCCTCCCGGGTTTCTGCAGAAGAAACCGGTATTTTCATAATTTCACCGTACTTTTTAATCTGCTGCTCTGCCCCTATCCTGTAATAATCTATTGTAACAATTCTAACATTCTTTGGTTCAATTCCCGAATTACCTATTCCGTAAATAGCGGCCAGTTTTGCAATTGTAGTGGTTTTACCGACACCGGTAGGACCTATAATTGTAACAATTTTTCCATTGCCATCCCGATTAAACAGAATAGGGTTTCCAATAGATATTTTGTTTCCTATCCATTCAAGAATTGCATTCTGCAGACCATCTCTATTTGCAAGTTCTTCCAGAGAAAAATTAGTTTCCAGCCAGTTTACAGCTTCTTTTATGAAATCCTCTGTAAAATCATTAGATTTCAGGAGCATTTCTATCTCATTAATGGAAGGGTGATGCTTGTTCTCCGTATTATTCTGGAGTTTCATATCTTTTCTTAAAGTCTGTATTTCCTCCAGCAGTTTGGAAAGAGTCTGATCTTTCTTTACATTGTCAAGGATTCTACTTTTAGCTTCCTCTAACTGAACCGTTTTTCTCCTTACAGGCTCTTTGGAAAGATATCCGGTTATTTCCACTCCTTCATGGGAGAAAAGGCCTAAAAATCCGCCAATGCGTATATTGCGGTGTGTTAGTATTCTGGCAGTATCGCCGTACTGAACCTTCATTTTTTCAAGAGCCTCACGGTGCGATGTTGCCTGAATCGTAAAATACTGCATTTACTGTCCCCTCTCATCCGAAATAGTTATTACACCCATAGATTCAACAGAGATATCGGGAACTACCTCCGGCACCGAAAGTACGGCAAGATGCGGTATCTCCCTGATTGTGCTGGCCTTCACCAAAGGCCTGGCCGCCTCTGAGCAGAGCACAATTGGAATTTGGCCGGTATTCTGTACTTCTTTTACCCTGTTTACAAGTGCGTTTATCCATTTTCGCTGTATTTCCGGCTCCAATGCCGCGGTAATACCCATAGCTGTCTCAACTTTAGATTCAATAATCTGTTTTTCCAGTTCAGGATCTATAGTAAGCACCTTAAGAGTTTTTGATTCATCGGCATACTGAAGACAGATCTGCCGTCCGAGAGCCTGCCGAACCTTCTCAATAAGAAACCCTATATCCTTTGTAACTCCGGCGTAATCGGCAAGAGTTTCAAGAATGACCACCATGTTTCTTATGGATACCTGTTCACGTAAGAGTCCCTGAAGAACCTTCTGTATTTCTCCTACTGACAGGCTCTTTGTCACCTCGTCGATTACTGCCGGGTAGTCGTGTTTTAATGTATCCAGAATAGATTGAACTTCCTGTCTTCCAAGTATCTCTGCCGCATGTCTTTTTATAATTTCTGTTAGATGTGTGGCAATAATCGAAGGCGGATCTACCACCGTATAGCCCAACTGTTCAGCTTTTTCTCTTACATCTTCGGTAATCCAGACTGCCGATAATCCGAAGGCTGGATCCTTAGTCGGTTCCCCCTCTATTTCTTCCCTTTTACCGCCCGGATTTATGGAGAGGTAATGTCCCATTTTAATTTTCCCTCTTCCGACTTCTACTCCCCGGATCTTTAGACAGTACTCCGAAGGCTCGAGCCTCATATTATCGATAATCCTTATTCTGGGAACAACAAGCCCTAAATCCAGAGCCGCTTCCCTGCGAATTCGCGTAATACGGTCCAAAAGCTCAGCTCCCTGATCTTTGTCCACAAGAGGGATTAGGCCGTACCCCAATTCCAGTGAAAGCGGGTCCAGCGGAACTACCGGTGATATTTCAACAGGCGCGGCTGTTTCTCTGCCTGCAGCAGCCTCCATCTTTGCTTTATCCTCTTCTTGCAATGCTTTCCGGCTCAGGCTAAATCCCAGAGCCCCAAGCAGGCCGCCTAAGGGGAAAAGCACATACCACGGGAAACCCGGAAGTACTCCCAGAATAAATAAGAATCCTGCAGCTATCCAGTACGGTCGCGTCTGATGCG
>Ga0164318_10001371_pt1 | contig 21536 bp, 18 predicted proteins | sample GuaBasSedimGuay9_FD_113734 | JGI IMG/M metagenome (GOLD analysis project Ga0164318, IMG submission 113734) | Subseafloor sediment microbial communities from Guaymas Basin, Gulf of California, Mexico - Guay9, Core 4571-4, 0-3 cm | ecosystem: Environmental > Aquatic > Marine > Hydrothermal vents... | reverse complement strand
TTTTCATGGTAACATCCCGCTGATTCATAAATTAAAGTCTCTAAAAGCATCTGTTGTTTAACCAAATAAAGATTTTTAGATGCTTGTAAACTTATATAGAGTTTATTTTCTTGAAAGCTGATTAAAAGATTTTAAAACTATTTAGCGAATATATTTAGTTTTATTTCGAGAATTACAGTACACAAGAGATTTCTTATTAGTATCTGAACGCAAATATTATTATATTTCCTCCATGTTACTTAATCTTGTACGGTGATTGTCATGAAAGGTTGGACTGGGAAAATTCTAAGAGTTGATTTAACAAAGAAAACTCATAAGGTTCAAGAGTATCCAAAGGAATTTGCGCTTAATTTTATAGGTGGTCGTGGATTCGCAGCTAAAATTTTGTGGGATGAATTAAAACCTGGAGTAGACCCTTTATCACCAGAAAATAAGTTCATCGTAGCATTGGGACCTCTGTCAGGATTTGCAGTACCAAATGCAGGAAAAGTTGTTGTTGCAGCAAAGAGCCCCCTCACTGGTGGATATGGTGATGGTAATACTGGTTCATTTGTCGCTGTACATCTAAGAAAAGCTGGTTATGATGCGATGGTTGTTGAGGGCGCAGCTGATAAACCAGTTTATATTTATATTGAGGATGATAAAGTAGAAATTAATAGTGCAGAAGATCTCTGGGGCCTTACAACCAATGAGCTACATGATAAATTAGAAAAGATGCATGGCAAGAGCATCGGTGTATTAACAATAGGTCCTGCAGGTGAAAATCTTGTTAAATTTGCGATAGTTCGTTCAATGTATGGCCGTGCTGGCGGAAGACCTGGCATGGGTACAGTTATGGGTTCTAAAAAACTAAAGGCAATCGTAGTGCGTGGCACAAAAGAGATTCCTGCTGAAGACCCAGATGAACTAAAACGCCTTGGAATAGATGGATTTAAAGACGTTAGATCTAAGCCACTTTATGAGTCTTGGATGAAACAAGGAACTATGATGGTTCATAGCTGGTGTCAGGAGAATAGTGTTTTGCCAACATATAACTTTAGAGAAGGCCAATTTGAACATGCAGATAAACTTAGTGGTGATGTTTTAGAGAAACTAAAAGTCAAGACATATGGGTGTCCCAACTGCAATATGCAATGTGGGCATGTAATTATTGAAGTTGGTGGCAAGGAAGCTGAGTTGGATTATGAAAATATTGGGATGCTAGGGTCTAACATTGGTATTAGTGATCTAAAGCAAGCCGCAACATTAAACCTAATGGCCGATGAATATGGTCTCGATACGATCTCTTTAGGAAGTGTGATTGCTTTTGCTATGGAATCCTCTGAGAAGAAGATAATCGATGATGGGATTGAGTGGGGAGATTTCGAGGCCGCTAAGAAACTAACCGAGGATATTACGTATCGTAGAGGTCTCGGAGACATTCTAGCAGAAGGTACAAAACGTGCTGCAGAAAAACTAGGCAAAGATTCTATAAACTGGGCAATTCAAGTAAAAGGACTTGAAGTATCTGCTTACGACTGTCATTACTCACCAGGTATGGCACTATCCTATGGCACATCTCCAATTGGTGCACATCACAAAGACGCATGGGTTATCTCTTGGGAGATTCAAACTGGTCGTGAGAGTTATACAATTGAGAAGGTTGATAAAGTAATAGAGTTGCAGAGAATCCGTGGCGGTCTCTTTGAGAGCATTGTATCTTGCAGGCTCCCTTGGGTTGAGCTTGGATTTGATCTTGAATGGTATGTAAAATACCTCAAAGCAGCAACTGGTGTAAGTTATACACTCGATGACTTCTATAAAGTAGCAGATAGGATATATAATGTAATAAGGGCATTCTGGGTAAGAGAATATGGCAATAATTGGGGTCGACATATGGATATGCCACCAGTTCGATGGTTCAAAGAACCACTAACTGTAGGACCCTTCAAAGGCAAACATCTTGATGAAGAAAAATATCAACAACTCCTAACTTGGTACTATGAACGCCGTGGATGGGACGAGAGAGGCATTCCAAAGCGTGAAACTTTGGTGAATCTTGGTTTAAGTGATGTGGCTGATGAATTAAGTAAGTATGTTGCCTTGCGGTGAAACCCGTGGCTACGATAAAACTGTTAGGAGCTATTGCAGACTTTGCTGGATTCAAAGAAAAGAAGATAAAAATTGAAAAGCCCACAAAGTTACGTGAGATTGTATATATAGATAAGATACCACAAGAGAGAATCATTATACTTGTAAATCATGAACCAGCAACTTTTGATACAGTAATAACTGACAAAGACTACGTTGTTATAATGCCTGTAGTTGGTGGTGGTTGATTCTTCCTCTTTTTTCTTCTTTTATCATTTTTATCGCAAGTAATTTATTCTATTTTGTGACATTTTCTTTTCGTGTGGTGTTGCTTTTGGATAGCAAGTCTAAAGAAAAGATTTTAGAAGAATTAGAGAGAATTGTTAAAAATTGTACAAAGTGTCCTCTTCATGAAGGTAGAACTAATGCTGTTTTTGGTGATGGCAATATCGATGCTGATATAATGTTCATAGGAGAAGCCCCAGGCCGAAATGAAGACCTTCAAGGAAAGCCCTTTGTAGGGCAAGCTGGGAAGCTTCTTACAGAGGCAATTGAATCAATAGGTTTGAACCGTAGTGATGTATACATAACAAACGTGGTCAAATGTAGGCCACCCAAGAATCGTGACCCAACAAAAGAAGAGATTGCAGCATGTGAACCTTATTTAGATAAACAAATAAGTATAATAAATCCCTCTATTATTGTTACTCTTGGAAGGTTCGCGATGCGATATATGCTAAATAAATACAATCTTGGTTCACATACTATTTCAAAAGTTCGAGGTAGAATTTTTGAATTACATACGTTGGATAAAACAATTTACTTCATACCCACATATCATCCAGCAGCAATACTTTACCGCCAAGGATTAAAATTTGAATTTCAATCCGATTTCATGAAAATAAAAGAGCTGCTGGGAAAAATAAAATTAAAAAGAAAATGAATATGGCCTCTAAAAACGGCTAATTTTTCATTTCAATATTTCTTCTTCTGAGGGGGGCTGTTTTATTATGCCTTCTCTCATTAGTAATTCAACACTTTCTCTAGCCGATTTAATGATGGCATATGCTCTCTCTTCAAGTTCTTTTCTTGTGGGTTTAATTCTCGCAACTCCCTGCTCAATTGACTTAAGGGCACATGCAACAGCTTCTTTTGGATATACATCCCACTCGCTCATGGATGGTATGATGTAATCTTCGTGCAATCCCTTTTCTTCAGCATATTTTGCAAGTGCATCACCTGCTGCGATGCACATATCATCTGTTACTGTTCGAGCTTTGACATCAAGTACGCCTCTAAAGATGCCAGGAAATCCTAGTGAATTATTTATCTGATTTGGAAAATCAGAACGCCCCGTCGCTACAATGCGAGCTCCTGCCTCCTTTGCTTCCCAAGGCCAGATTTCAGGAACTGGATTTGCACAAGCAAAAACAATAGCGTCGTCATTCATGCTAGCGACCCATTCTTTTTTGATAATCCCAGGACCAGGCCTAGAAGCAGCAATTACTACATCAGCTCCTTTTAATGCTTCAGCAATACCTCCAGTTCTACCCTCTCCATTTGTCTTCATACTGAGTCCCCATTTCCACGGATTTTTTTTGCGCATTTCTTCCATATCTTTTCTTTGTGGATATATTATTCCTTTACTGTCAACCATGAACATTTTCTTTGGGTCAGCTCCTGCTTTAATGAGTATAATTGCAGTTCTTATATTTGCAGCCCCAGCACCTATTAATGCAATGCTAATGTCATGGATTTTCTTTCCAACTAGTTTTAGAGCATTTTTAAGTCCTGCATAAATCACAGTTGCAGTTCCTTGTTGGTCGTCATGCCAAACTGGAATTTGCATTTCTTCACGTAGCTTTTCTAAAACATAGAAGCACTTTGGTTTTTCTATATCCTCTAAATTGATTCCACCAAATGTCGGTTCAAGCCACTTTACTGCTTGAACGATATCATCTGGCTCATGAGCATTGATTACTATTGGGAAAGCATCTACGCCGCCTAAGTACTTAAATAATAAAGCTTTTCCTTCCATCACTGGAAGTCCAGCTTCTGGGCCTATGTTCCCAAGTCCAAGTACCCTAGAACCATCACTTACCACAGCCACGTAATTCCAACGATTTGTGTATTCAAAGCTTAATTCTGGATCACTTGCAATTTCACGACATGGTGCTGCAACGCCTGGTGTATACCATATAGAAAAATCATCTATGTTTCTGATAACACATTTAGGCATTACTTGCAACTTCCCCTCATAAAACTTATGATAAGCGGGTGCGAGTTTCGACGGCCTTTTAGCCTTTTCTAATAATTCTTTTTCTGAAATCTTCTTCTCCGCCATATTATATGCCTTCTGCCCATATTCCCTATGGGCGTGTAGGATATTATTGCTATTGCATATTTAATTCTATTTACTGGTGCAGTTTGTATACATTTAAAATATTAAAACGTTATATATCACTTGTATACACACATCTACATGGTGAGTATCATGAATCAAAGTGATGCTTATCATAAGGATGGGTTTTTCGAAGGTCATGATGGTTTAAAGCTATACTATGAGACTTGGACTACTAAGCCATCAAAAGGAGTAATTGTTGTGTCTCACGGATTTGCAGAGCATAGTGGGCGATATGTACATTTTGCTGAGTATTTTTTGAAGCATGGGTATTCAGTTTATGTTCCCAACCATCGTGGTCATGGCAAATCAGAAGGCGAGCGTGCTTTTGTAAATAAGTTCGATGACTTTGTATCAGACCTAAAATTATTCATAGAGCAAGTTAAGCAGTGGGAAAATGTAGATAAGGTCTTTCTAGTTGGCCATAGTATGGGTGGGGCTATTGCCCTTAGATACGCATTAAAATATCCAGACGATTTAAAGACAGTCATAACATCTGGTGCTGGGCTAATCCTTACAGCTAATGTATCTGGTTTCCTAAGAATGATGGCAAAGTTTCTTTCAAAAATTGTACCAAAGATGAAAATAGAATCAAAGATAGATCCTAATATATTAACCCATGATAAAGAGATAGCCCAAAAATATGCAAATGACCCACTTGTGTTTAAGTTTACTACTGTACGTCTGGGGGCAGAGATGTTCTCGGCAGGCGATGACACATTGAAGCAAGCACATAAGCTTAAAGTACCTATTCTAATATTACACGGTGGCGAGGATATGTTAGTATCGCCTCGCGGCAGTCAAATATTCTTTGAAAATGTTCCTATTGAGGATAAAAAACTAATTATCTATCCAGGACTATACCACGAGATCTTTAACGAAATTGAACGTGAAAAAGTACTAAAAGATGTCTTAGACTGGGTAGAAAAACATCTTTAACTACTAGTTTCCTTTTTCCTATTTGCATTAAATCATTTAAGTTTAGCTATTATCTCTATATAATTACTTTAATTAAAAAAAGAAAATATTTAATAAATCAGTTATATTGCTTTGTACAGACTCTCTTGTAGTGAATAAAGTAATTGTATTTCTGTTGAAAGCACTAAATATGGTTGTGATGAAGCAATGAAAGTAGCAGTTGGTATGATGAATGAGAAAATGTTAACTGATGATCACTTTGGGGAATCTGAATTTTACCTAATTTTTAAATGGGATGGAAACAATTGGAAATTACTTGAGAGGCGAGAAAATAAAGCAAAAACAGTTGAAGAACGAATGCATGGCGATCCAAGAAAGTTTAAGGCTGTAATAGCTCAGCTTGAGGATGTAGACATACTCCTTGCATACAGAATGGGGCCAAATATAAAGCGAATTATTGAGCATACTAATAAGATACCTATTGTAACAAAGAACAGAGAGCTTGAAAAAGCGCTCAATGATCTAACTGAAAAATTAAAAAATCGTGGGCTCTTATAACATTCTCCAAATATTTTCTTTGTGTTTCTGTTTAGAGTAATGCTGGCAAACTATTAATGATTATGCAGTAAAAGGTATCTTGTTTCAGAGTTTAGAACATTTTTTATTTTGTGCTAAAAGTACGTCAAAACAAAACAGTTTAATATGTTTCTCTAAATATATATTGAATAGCCATATTGGGGTTACACTTAATAACACATAACTTAAAGGTGTTATTGATGTCATACATTTCTGAGCCGCTACTTAAGCTAAAGCCTCAAATGATAATATACGTACTTATCGCTATGCTTCTTTTCGTGCCCCAGATATATGCCGATAGCTATATGGTTCTTCATGTCGACGAGTATGTTCCTCATTCTGAGAATGATATATTCTTTAATATTGAATATTATGAGAATTTACCCATAACCAAAACATATGCTGAAACTAAATTAGAAGAAAAACTTAGTTCCGAAGAAATGATTCTATCTTATTATGATTATATTAGATTCTATGGTGGAAAGATTTCTAAGAATGGTACTGATGATAGTAATATATATTGGTCGCCCATGGTCTTTGTTTTAGAGAATGATACACTATATAAAATAGGCTACAATGTAACAAATGGAAGCTTCAATTCAAGTGGCGTTGTTATAAGTGAATCTATAGCAAAGATATTGCAACTGGCTATAGGCGATACAATAAAGATGAATTATACGTATTGGATATCTGACAGATTGACACGTTCTATACTCATCTATTTTAATGTGACTGGTATTGCTAGTACAAATCAAACTATATCCTACTTTGCTGAAATTGATATTGCGATGCTACCAAAATTTTTTGAGAATATAATGCTACCAAAACTAAAGATAATTACTGATTATGTGTATCTAGATTATTCTCATGTCTATGTTGCTGACATAGATGACTCAATAGTAGATCCTGTTAATCCGGAGTTTACAGTACAAACAATCTCTTCCTTCATAGACTCGATTCAAAGAGAGATAGACTACTCTCACGGCTACTATATCTCGATATATTCACCGCTATTATACAATCTTTATAACTACATAGACGCACGTACAAATCTCAGAAACAGCCTTTTATATGTTGAACTGCCCATTATAATAATTTTCTTTGTTCTGTCTGTTTATATTATGAATTTCTTGCTTACTAAATGGAAAAAGACATTACTGGTAATGGTCGCCCGGGGATGGGCTCTAGACATAGGGACATCCCAAGTAATGCGTGAGATTTTCAAGTCATTTCTTGTTGGCTCAATTATTGGTTTTGTTCTTAGTTTTCCAATAAGCCGGTTATATCTTATCTTTGTTCCACTATCAACTGGCGAATCTATACAATTTAATCAATTTATAACATTTCCGATGGTAATAGCTACAATGTCTTCGATTCCCACTTTAATTTATTTAGCATTTATATTCATCGGCGGATTATTTGCAAATGGCATAATACATTATTATAAATCAATGCAAAAGAAAATTGAAAAACGTGAGGGAGGTATACTAAAACGAATTTATACGCACATGGGAGAAGCATCCTTCTACATAATGATGCTATTATTCGGTTTTCTTATGATATCACAAAGCTATACCTTTGGAATATCTGAGATGGCACGATATTTTGTCATATTTCAACTTCTCTATCTGCTTGCACCTTACCTTTTTGTTTTCGCACTCTTATATTTCTTTTATAGGACCTTTGGAGCCTATATGCTGAAACGTATATCTGCATATGTTAATAGACGACGCAATTATAGATTGTTTTTAGCATTAAAAAATATGCTTCGACGAGACATTGGCCTTGCAGTGATAACGCTTGTTTTTGTGTTTATGATTAGTGTTAATGTCTTAACCACTAGTGTTGCTATTGAGTATAAACCATACACATTAGCAAAGTATAGGTGGGTTTATGGTGGTGATTTAATCCTCAATTTCATGGCATATTCTAATACAACAGATCTAGAGCCATTTATTGAAAATATATCCTCCATTGATGGAATTGTCGACTACACTTCGATTTATATCTATAACCAAAAGATATCTGATATATACATTAATGTGTACGCCATAGATCCTACAACATTCGTAAAATGTGTTTATGATGAGAATGGTATGCCTCTGGAAAATAGTGATTATGGAAAAGTATTTGCAAAAATTGCTGAATCCACAAAAGGCGCTGTTATAAGTGAATATATATCTAGTTATTTAGGTGTATATGAAAATGATACTTTAGCGTTTTTTGATTATAGTCTTAAAAAACTTGACTATTATGATGTGGTAGGCGTTACTGATTTCACATTGCCGGGGATATGGGGCAGATATTATTGGTATTACGAGCCATATCCTTCTGTAATTCCCGTCTATGGTGGCTATGGCTATGACGACTATTGGTTAACTTATCGAGAGGATATGTTTATCGTTGTCAATAAAGAGGTAATACGCAATGTTACAATGTATTTTGATGTTGTTGTTTCATACAAAATAAAGGAAAATGCAAATATCACACAAATAGAAAGCCAATTGTCTAATAATCTAAAACAAACACCACTATACAATACAACATACCCCTCCTATGTGTATATTAGATTGATTCGTTCTGCAATTTCTGATTATGAGTCTATCATAGAGTCTCCAGGATACAAACATATGTTGGCCTCATTTGGATTGAATCTTACATATTCATTCGTGTATCTGCTCATTGCAATGTGGGTATACGCGGCGATTCTTGAAATACGAAGAAAACGAGAATTTGGTGTTTTGCTAGCGTTAGGTCTAAAAAAGAGGGATTTATTACTTTCTCTGCTTTATGAATCAATTATAATCTTCCTTATCAGTCTTCCATTCGGATTTTTAACAGTTTATACAGCTACGCCCATTTTCGCTTTCATAGTAAACATGCCTATAAGCTATCTGTTGCACTTCTACACAACGACTCAGTTTATTTATCTGATTGGCTCGGTCCTGTTTACTGCGTTCCTTGCTGTGATTGCATTTGGAGCTTATATTGTAATTAAAGGAACCAAAATGGAAGTTACAAAACTGCTGAAATTTGAATGGACTGGAGAAGAACTTGAACGCGAGTTGGGGGTTAACTTATGATATTCTCCTACATGCTTGGTAATATAAAAGGACGCAAAAGTGAGTTTTTAACAAGCTTAGTTATTCTAATATTAGTTGGTGCCGTTGTCAGTGCATCGTTCTTCTATATACACAACTCGGCTGATTTGCTTCTCCAGCAAAAACTTAATAGCAGTCCTGTAGATGCATGGATTGAACTTTATACTTTTAGAACAGAAAATGAGACCCTTAGAATAACAGTTGACGAAGTTAAGAATTACATAATGAGCAATTATGATTTCATTTCAAATATGGAAAACTTAACTACTGGATACTCTCTCATTAACATAACAATAACGTTTGGAGAGCCCCCGTATGAGTATTATTATTATGAGATTGAGTACACAAGCGTAGCATTGGTAGATGATAGTTTCATCACCTCACCCTTCCTAAATATATTTGACCTTGATGTGTTTCCAAATCAATTAAAAGAAAATGAAGTTTTAATTAATCGAGAATCGTATCTAACATATTACTATTATGAAAATCCAGAATCACTTATTGGTAAAAATGTCACATTTGTATTCTCCACCAAAGAGAGTAATGTAACGTTTTCATGCAAAATAGTCGGCTTTTTTGGTGTTACACTATCAGCTGGTGGATACTATTATGGGAGTTCGTTTTTCAAACCTACTTTTTTGTTGAGTACAAAGCTCCTACAGAAACTGATGTACTACAATTGGACAGATTATCAAGATAATGTACTTGTGCAGTTTAGGCATGATCTTATTAATAGCGATAATTGGAAAACATATAAGGCAGAATTTGAAAACTTTGCCCGTGCACTGCGCAGAGAATTTCAACCTTTTGTTTCTGTGAAACTGCTAATAAATAATGTTTTTGAGTCATACTCCTTCTGGAGCACATCCAGTTTCATGTCCTATTTGATTTATATGTTTCCTGTAATTATTTTAGGACTTGTAGTGCTTAAATTCGATTACGAACTAACAAGTGTTAAGCGGCGTAGAGAACTGTCAACTCTAAAAAGCCGTGGATTATCAAACACAACGCTTATTTTAATGTCTCTATTTGAGGTGGTGATTTACTCTGCTATTGCAACAGTAATTTCATTACCTGTGGGAAATCTTTCAAGTCAAGTATTCTTACAGTTATATGGTGTTATTCCCTCATTAAATATTCAATCAATAATAGTGGACAGCTATTTGTACCCAATATATGTGATATTTGTGTTTGGAGTAATTTTCAGTATAAACCTTTTATCACTTATGCCAATAGTCTTTACAACGTTAACTAGAGAAATTGTAGAAGCACGAACATATACATCTCTTGGTCTTGAAAAAATAAAGGTAAGTGGTTATGAAATTGCTACAGTGATTTTTTACTGGCCTCTAATGATATTTATCATCTTTCTGTTTCCCATTTACGAGTTATTTTCTGTTGCTGCTTTGGTCTTTCTATTCTACCTTGTATACATTGTTGTTAAAATATTTGCTATAATTGCTGCTAGTGCTAAAAGATATGTTTTCTCAAAATTAAAATCCTATGTAGATGATTTTTCAACTACTATTCTCTCTGCTAACATTAAACATAGAACAAAAGTTCCTGGTTATTCAGTTGCAATTCTGGCTCTTGTTTTGGCATTTGCTCTCTCAACAACAGCATTGTTTGCAATGACCACAAATTACGCACATGACATGTCATATTATTATACTGGGTCGGATATATCCTATGTGATTGCACCCCAGTACGCAATTAATACAACTACAATTGTAAACATAACGAAGTCGATTGATGGCGTTTCTGATGTCTCTGTAATGCGTGTATTCACTGGGTATATTAGGATAGTTAAAGAGTACTGGATATCAGAACATTATCTTAAGGTCGTTGCAGTTGACGAGCATTTTCTGGATGTTGCTTATTATGAGTCGTACTTTCTAAAAAGTAGTGATATACAGCAGTTACTGGATGATGACTCAGCAGTGATTTTGTCTGAGGGATTCAGGTGGGATGTAATTGATGCTAGACGAATGACCCTCTATATTCCAACTAATGAGACTGTCGCAATTAGCTTTTCTTGCAATGTAGTTGATATAAATTCATATATACCAAGAATTGGTTCAGAGGATTGGTACTATTTTGTAGTGATTGGTAATCAACGTGTAAAAAATATTTCATATAATCGATCAACAAACTATGTTCTAGTGTCTATAGATGAAGAATCAGATCCAAACGTTGTTGCTAATGAAATTGCCAATGTGCTTGGCGAAAATATCACAGATTTACGTGTGGCTGAAACCTATTATACTGCAATACAGACAAAAGTCGAGAATCTAATAAACTATGGTATGTTAAGCCTAACTGTGTTCTACATGGTAATTTTGATATCGTTTGGTCAAGCAATACTGTACATGGATCAAATTGAGCGATACAGAAAAGAATTTGCCGTATTAAAAGCTCTTGGAATAACTAAAAAGCAATTTAGAAAATACTTCCTTATCGATATTATCAGCAATTTCTTGGGTGCACTTTTACTGGCTATTGCATTGGCTACTGGATATTCGTTGTACATCTCTCAATCGCCGTTCAATCTACCTCTTGATCTATCGCCGTTATTTAAAGGAGAGATCTACTATTTTACTGGTAGTGGCAGATATCTGCCAGTTGAGCTCATAATACCGTACTTCGATTGGTTATGGCTATCCCTCTTAGCATTGGCTGTACTTCTAAGCGTATTACCACCAGTACTAACTTATATTCAGCGATTAAATATAGGCCAAGAACTGAAATACGAGTTTGGGTAAAAACTAGCTGAACAGAAGGCTTAGTGAAAACTTACCATGAGTCTTCTGTATTTTAATTAATTTACTTAAATATCAAATATCTTCAAATATCTTCATGAACTGCGGGAAATAACATTACGGTTATTATATAGAGTAGTAAACCAGTTAATATAGTAATTTCACAGAACATGTAAATTGTACTTGCAGAAACTATGCCATATAACGGGTTAACCATAACTGGATAAAATGGCCTTATATCTGTATAAAGTGGAGCATCCAGAAGAATATGTGAATATACACCAACGAAGCTTGTAAATATGATTTTTCTAAAACTAGAATCTTGTGAGATTCTGAAAATTTTTGCAATTTCTTGGAAGAACCAATTCCAACGATATATAATAATACTAAGCACTATTGCCATAATACTGCCGCCGATGAATGTATGAAAGAACCCGTGTAGTGGATAATTTAAATTAAACATAATAACTGCTAGCGGCTCTAAATCAACAATAACTGATGCAATAAGAAGCGTAACAACGTCAAAATACTTTCTTAGTGGGAATCCAATAGTTGCCGCAGGGCCTAAATGAAATGGTGTGAATGGCATAGTTAAACACTGAAATAGAAAGTGATATTGGTGTATTAAAAAATTTCCTAATTATTAACAAGACACTGTTAAATAACTTTCTAAATTTGTTTGATAAATTGGTAGATATAGTACCCGCAATATTAAAAGCATATGTTATCATATACTATAATATACAAGATATAGATGTAAACATAAATGATATGTATTGGATTGCTGAAGAATTAGGGCTTTTAATGGGTCTATAGGAAGTGAATGCTATGGATTACGAACACTTAAAGGCAATTATCAGCTCGACAGTAAGTTATAATCTCCTAACGATTTATGTTATCTCCCTAATATACTTTACAACCTATACTGCTTATGATATCTACATGTTCGTTGAGCTTCTATCACCACATGTTGATTCACATCTCATTTTGTCACTTACTTGGAGAACGTACAGTATTGTAGCATTGGTAACAATACCAGTTGGTATCTTCATTGGAGTGCTTGCCTACCGAATTTGGTCATATCGTTTCAAACATTCGAACGACATCTTACGATATCACTTGACTGTGCTTTTAATATTCCTAGCAACTGCTAGTATACCATTGTTACTATACTTATCAATAGAAGGAAATCAAATAATGAATCTCATTCAAAATACACAAATAGTGCTTCGCATTGTTTTAGCATCTGCATGGTATGGCTTTGTGGGATGGATTATCTGGTTAGTCACTTGTTACGCTGTAGACGCCTTTTGCAGAAACGTAATAAAGCCAGCTACAATTTGTACTACCAATCTATAATTTGATAACATGAGGGGTCCTATGAGTTTAAAAAATCAAATAACTCGTGTAATATTTTATGGTATTCTAGTGGTCTATCTGCAATACTCAGTTTTCTTTTTATCTGAATTTCTTGATGTATTTGCAGAGTCCTCTGACTATTGCTCGCAGTATGCTTTTAATATCATTTACGGTACTTCATTACTGTTCGTGCCTGCCGGAGTCATCATAGGTGTCATTGCGTATCTGCCTTTGTTAATAGTAAAGACAATGAATTCCAAGTTTGTTGCAGTTTACTTAGCATTCACCTATCTTCTTTGGTCTATATGTAGCTATCTCTTCACATTCCATGTCCTTGCCACCATGGTATTTGGATATTCGTTAATGCCATTTCCTCTCGGCGTACATAACTTGTTGCCCTACATGATATGTAGTGTACTCGGATGGATAGCATGGATAAAGCTTGTAAAAGCAGTTTAAACATAATCACAATAGAGGTGTAATTAATGCACTAACCAATGAGAGCTTTATTCTACTGGTTTATGTGATACTTGCAACATTAAATCCATGTAGTCACGTTGTTGGGTAATACACATCTCTAGCAAGCTCTCATAAGAATCTAAAGTTTTTTATAATTTTTTTCGGAATGAAAGTATATGAATCAAAGTCGAATTTTTGTAAATAGAGTTGATGAACTAAAAACGCTAAACACCGTTTATAAAAAACAAGGTTTTTCACTGGTTCTGATAACTGGAAGGCGAAGAATTGGAAAAAGCCGATTGATAGAGGAATTTCTAAAAGATAAAGAGGGTCTTAGAGTACAGTTTGAGAAGAGAAAACCAATGCAGAATCTCATGAAGTTCAATAAAATGATATCACGTTATTTTGATATACCTGAGGTAAAATACACGAATTTTAGTGACTCTTTTGAATTTTTTAGGAAACAGGTAAAGCAAAAGCGTATAATATTGGCACTAGATGAATTTTCGTATCTAATTCGATACTCAGATGCATTTGCAGAGTTTCAAAGTATTGTTGATGAAATACTTAATGACTCAAACATAATGTTGATAATTTCGGGTTCTGCTTTGAGTTTGCTAAAAAGAAGTTTCTTCAGTTACACATCACCTCTTTATGGAAGGAGCGATGCAACGATTTTCTTACAACCATTAAAATTTAAACATCTTTTTGAATGGTTTCCAATGGCAGATGTTGAATCACTAATAAAATTATATTCTGTTGTTGGTGGAATCCCTCGGTATCTCGAGTTTTTTGAAGCTAGAAATATTGACAACGAAATACAGCATAATTTCTTTGATCCATCCAGTTTCCTTTTCAGGGAAGCAAAAGAGCTCTTTGAAGAGGAATTCGATGAACCTGAGATGTATTTTTCAATAGTAGAAGCAATTTCTCATGGAAATACACGCGTAACAGATATTGCTAATTATTGCTTTGCAGAGGCGAAAAATATATCAAAATATCTTAAAATACTCTCCGATTTAGAAATCATTAGACGGGAGTTTCCAATTTTTTCTAAAAAGAAGAAAGGGGGAATATATCAAATAATTGACAACTATTTTCTATTTTGGTTTAGATTTGTTTCAAAATATTTTGAAGATATAGAAAGCGGTTACCCTGATGAGGCCATTAATGATTTCTCAAAATACTTTAACACATTTCTAGGTGTTACTTTTGAGAGAATTGTTAAAGAGATTTTAATTGATTTTGGGCGACATAATTTACTACCTTTTAAACCAAAGAAAATAGGTCGTTGGTGGTATAAAGATTCAGAAATAGATTTAGTCATCGCCAATGAGAATAGATTACTGTTATTTGAAGTTAAGTGGACTGATTTAAGTAAGAGTGATGTTTCTCGAATAATTGATTTATTAAAGGAAAAATCACAAATTTTTAAGGATAAACAAATAGTTTATGGCGTTTTCGCAAGACATATTGACAAAAAACAAGACCTCAAAGATGAATATTTAATATTTGATTTGAATGATATCCTAGCATTTTATGGCAAGAACAAAGCGATATTTAAGTAAATTAAAATATAGAATAGTAACAGTACTAATAGATGATAATATATATGAGAATGCCAAAGTATAAATGGGAGATGCGAAATGAGTCTCGATAACGTACCAAAAGAGGTAGAAACACATCAAATAGTTATTCGTGATCTAATTAGAGTTTATCATCGTGGTGCAGAAGAGGTTATTGCACTACGTGGAATTGATTTAGAAGTGAAAAAAGGAGAATTCGTAACAATTGTAGGCCCTTCTGGATCTGGGAAAACAACATTGGTACGTATAATAGGTGGCCTTGACAAGCCTACTGCTGGTAGAATTTGGGTTGACAAAAAAGATATAACACGTTATAATGAGACACAGTTACTTGCTTATCGCCGTAAAAAAGTTGGTTTTGTATGGCAATTTGGAAATTTAATTGAAAATTTGACAGCATTACAAAATGTAATGTTGCCCATGAAAGTGCCTGGTGTTAGAACAAAAATAAAAAATCCACGTGAAAGGGCTGAAATGCTTTTGAAACGTCTCGGGTTGGAAGATAGGATGCATCATAAGCCTTATGAGCTAAGTGGTGGAGAAGCACAGCGTGTAGCAATTGCTGTTGCATTGGCTAATAATCCTGCGATTCTTCTTGGAGATGAACTTACTGGAGAACTTGACACAGAAACCGCAAAAGAAGTTTTAGAATATATTCAAGAACTGAACAAAGAGATGGAATTAACCGTCATTATAGTAACACACAACCCCTTTGTTGCAAAATTTGGAGAGCGGATGCTTAGAATACGTGATGGTATGTTCGAAAGTCTAAAACACAAGGCTCTTGGAGAGATTGTTGAAATTGACGCAAAAGGCAGGTTAGTAATTCCAGAAGGAATTAGAGAGGTAATTGGGCTTAAACGTGTAGCTCAATTAATAGTTCAAGGAAACACTCTAATCGTAAAGCCTCTTGAGGCTCCAGAAGAAACCTCTTGACAGCATAAAACGTTACTTCAATCATAAATTCTTTTGACAATCTAACTTTTTACTTAGTTTGTGAACCTTTAATAATAATTTTGTATAACATTTACAAAGATATTTGTGTGGTGTTTTGTTTTGAATTCTAATAATGTTCTTCAGCAGGTTTTCAAAAAAAGTAAGCCAATAATAGGAATGGTTCATCTAAAGCCACTCATAGGAGCTCCTTTGTATGAATCTATGGAAAAAGTAATTGCTCGGGCTATTACAGACGCACAGGCTCTAGAAGTTGGTGGCGTTGATGGTATTATTGTTGAAAATGTATTTGATATTCCTTTTTATCCAGATAGAGTCCCACCAGAGACCATTTCTGCTATGACCTTGGTGGCTGCTAAAGTTGCAGAAAATATAGACCTCCCACTAGGTATCAATGTTTTGAGGAACGATTCTATATCCGCCATGGCCATTGCAACAGTTATTGAAGCCTCATTCATTCGTGTTAATGTACTGTCATCCGCATATGTGACCGATCAGGGTATAATACAAAATAAAGCCTATGAACTCTTAAGATATAGATCTTTCTTGAGAAGTAATGTAAAAATTTTTGCTGATTTACGTGTCAAGTACGCTAAACTACTAGTTGATAGGCCTATTTGTTTGGAGGCAGAGGAACTAACAACGCGAAGTCTTGCTGATGCCATTATCATTACTGGTGAAAAGAGTGGTTCACCTCCTGATAAGTCTTTAATTGAGGCTGTGCGCAAATGCGCTAAATCTCCAATTATCATTGGTAGTGGACTTACTATAGGCAACTTAGCTGATTATCTTCCTTTGGTAGATGGAGCAATTGTTGGCACTTATTTCAAGGAAGATGGAATTTTTGAAAATCCAGTGAGTGTAAAAAGGGTTAAAGAGTTTATGGAGCTCGTAGAATCCTTTAGATAGCTGATTTTCCCGATAAAAACCTTTTATTTATTTTTAAAAAGAAAAACAAAAATTCAGTAGCTTTTTTTGTATGCTAATAGTTATATATTTGTTAATTGCATAAATAATAATTTGATAATAAATATGTTTTCAATCCAAGGTGTTGTTATGCGTAAAATAGTCTTTATTGGTGTTGGCGATACAGGTATAAAAATGGTTAATAATTTAAAGCAAGTATTAGATGAAAAAAATGCCCAATTTGTTGGTATTAGCACCGATAAGATGATTCTTGAAAATGTATCATTAGATGATGTATTTTTTGTTGAGATACCTGGAATCGATAGAATCAAAGCCTATGACATTTATTCCGAAATATCTCAAATTTTTGAAAAACTAGATCCGATTATTGAGAATGCGCGTTTAATTTTCATTACGGCTGCATTTGGCGGGCAAACTGGAACTTGGGGAACTGTTGCTTTGGCCGAAAAAATAAGAGAGTCATTTGAAATTCCTGTGATATCTCTTGTTTTCATACCTTTCAAGGTTGACCGAATTGCTAGAATGCTTGCTTATTTAGGGCTAAGTAAACTCTCAGAAATCTCTCCTTCAATTTTGCCTATTGACTTAGAGCAAATGCTTCATATAATGCCCGAAAAGGATATTGAAGATGTGTTTGAATGGATTGACGATAGAATAATTAACATAATTCGTGATTTGTTTTTGATTCTCGAAAAGTCAAAAACAGCTCCAGTATCATTTGAATCTCTTTTAACTCAGAAATATTTAACTATTGGTTTAATCCAGTTGGATGAGTATACTGCTGATGCTTTAAAGAAATCATTAGCAAATATTAATAAATGCTTTTTCTTTTCTCCCCCACATTTTGAAGATTCATCGATATTTGCAAGCATACTAAGAAGCTCATCTGTTACAGATAGTGAGTGCAAAGAAGTAATTTCAATCTTGAGCCAAGCATTATCAGCAAAAGAATTACACACGGTGTTAAAAACAGAACGTAAACTGCCCTACGAACTAGAAATTATTTTACTTGCAAGTATCATGGAAAATGAATTCCAAGATATCATAGAACGATTCGAGCAAGAAGCTCATCAGTATTTTAAAGAAATGAATATATCACTATCTGAGTTTGGGATTACCTCAGAGCTGTTACCCTAATAATTAATTCAAAAATTTTATTTTTTGTTTGTGCATAGATTATCATGAGCAATGCATGCATCTCCCTAAATGAAAATAATTAATTTTGCAATAGTAAATCGTTTAGATGAAGGTGATGATATGAAGTATGCGATTTTTGTTATTGATATGTTAAAGGAATTCATTGAAGGAAGCATACCTGCAAAAGATGCAAAGACGATAATTCCCAATATAAAAACAATCGTTGAAAAAGCTCATGACAAGTCTGTACCTGTGTTCTATTTATGCGATGCCCACGAGGAAGGAGATCCAGAGTTAAAGATATGGGGCCCCCATGCCATGAAAGGTTCTGAAGGCGCAAAGGTTGTTGATGAATTAACTCCAAAATCAAATGATATTGTTATTGAGAAGAAAACGTATACTGGATTCTTTAATACACCTCTTGACGAAAAGTTAAAAGAGTTGGGTGTTTCATCAATCATTATGACTGGTATTCATACACACATCTGTGTTCAACATAGCGCTGCTGATGCATTTTACCGTGGCTATGACATTATAGTTATTGAAGATGCCACGGCAGCAGCTACTGATGTATCGCACAAACAAGGGTTAGAAACGATGAAGAGCCTCTACGGCGCGAAAATAATGAAAACCGAAGAAGTTTTACGTCTGTTTAAATAATCTAGAAGGGATTTAAATGAAAAGAAAGTTTCATATAGCGACTGAAGATGAGATCCTGAATGGTGAAACCACAGATGTTTATTTCTTAAGAACTGAAAAGGTGCTTCGTGATAATGGGAAAGCCGATATACACGTGACTGCAGAGGTTACTGCATCAGGTTTACCAAATGGATATCCTTGGGGAATCTTGGCTGGTATTGAAGAAGTGGCACATTTATTTGAAGGAAAACCAGTCGATGTTTACTCAATGCCTGAAGGTTCAGTTTTCTACCCAAGAGAACCAGTTATGAAAATTCAAGGAAAATACGCTGATTTTGCCAAATATGAAACGCCATTACTGGGATTGATATGCCAAGCCTCTGGGATTGCTACACGAGCTGCAAGAATCAGAAAAATTACACCAGATAAGTTAATATTAAGCTTTGGTATTCGTAGGATGCATCCAGCAATAGCTCCTATGATTGACAGGGCTGCTTATATTGGGGGCTTTGATGGTTTTTCTGGCGTACTTGCAGAAAAACTACTCGGTATACCTTCTAGCGGAACGATGCCACACGCATTGATTCTCGTATATGGAAAACAGAAAGATGCTTGGATTGCATTTCATGAAAAGCTGCCTAAGGAAATTCCAAGGGTGGCTCTTGTTGATACGCTAGCTGATGAAAAATTTGAATCAATTATGGCCGCAGAAACATTGGGTGAAAATCTAAATGCTGTGCGGTTAGACACTCCAGGTAGTAGACGTGGGGACTTCAGAAAAATAATTGAAGAAGTACGCTGGGAGTTGGATATACGTGGGTTCAAACATGTGAAAATCTTTGTATCTGGTGGAATTAATGAGCAATCTGTTCGTGAATTGTTAAGTGCGCCAGTAGATGGATTTGGTGTCGGCACTTATGTCTCAAATTCACCAACTATCGATTTTGCTTTAGATATAGTTGAAAAGGAAGGTGTTCCATTTACAAAACGTGGTAAACTAAGTGGGAATAAACAAGTTTGGGAATGTCCTAATTGCTTAATGCACAAGGTAACTCTTTCTGATGCAGAGCCACCAACCTGCTCACATTGTAATGTGGAGATGAAACCTCTATTGCAACCGTTAATTAAAGATGGAAAAATAGTTGCTAAGCTGCCTGATGTAAAAACGATTAGAGAAAAGGTGTTAAATGAGCTCAAGAAGCTATCGCTTGATTAACTTTTTCTTTTCTTATATTTTTGTATTTTCTGAAGAAAACATAGAAGAGTATTATTGATATGGTATAGTGAAATCCACAGAGATAAAATGGTAGAGATAATGAGAGATTCTGCATTATATATCCTCCAAATGTTGGGCTAATTGAATTTGGAATACTCCATGCTGCTGATGTTATGCTACTCGCAGAGCCACGTTCGTCTGGATCCACAATCGTCATCATAAACGCTGTTTGTATGGGATTACTCATGTTCATTAAGAAGTTCCTACTCACATATAATACTGCTACAATGTATATGTTTGAAGTTAATGGAATTAGAACAAGTAATAAAGTGGCTAATGCTTGAGTATATACAATTGTGTTAATAGTTCCTATTATCTCTGCAAGCTTTGGTGCGATTAGATATGCTAATGCCATCACAACACTTGCACTCGCATATAATGGCCCTAGAAAAGAACCACCAACATGGAACTTAAGATAAAACCATAGTGAGAATAGAGGTATTATAAACCCCGCTCCAAATCCTATAAGTGCTCCAGTAACTACAAATTTCGTTATGACTCTTCTGGATTTAACAGGCATTATCCTCTTTTTGGCATGTTTAATCCTTTCTTCTTTAATCCAAATGAAAACCAAACTAATAGATAGGTAAATCACTCCGCCAAAGAAGAACAAAAGCCTATAACCGTCAATTATACTAACATTAAGCATATCTTCTAAAATATCAGGTAATGCGGCTATTAAAGAGCCGATTGTGGTGCCGACAGAATTTGCAAAAGACGAATAACTAAATGCTTTCTCTCTATTTTCAATAGTTGTTTTATCTGCAAAAATAGCCATCCATGCTGGAAAGAACATTGCATTGGTAAGACCAAAAATGACACTTGCTATTAGAAATAATATAAAACTAGTTGTACTTATGTATATAAAGTATGCAGCAAAGGTGAAAAAACCACTTAATATCAATAATGGTCTTCTACCTAAATTGTCTGCAAGGATGCCAAAAGGTATTGTGAGTATTGACCCAACAAGTCCCATAGCAGTAAATAGCAGTCCAATTTCCGTAGGTGATAACCCAACAGTAGAAAAGTACAATGGTTCGACTATAGAGATATATCCCCACGGTAATGCTCCAAAACCACTTAGTATAATAAGCACTTTAATATCGCGATTCATTAATGAGCCTCCTCGACATTCATGGAGTATTAAATCGCTGCTAGTACCATTATCTTTTTGTATTTGTGGCTGTATTCTTTTTGTAGAGACGTATTTAAAGGTGTATTTATATGGGCAAACTTATGTTTGGTATTCAAATAGAGCCTCAATTCGGTTTCTCCTACGACGATATAGTTACTATTGTCAAACATGCAGAGAAGAAAGGTTTTCATTCTGTATGGTTTTCAGATCATTTCTTTCTCGATGATAAGGCTGTCAAT
>Ga0164318_10001370_pt1 | contig 21539 bp, 18 predicted proteins | sample GuaBasSedimGuay9_FD_113734 | JGI IMG/M metagenome (GOLD analysis project Ga0164318, IMG submission 113734) | Subseafloor sediment microbial communities from Guaymas Basin, Gulf of California, Mexico - Guay9, Core 4571-4, 0-3 cm | ecosystem: Environmental > Aquatic > Marine > Hydrothermal vents... | reverse complement strand
TTTTTTGTCTACAAATACAACCTTTATTTCTTTATCTAACGGCAAGTTCTTCCCTTTCTGTATATTTCTTTACCAGTTCAGGGTTGTATATCCATGCAATTTTTCCTTCTTTATCGATCGCTATTTTTCCAGATTGCAGGAGATAATCGAATATTGTACAAAATGTCTGATACATCATTTTCTTTGGCAGGTTTTCCCATAATGCTTTTTTCCTAAATTCTCCAGAATGTTCTCTCATAAATTCTTCTACCATTAATACCGTATCAAGTCTCGGATAATGGATAATATTCTTCTCTGCCATGTTATATAAGTATATACAACCAATATAAGTATTTTTCTTCTCTTCTCCACGACAGCCTATACTTTAAGGCATTCTTGCCTTTACTGAAAAATAACAAGTAACAGTTCAGGCATAACAAAAACTTCTCTTTCCCTTTTTTGTTTTTATGCTTTATTCACGTTATTTAAAAAAGTTGTAGTTGCCATTTCTGATTTTGGGATTTCTTCCTTATTTGCAATTCTGTCCTCGATGTGCAATCTGATTGCATCTTTTATATTTTGGAGGACTTCTTCATAATTATCTCCCTGTGTATAGCATCCTTGCAATTCAGGGCAAAATGCAAAATAGCCACCTTCATCTTTTTCAATTACCACGGATAATCTGTATTTTGCCATATTTACACAACATTTTTTCGCACATATAATGTTTCTGTTTAACTTTTGATTCACTTTCTATAAACTCTCGGTCTTTTATCCACTTTCAAAATAAATATGGTTGATGATTGTTGGTCAATGTAGTACAAAACCCTATAATTTCCCACTCGTATTCTGTATAATTCTTCTTTACGCCCCTGTATCTTTACGGCTTTCGGTAAAAAAGGAGTCTCTCTCAATTTTTTAATTTTTTCAAGGACCCTCCCTTTTGCGTCCTCATTCAATTTTTCCAAAAATTTGAGTGCTTTTCTATGAATCCTTAGACTAAATCTCATCTATATCCACAAAATCACTTGTATTTCCCCTTTTTATATTTCTGATGGTTTCTTCAACAAAGTCAATCTCATCTTTGGAAAGAAGAGCATCTTCAAATAACAATTTTAGTTCTTCTATTTCATGTTGCAGTTTTTTTATGTCCTGCTTCATCTCGGCTATCTCCTGCGTCTGCATGATGGTAAATTAGCCATATAATTTATAATTTTCCTTGTTGCATAGGTGCGGATACTGCACCTGTTATGCTCCACCATTAACACATTTAAATTAATATATCCAACAACCCCTCTTTCCCTCTTTTATTTTTATTTTTGATTTGTGCTGGGTGGTCTATGTCCTCTCCCATGGATTTTTTGGTGGCAAATATAACTTTATCAGTCCCAGATGGATTAAAAAAGAAGATGGAAAAATATCCTGAAATTAAATGGAGTCAGGTAGCCAGAAAAGCAATAGAAGATAAAATAAAAGATATGGAATTGCTTGATAAACTCACAGAAAAGAGTAAGTTGACAAAGAAAGATGCGGAGGAAATAAGTAAAATTATAAAAGAAGAATTGTCCAAAAAGGTGCTAAATGCATGAATATCGTTGTTGGCACCAATATCATCATTTCTGCATTGATAAAAGATTCCGTCACCAGAAAAATAATCGTTTAGTGTAACGATTCTTTCTTATCCCTTCACATAGTATTTGATGAAATAAGAAAACACATGGATATCGTTCAATAAAATCTGGGTTGAAATATGAAACTGTTGAAATAATATTGAAAATTTTTTTATTCAAATTTTATCTTGGTTTTTTAATTTATTTAAAAGGATTATAAATCCTGATTTTTATCTTTTTAAAATCCTTTTCATTTCTTGTCACAAGAATTAAATTGTAGAAAATGGTGGTAGCTGCTATTACAGCGTCTCCCAATTTCAAATTATATTTTCCCCTTCCTCTTGTCCACATCCATGTTTCAATAATAGTAAATAAAAGATGAGGCAGATTAGCTCAATTATCATCATAATAATCCTCATCCTTCCTTCCTATCAATTATTCCCCTTTCACGCTTATAAATCGAAAATTCCGTTCCTTCTCAGAATTCTCTAATATCAGAATCAATGTGTGTTTGTCTCCTTTCTTGTTGTTGCTTTTGGTATAGGTGGGAAATTATTTTACAAATATTACATCTTTTTTGTCTTTAAAATCGGTATCTCCTGTTAAAAGAATTGCATTTTCTTTCTTTGCTGTTGCATATATTATAGCATCGCCCAACCCCATCTTCTCTTCATGTTTTATTTTTGCACCCATTATTGCAATTTCCTCGTCAACAGGGATAACAAAGCACCTTTCTTTCATTACTTCAACCTTTTCCTTCGCCACCTTTTCATCGTAAAAACGCAGTATCCATCTATACACCTCTGCAATGTTAATGGTGGAAATTACTGCTTTTTCTCCACCTTCTACGTATTTTCTTACTTTTTCTCCCGATCTACTCCCTTTGAAGTATTCTATCCAAGCCCATGAATCAATCAAAACGGTCAATTTCTTCCCTCCTAAACTTTTCTAATTTGGGCAGACTTCCAAAATGACTCCTTTTTAATCTTTTGGATTCTTTTATCAATTTCTTTATCAATTCTTCATACGAGTTTGCCATTTTTTCCTTTTTCAATTTTTCTAGTTCATGGAGTAACTCCTTGCTTATTCTAACAGTGGTAGCCATATTTTGTATATTTTATGCAAGTATATAAATATATTCATCGAATTGGCAAATTATATTCAGAAATTATTTCACTGGTAAATCGGCGAGAGGCTAAGTTTTATAAACGATAATCCATTTATGGACAAGGTGATTTGATGGACAAACGCGACAAAATGGTCGTCTTTGTGGGTATTCTCATTCTTATTGTTGCTCTCATTGGCGTGATGTATGAGGAAAAGGGATATACACAGGCAGAGAAGGAAGAACAAAAAATCACATATGCCATCGAATGGGAAGAGGGCATGAAGAGTTTTCAGGAGGAAGGAACAGTTACGAAAGGTAAAGAAACAACCCTTACTTATCTTATTAATCAGGAAGGACTTATGGAAGTTGAATTTAGGCTGGAGTGGAGTGATAATCTGGCAAGAGGTATTCTCATTCCATGGAATTGGTCAGATATTTTGGAAATAAAAATCGATGCGCCAGGAAGTGTTGAATTTTCTTCAAATCCAGTAAGCGGGTATAAATCTCCTCTTATTGTAAGAGCGAAGGTAGGAGACATTCCTTCTACGATGATGGTTAATGTTACAAATGAGACAGAAGTTCAAGATATTGCCTCTTCCTACATCACAAAAAATGGTATGGGGGACTGGAATGCTCATATTTCTATTAAACCAAAACCATTTTTCTTTGATAGGGGCAATGATTTCACTTTATATGTGACATATGAATACTACAGTCCCACAATAAGAAAGGTTAGTGAATAGGATATCTTAAAAAAGCGGCAATTCCTCCTAGAGATGCCAGCTTCTCACCCCCTTCATGAAATGTACTGATGACATGAACCTTAGCCCCCATTTGTTCTGCTTTTTCTAAAATTTTTTCTTCCTCTCTCACCATTTCGTGGGTAATCAAAATTTCTTTTACAGCTCCCACATCAATCGCCTTTTCTACCTCATCTTTTCCATATGCAACCAAGTCATTTTTTGAAATTTTTTGCAACAAATCTTCCACAAGTTTTATTTCTTTGCTCATTCGCATTTCCCCTGCAATTCTTTCAATGATTCCCCTCTTCAATGCTTCATGCACTCCAACCATTCCTGCATGTCCTGTCCCTTCTATGATGTATTTTTTAGCCCCTTTTTCTTTTATAAAAGATGCAAAATTTTCCTTAGCGAATCCTGGTCCAATTATAACGAGAGGGATATCCATGTCTTTTATTTTGGAGAAGATATTACCATAATATTCCCTCTCGGTTGATTTACTCTCATATAACTTCCCTGCCCTTCCAGATTCTATTGTTGCTATCTCTTCCACACCATATTGATGGATAATTGCAATTGTAGCCTTATCATCATCCATGGAAAGGACAGCAACCATTGGCTGTGAAGACTCCTTAACTGCCTCATTTAATCTGTCTATCTGATGCTTTTTCCATTCTTTGCATATTGTTAATTCCTTTCCAGGCTCTCCATATAGCGTATGATGGGCACCAATATCTTGAGGGGCTTCGACGATTATTCCATGGATGCGCAGTCTATCCGAAAATTTCTGAAAGGATACACTTTGAACTTCTATTGTAACATACATCCCTTCTTTTTCTCCTTTCCCAGCCCTTAATTTGTCATCCCTTTCCTTTTTTGTTCTGTAAGTAAAAGAAGAAACCAAGTCACCTTTCTCCAAAATATTATAGAGATGCCAGCAGTCATCCATATGTTGGATAAGGACTTTAATTTTCCCCTTTTTCATATCTTTATGCAAAATTTTCATAGATGTTCCTCTTTAATATTTACGTTTCCTGGGGGTAGAGCTTTCTGTATTTTTTCTATGTCAACAGAAAATTTTTTCGCCAACTCATTTGCAACTTCATCCTTTTTTCTTTTTCCAGGCACAACAATAACCCATTTAGATGCCCATTTTTTAACTGCTGATGGCGAACCCCCCATTATCTTTTCTTCCCCCTTTATCATAACCTTTCCTATCCCTGCTTCTATATCGCATTTTACATAATTTCTTTTTCCCCTAATAACAAATGCTCCTTTTGGTAGATATTCTCCTGCCTCGGGGGTTTTTGATACCTGTTCTGGCTTAACCCAATAGGCACTTCCCATGCTATATTGATTCCAAGCTTTTGAATAGGAAAGGGCAAACTGGCATGCTTCATAAAGTGTTTTTTCAGATATTTCAACAAAATTTCCATCAACATCCTCTGCCTTTACTACACATGAAGGTGCCCCATGGATATCTGCATGAATATATCTCTCTCCTTTCTTCAGATATTTTTTAACTACTTCTTCATTTGATGATGCATCTCTCCCTGCAATGACAACATTTCCATCTGAAGAAATAAACCATCTATATTTTTCAAACCAAAATCTCCTTTCCTTCTTTTTCCTTTCCTTTCTTTCTTTTTTTGCAGGAGATGCCTTCATTTTTTCAAAAGTTTCTGCAAGTGCCTTTTCTGCCCCCTTTATCTTTTGTTTCATTTTCTTGCTAAGTTCATATTTTTCATCTGCGTTTTGTGAAACACTTTTTCTTATATCCAGCTTTATTTCCTCTATTTTCTCTTTATAAGGAAGGGAAATTATCAAAAAAGGCCAAGAAATTTTTTTCACCATCCCTTCTTCCTTCAACTCCCCTCTTTTTGCTTTCTCCAATATTTCTTGGCAAAGTGCATAATTTGCATAAATTGCATCTCCTTCATCTTTTTTTTTCTTCACCTCTTTCTTAAACTTCTCTATTGCCTCCTTTTGTTGCTGAATCTGGCGTTCAAGCCTCTCTTTTTCCTTATCAATCTCCTCACCTTCTTTTTTAATTCTTGTAAAAAATGCCTGGATTGCATCATTAAAACTGGAAAATTTTTCTATTTTGCCATCATAAACAGACAGAGGAAATGGAAGAACTGTCATCTCTTTACCTTTTATTATAACAGGTGAAAAATCCTTTTGCCTAAATTTATTTAGTATGGATTGTAGCGAATCATACAACTTTTCAATCTCTTTTTTCTCCAATTCTCTTGCCGTCTTTCCTTTTTCAACCTCAGCAAGTTTACATATTTCCTCTCCCCATTGCCCGCTGATATTCACATCCATTACCAGAGTCCTTATAACATCCTTTTCGCTTTGCCTGAAAATATAAAAAAATGAATCTAGGGAAATATTAAATGGATTTTGCCTTTCTGGTGGAAATTCATATTTCTTTTTTGGTTTAATTTCACGATGAGCCCATGATTGTTGCAATAGAGGGATAATGATATTCCATTTTTCATCTGCTAATATAACATTTCCATCAGAAAATAATTCTATAATTACATGAAAAATTTCCTTTTTCATGACATCCATAGTAACTATTCTATCAAATTCATGCTGTTCTATTGATAAAATTTTCCCATTGGAAAGATGTTTTCTCAGAGTCATTGCAAATGTTGGAGGTTCTCCCCATTCTCTCTGCCTTTGTTCAATAAAAATCCACTTCCCATTTTTTATGAATAAATCATTCCTCCCATTTTTTTGTATCTGAAATACAATCTCATCATCTCTTTGATATATCTTCTTTATCCTTCCATCTACCAATTCCTGCAGTTCAGCAACCATTGCATATACATCAAAACTGTCCATTTGCTCTTTCACGAATACAAATAAGCCAAGACCTTAAATTCTTTTACGCTATTCATATTTATGGAAAAATTTTCATTGCTGGAGGAAGAGATAAAAAAATTTGTTGATGAAAGAGAATGGGATAAATTTCACAACCCAAAAGACCTTGCCATTTCCATATCCATTGAATCTGCAGAATTGCTGGAAAATTTTCAATGGAGAAATGGGGATGAGATAAAAAATTTGCTGAAAAATAATGATTACAGGAATAAAATTTCAGAAGAGATCGCAGATATTTTCATTTATCTCATTATTTTGTCAAACAAAATTGGAATAAACTTGCTGGAAGCCACTTTTCAGAAAATCGAGAAAAATAAGGAGAAATATTCATCGTTAATTTCTTAAATAAATGCTAAATTCATAATTGGTGATATAATGCGCATTTCTGTAAAAGATGCAGAAACTGGAAGCAAAATCACCATGGATGTGGAAATGGATAACACCATTGAAGAGATTTTGGAAAGCGCTGCAGACCATTGGAATAAGACACCTGGAGCGTATGTTGTGAGATTTGGAAAAAAAGTTTTGGGAGGAGAGCTTACAGTAGAGGAATCAAATCTGACGGATGGGGATGTATTGGAATTAATTCCTGATCCTGAAGGCGGCTTTGCTTGGTGATATTTTGCCATTGCCTAAGGACATATTAGCGAGGAGATTAAGAAATGAGTTGAGTCAATGTAGGAAAGAATTTAAACATTTTTTTTCCATTTCTGATGAAAATTTCAAAAAATTCCCTTTAAGCATTATGGTTACTTTGGTAAACACACCAGGACCCATCATGGATGGGGGAAAGTTAAGGAATAAATATGAGCACAAACTTGAGATAATAATTACTGAGGATTATCCTTTTCAGACGCCAATCGTTAGATGGCGTAGCAAGATTTTTCATCCGAACATTATGCCGCCCGAAGATGGAGGTTATATTTGTACAAAATTGCTGGATGAATGGGGTTTTAAATCAACGCTCCCAGCATTTATTAGAGGTATAGAATCATTGCTCATAAATCCAAATCCCGAGAATCCTTTTGATAATGATACTTGCACCAGAGCTGCTGAATATTTTAACAAACATGCATATCATCCTCCTTTGGCTACTGAATATGTGAAGAAAAAAAAGCCAATAGTGATTGTTGAGGAAGAGCATGGCGATAAGGATAAGGGAAGAGATAAGAAAAAAAATTAAGCAATGCTGCCCTCCCTCAGCCATAATATTTGAATATTTTCCTGGTAAAGAGAGTGAAAATTATGTTTCGGAATTTCTTTTAAAAAAATTCAATGATTTGGGTATGGAAAGAATTGGTTTTCATCTTCAATCTGATGAAGTGGAGAGTCCTTTACCTTATGCAAAAGACCTTGATTTTTATATGGAGGAGAAAGCTTTGGATGAAATATTGCATCACTGCTCAAAAATGGCATCTGATGGATTAGAGGCAATGGGATTTTTGGTTGGTGAGTTATATCAATGGAAGGAGAGTTATTTCTCTGTAGTTTTTGATGTAGTAACGAGTACGCTTGAATCAACGCCTTTTTCAGTAAGATTTCAGAGGGACGCATTTGAAGATTTATTTGATAAACTTGATGAGATAGATTATGACTACATCCTTCTGGGCTGGTATCATTCCCATGTTGGCTATTCCAGTTTTATGTCTGATGTGGACATTGAAACGCAGAGCAAAATGTTTACACAGCCTTACCATACTGCATTGGTCATCGATCCAGTAAATTTGGAAATGAAAGCGTTCCGTGTGGTCAATGCAAAATGTATGGAAATCCCTTATGCCATTTTTAGTAAGAACGGCAAAGATTAAGTATATAAGCTCCATACACTATCAATGAAACCCCTTGAGATGATTCACAACAGTCTGGAAAAAAGAGTAATTGTTGAGTTAAGAGGGGGAAAGGAATATAGAGGAATATTGGAAGGATATGACCACCCCCATCTCAACTTAATATTGAGGAATGCAGAGGAGATAATAGAAGGGGAAAAGAAGAGAGACGTGGAGAAGGTTATTGTTAGAGGAGACAATATAATATATATCTCACCATGATAAAATGACAAAAGGAACACCATCTAAGTCAGGAGGGAAAAAAACACATATCATCTGCAGAAGATGCGGAAGAAGAGCGTATAATGTAAGAACGGGCATTTGTGCATCCTGCGGATTTGGAAAATCTAAAAGAATGAGGGAGTATAATTGGGCAAAATGAGGGAAAATTGCGGTGTGGTGGCGGCTGCAACAAAAAATAATGTTGTTGAAGCCATTTATTTATCTCTCAATGCGCTCCAGCATCGCGGTCAGGAGGCAGCAGGGATTGCAGTATATAATGAAAAAAAAGGGGAGATTGATTTTATAAAAGGTCTGGGGCTTGTATCAGAGGCATTTAAAGAAGAAGAAATAACAAACTTGAGAGGAAAAAAAGGGATTGGGCATACCTATTATTCAATAAAAATATCCTCGCCAGCTAATGCGCAGCCAACCATCGTGCATACTTCTGCGGGGAGCATTGGTGTTGCTCATAACGGCATAATTACAAATTCTGAGGAATTAAAAAAAAAATTGATGAAGAAAGGACATAACTACTCTCAAGGAAGCGAGGAAGAATCCATTGCCTTCCTCCTTTCAGATTTTCTAAAAAATTCAAATTTTGAAAAGGCAGTAAAAAATATGATGAAGGAGATTAAAGGCTCTTATTCTTTAACTCTCTTATTCAATGACCGAGTCTTTGGGTTAAGGGACCCATTTGGCATTCGCCCTTTATGCATCGGAAAAAGCAAAGATGGTTATATTGTTGCATCTGAAAGTGTTGCTCTGGATGTTTTAGGAGCAGAATTGGTTAGAGATGTGCAACCAGGGGAGTTGGTGGAAATAACGCCAAATGGATATGAAGCGTATAAACTAATGGAGGAGAAATACAAAGCACATTGCTTCTTTGAGTATGTCTATTTTTCACGGGCTGATTCAATCATAGATGGAAGGGATGTGTATATGGTTAGGAAAAGAATAGGAGAGATTCTTGCTAGGGAGCATCCTGTTGAGGCAGACATAGTGGTTCCCGTCCCAGATTCTGGGAGGGCTCATGCATATGGATTTTCCATAGCATCTGGAATTCCTTTGGTTGAGGGTTTGATGAAGAATAGGTATATCGCAAGAACATTCATTATGCCTGAGCAGAATGTTAGGGAAAAGAAAGTCCGCCTCAAAATAAATCCTATAAAAAGTATCATAAAAGGAAAAAGAGTTGTTTTAGTGGATGACTCCATTGTGCGTGGCACGACAATGAGGCAAATTGTTGATTTGCTCCGCCTCTATGGGGCAAAAGAGGTGCATGTGCGCATCGGCTCACCTCCAATCATTGCACCATGTTACTTTGGTATAGACATGACAACTAGGGAGCAACTTATGGCATTCCGTAAGAGCATTGATGAAATATGCAAAAGTATACATGCTGATAGCCTCGGGTATACACCAATAGAAGGAATTGTTGAAGCATTGGGTATCGAGAGAGAAAATCTTTGTCTTGGGTGCGTTACTGGAAAATATCCAATTTTTTTACCAAATGAACAACATCGTTTTCAGAAGAACATAGAAAAATGGGCATGAAATCAAAAGAAAAAGTATATATATCTCCTATTCATATATATTGATAGCAAAAAGATAGCAAAAATGAAAATCGAAAGAAATAATAAAATATTTAAATCATGCAATCCATGGAGGTGAGATGATGAAAATTAAAAAATTAAAAGGAAATGAGGGCGTATCGGAACTCATTGGTACCATCTTGCTATTGGTCATAGCAATCATTATCTTTTCCTCACTCATTACCTATGTTCTTTCCTCTACTGAAAAAAGCCCATCTCCACCGAATGTAAACATGGTAGGCTATATGGATGAATATCATCATAGCGTGGTAGAACATAGAGGCGGGGATACGACAGAACTAAAAGATATGAAATTGATTATATGGAAAGGAGAGGAAGAAAGTTGTACAGTATATTTTACTCAAAGCGGGACGCCAGTTAATGAAAATGGGCAGCCATACACACAAATCACATTCCATGATTTAAATTCCAATGCAGAATGGGATGTTGGAGACTATATTGACATAGACTGCGAGGGATTATTTGGTGACATAACTCATTGGCAAATTTCCATGGTCATTATAGATAAGCCAAGCAATTCTGTAATCATGAGCGGCATCCTTCAGCAGGGAATATTACATACTTCTCCACCAATAGCCATATTTACCTATGCACCATGGGATCCCAAAACACAAGAAATTATAGAATTTAATGCAAGCCAGAGTTATGATCCTGATGGCGGCTCAATAGTTACATATAAATGGGATTTTGAAAGTGATGGAACAATAGATGCTTATGGAATGTTAGTAGTTCATAAATATCCAAGTAGCGGGACATATAATGTTACTTTAACTGTTGTAGATGATGAGGGACAAATAGGAACGGCAAGGACTGGAGCAGGTGTGCCAGGGGTAAATATACCTCCACCCATAAATGTAACTGACAATATTCCACCAGTAGTAAACTTTACGTGGGAGGTTGATCCAGATGTGGATGGGACAATAAATTTCTTCTCTGATGCAACAGATCCAGATGGGCAAGTTGTGTCCTTTTTCTGGAATTTTGGTGATGGAAATACATCATCCAGCCAGAATCCAAGCCATACCTATAGCCACGGCGGGCAGTATACCGTTACACTAATAGTCACAGATGATAATGGTGGACAAACATCATTTGAAACAACCATTACTGTTCCCAATATTTTGCCGATAGCAGGTTTCTCTTATAGCCCTGGAAATGTTACAACAGCTAGAACTGTTAATTTTGACGGTGGCTCTCCTTATTCATATGATAAAGATGGAAGTATTGTCAACTGGACGTGGGATTTTGATGGAAATGGTGTTGTAGATGCTTATGGAGCAACTGCTAGCTATTTATTTTCTACTCCTGGAAATTACACAGTAATTTTGAATGTAACTGACAACGATGGGGGCTGGGATGTTTATCAAAAAAATATTACAGTATATTCACCAGCAACAGCATCTCCTCCTCGCTTCCTCATAGTCGATAATACACCAACAGATAGCCCACCAGGTTTATGGGAAAGTGGGATAGATAATATAATAGCGGCATGCCAGTCAATAATGCCCGACTCGGAATTTTCTTATGGTAAAGCAATAGACCAATGGACCTTTACCGATGATCAATACACATCCCCTGATCTAAGGGGCTTAAACATAACTGATACACTCATTAATCAATTTGATATAGTTATCTGGAGCACAGGTGATTTTCCAGGAGATGGAGGGAATGCAAATTGGGATGGAAATGCAAATACATGGTCAACCCCTATGACGGAGGGATATGATGATACATCCAATCATGTTCATGAACTGGCAGAGCATCTAACAGGAAATGTAACTGCAGGAACTTTACTTCTGTGCGGAACATATGCAGCAAGAGATTTGCAGGATTATCCTGGCAATGGAGCAAATGATGATGAAATATGGCTTGGGAATGTTCTTGGCTTGCAGGAGCCAACAGGAGGCATCCATTATGACTCTGATTGGGTTTCTTTCTCGGGAAGACTTGGAAGCGATTGGTTCAGAGGAGAGCCATACCATGTTTCTGGAACACTTGTTGGATTTGCCAATACCTCATCAGGTCAAATAAATGTGGCGACTCTTAACATTACATCTCCAATAGATATATATGCATTGAACAAACAATCTGATCCAACCTTCGTTTATTCATTGCAAGCAAGCACCCAAACAACACAAGTGACATTGCTTGACGAGGACATGGAGACGGACCCAGGCTGGACAACTGGAGGAAGCCAGAACGAATGGGACTGGGGAATATGTAAAGGTGGACCAGGGGTAGCGCATAGCGGGAGCAGATGTTATGGAACGGATATGTCAGGTAGTGACTATAGGTACAATAACCATGCTAACTGTTATGTAAGGACAGGCTATATAGACTTAACCAGTGCCACCAGTGCCACTTTAGAATTTTATGACTGGTATGAACTGGAAAATAATTATGATTATGTCAGGCTTCAGGTATATGATGGTAGTTGGCATACAATCCAATCTTTTACAGGTTCCCAGAATAGTTGGACGCATAAAACCTTCGACCTTTCACCGTATGTAGGAAATAACATTCGTATCCGATGGCTTTTGCAGAGCGATGGGGCTGTTCGTTACGATGGTTATTATCTCGATGATGTAACATTGACTGCAACACAGCAAGGGATACCTAATGGCTACTATGCAATAGATGCTGAGAGGGGGAGAAATAGAAGCATAATCCTTGGCTTTGATTTGAATGCAGATGAGATAACCCAGGAAAGCAGGACAAATTATCTGCGCAATGTTTTGGCTTGGCTTGCTGAAGGTGCAGGATATGCCACAGAGGTATGGGTGGATAATGATCCCCCAGAAGGGTGGCTGGAAGAGGCTAATCACGTTGATACTATTCAAGCGGGAATAAATGCTGTTCCTCCAGGTGGAAGGGTTTATGTTATTGGCACTAGTGGGCAGGTGTATAATGAGAATGTTGTGGTGAATAAGGCAATTGATTTAATAGGCATAGATAATCCAACTATCAGGGCTAGTGGCACAAGCGTTGTGGATATTGAAACCGATTGGGCGAAAATAGATGGTTTTAATATAGAAGGGAATAGCGCAGAAAATGGAATTGAGATGGAAATCTCTGCAAGATGCACCATAATAAACTGTACAATATCCAATGTAACAAGGATGGGAATTTGTCTCTCAAGTTCGCATAATAATACAATACAAGCCAATGTCATTCAAAATGCCAACTCATATGGAATATATGCAAGTTGGAGCTTGGGGAACAGGATTATAAATAATGACATTTCTAACAGCAATACAGGAATATATCTCTATAAATCCAGTCTTTCTACTATAAGGGGCAATACTATCCATGATAATGATGATGGTGGGGGCATATACTTAGAAGATCTGGAACAAACCATGATATATAGCAACTCTATTCTTAATAATGTAGGAGATGGGGTACATCTCATAGCATCTACCAATAGGAATACTATAGAAAATAATACAATACAGAATAACTCAAATGGAATACATCTCGAAATATCTAATAGCAATATAATTTTGAGCAACAATTTGCTAAATAACGTCAATAGCGGCATTTATATCGAGGATTACTCCCACTCCAATACAATAAGAGAAAATAACCTGCTTTATAACACAATGGGAATAAATTTGCAAAATTCCAGTAACAATGGAATTCTCTACAATAGTATCCAAAATAATCAATATGGAGTATATTCTTTTTCATCCAGCAACAACATTTTCCAGATTAATACCATTTGCAATAATACGCATGAAGGGATAAGCCTACTCTCTTCTTCAGACAACAACATGATTTATTCAAGCACCATTCAAAATAATTCGTATGGTATATATGTACACCTCTCTAGGAACAATACAATAGAGAAAAATGATATATCTGCCAACAATGATGATGGAATCTATTTTTATTACTCAATGTCAGGATTTTCTGGTGTGAATAGAATTATCAATAATACCATCTACTCTAACAACGGAAGCGGAGTCTCGCTGTATTCATCCAATGGAAATATTATAAATGATAATAAAATCTATTTGAACACAGAAAATGGAATAAGCTTATCTTATTCCTCTGATGAAAACGTAGTTACCAACAACACAATCTATAATACTTATTATGGCATCTATCTATCCAGAGCACACTACTCTACAATAATGTACAACAACATTTATCACGTATCTGAGCATGGCGTTGCACTCTTTTCATATTCTTCGGAAAATGATTTGATAAACAATACTGTAAATGATAGCAAGAATGGGATACATTTGGAGTATTGTAATATAAACAATATTGTGAATAATACTCTCTTCGAGAACAATGAAAATGGCATCTATATCACCTCATCGGATTTAAATACTATAAATAACAACATTGTTTATTCTAATGATGATAATGGAATAGCATTAATCTCTTCAGATGAAAATTCGTTGGTGGAGAACCTAATTTATAGCAACACCAATGGCATCTACCTTTTATTGGCTGGAGGTGCTGGAAATACCGTATCAAGCAATGAAATATATGGAAATACCAATCATGGCGTTTTCCTCAATTCATCAAGGACAGCCACTGCCGGAAACAATGAGATAGTGGAAAATGAAATATATTCCAATGGTGGAGATGGAATATGTCTACTTTCTTCCAATATAAATTCTGTGCAAGGAAATACAATACGCCTAAACACATTGGATGGCATATATCTTAATTCCTCAGATAGCAATACCATTCAGGGGAACATAATATTCCAGAATATGCAAAATGGGTTGTTTTTATATCTTTCTGGAAGCAATGATGTGCAAAGCAACAACATTTCCTTTAATGGGCAGAATGGCATCTGCATCCTCCAGTCATCCCAGGGTGACTCATTCCCATTGCAAGGCAATTTCATATGGAACAATACCGAATCTGGCATTCTTATAAATTCTGCAAACAACAATTATATCACCCATAATATTATCTGGAACAATTCTTATGGCATTGCTGTGGCAAATTCATCCACAAACAATGAAGTCTATGAGAATAATATATCCACAAATGGCTATGGAGTATTAGTATCAACAACTGATTGTACATCCAATAAATTCTATTCCAATAACTTTTTGAATAACGACCTCCATAATAATAGCCAAGCTTACGACGCGGGCAGCAATTCTTGGTATGTGAGTACAACAGGCAATTATTGGAGCGACCATATATCTACAGATCCTTATACAATTCCACCAGCTTCCAACCAAGATAATTATCCACAACTTTCTCCGATCCAATGGTAATTATAAGGATGCCCATGAAATACGGATGCAAATATCTCAAGCTACATTTACTCATCCTTTCCGTGGTATTTATCTCCATTTTTTTAATTTTTTTTTCTTTTAGCATTCTCAAAACAAGCGATGCATCTTCCACCACATTCTATGTAGATGATGATTTCGATGCAACAACACCGGGATGGCAATATGACCATTTTGACAAAATTCAGGATGCAATTAATGCAGCAAGCAATGGAGATATCATTTATGTCTACAATGGCATATATCGTGAGCATATTTCTGTAGTCAAAAATATTACTATAGAAGGGGAAAGCAAGGAAAAGGTGATTTTGGATTGTAGTGGAGAAGGGCATGGAATGACAATAGAGTCTAGTGGTGTAAGCATTTCACAGCTGACCATAAAAAATACTACTCAAGGATATTATGGCATAAAATTAGATGGTATAAGCTCCTGCAACATAAGAAATTGCAATCTCTCGGGGAATTATGGTGGTATATACTTTTACAGTTCAAGCAATGTTCTTTTATCAAGAAATACCTTTTCCTTTGACAACTATGGGATATTGTTCATAGGATCATCTCATAATACAATTAGAGAAAATTTTTTCATCAATAATTCACACGGAGTGTATCTTGGTTCTGATACTTCTTACAACATATTTTCTTACAATAGTTTTATTAATAACTCCCTTGGTGCATATGATGAGAGTGTGCTAAATTTTTGGGATTACAGTAATGTTGGCAATTACTGGGACAAATATGGTGGGGAAGATAATGATGGGGACGGCATAGGCGACACCCCCTATCCTATAGATCCCATATCTTTGGGAAATTTCGATCATTATCCTTTAATGCAGCCATATGCAGGATATGACATATTCCCTCCAGATATCATGAATCTTCAAGCAAATCCTCAAATTCAAATTCCCAATGGCAGTATAAACATAACCTGTACGATAATAGATAATGTAGAAGTAAATGTTGCCTATGTTAACATCACAATGCCCAATGGAAGTTATATAAACGAAAGTTTAAGGAAAATAAATCTTACAGATTCATACTATTTCAACAAAAATTTCAGCATAAAAGGCGTTTATTCTTATTATGTTTGGACCAACGATACAAGCAATAATTCAGAAAAATCCGCTATAAAACGATTTGTTATTGCTTACAAACCGACAGCATCTTTCATCTACACTCCTTCATCAAATATAACCGATTTAGTTACCATAACCTTTAATGCTTCCTTCTCATCTGATCAAGATGGATCCATCGTTAATTACACATGGGACTTTGGAGATGGAAAAAGAGCATATGATGTCATAGTTACCCATAAGTATGGTGATAATGGTGATTATGAAGTTTCCCTTACAGTTACAGATAATGACGGTGCATGGGATACTATGGTGGAGACCATACATGTTGCAAATGTACCACCTGTAGCAAATTTTTCATATAGCCCGGCTCCACCTTATTTTGTGGTTGGGCAACAGATTAATTTTACAGATTTGTCATATGACATGGATGGTTTTATATATGAATGGAAATGGGATTTTGGGGACGGAAATTTATACGTCGACCATACTGGAACTCCTCCGACACATGCTTACGCCATAGACGGCATTTTCAATATTACCTTGACAGTAAAAGATAATGATTTTTTTTCTGGAAGCATGACCAAAAGTATTATTGTTAAGGATGTGACCCCACCAAAAATAAAAAATTTGACAGCATATCCCAACCCACAGGAAATACATGGTGTGGTAAATATCACATGCTCTGTTATCGATGACGTGCAGGTAAATTTTGTAAGAGTAAATATTACCAGCCCAGATGGAAATTTTTCATTAGCAGGGATGAATAATATAAAAAATTCCTCAGTTTACTATTATGCTTCTAATTATTCCATAGAAGGAAATTATTCATACTTTGTATGGGCAAATGATACTAGCAGTAATGCCAATTTTTCTTTGATAAACAATTTTACCATAATCATCCCAGCAGAACCGCCTGAGATAAAAAATGTTAGTGCAATGCCTATGCAACAGGAATATGGCTCAGCAGTAAACATATCTGCTTATGTCACGGATAATGTTGAGGTAGCAGAGGCGAGGGTTGTCATTAAAAACCCACAAGGATTTCTTTTAGGAAATTTTAGCATGGTTCCTTTCTCTGTAGATGAAAAAGGAAATGGATGGTATTATTATAGTTCTACCTACTCTTCTCTTGGAAATTATACCTATTTCATCTGGGCTGTTGATATAAATGGATATGCAAATCAATCTAATGCAAAAACATTCCGAATTGTTGATACGACACCTCCAGAAATAACAAATGTTAGTGCCCCTCAACTACAGGAGCCGAATAAAGCAGTAAATATTTCTTGTAGAGTTACAGATAACATGAATGTGTCTAAGGTAAATATCACCATAAAATTTCCGAATGGCACCCTCTCAATTTATGAAATGGATGCCATACCCCCATTTTATTGGATGAATGCAACCTATACATTCTTAGGCAAATACAATTATACAATTCAGGCATATGATGGCAGAGGCAACTATGGCTATTATAATGGAACATTCATAATAACTTTTTTTCCAATAGCAAACTTTACATGGCAGCCAGAAAATGCAACAGATTTGGATAATATAACCTTCAATGCATCTTCATCATATGATGATGGTTACATTCTTAACTACACATGGAATTTTGGAGATGGAAACTTTTCATATGGAATGATAGTTAATCATAGATATGATGATAATGGAATTTATGATGTTAGCCTTACAATAAAGGACAATGATGGAGCAGTAACAAGCATTACTAAACAAATAAATGTTTCAAATGTTCCTCCTATAGCTAACTTTTCTTATAGTCCATTAAATCCCACAACACAAGATATAATTCAGTTTATTGATAATTCATATGACTTAGATGGTCTCATAGTAAATTATACATGGAATTTTGGTGATGGTGGCATTAGCTACAAACCGAATCCAAGTCATCAGTATGCAGATGATGGAATTTATGATGTAATCCTTACAATAAAGGACAATGATGGGAGCATTGTTTCAATTATGAGAAATGTCTCTGTTGAAAATGTTCCTCCGATAGCTAACTTTTCTTACTCAGTTGATGGTCTTACCGTTTCCTTCACAGATTCATCATATGATTTGGACGGTTTCATAAAAAATTATACATGGAATTTTGGAGATGGGAATATAAGTCATGAAAAAAATGTCGTTCATAGTTATGCATCACATGGTTTATACCTTGTCACTCTTTCCGTAATCGATGATGACGATGCCCTCAATACAACCTCGAAGGAAATTTCAATTGGAATTTTCCTCATCCCGAATTTTTCTTACACTCCATCAAATCCTGTTTCGGGGGAAGTTATTCAATTCATTGATAATTCATCAAACGCCATTGCATGGCTATGGAATTTTGGAGATAACTCAAGCAGCAATAACCAAAATCCAACACATATTTATCCCATAGGGAATTATTACAATGTAACCTTAACAATCTTCAATGGAAACGTGAATGCAAGTATATCAAAAATTTTAGAAGTAGGCACAAAAATAAATATTTTCAAAAATGAAAATAATGTTGTAAATTATATTCCTTGGCTTGGAAATGAAACAACAGCTTCCGAGCTTGCTTCTTTAATAGGAAGCAGTATAATGCCAAAGGGAAGCGTTGTTAGCAGATGGAATGTTACAACAGGAGCATTTGATAGTTATATTGTTGGCATATCTCCATCATCTTATAATTTTGTTATTCATCCAGGAGATGTTGTTGTTTTGAGAGTAGCGAATAGTGGGGAATTTAGCATAGAGGTGATAAAATGAAAAAAATAATTAGCGTAGGTATATGCATGCTGTTGCTAGTTGCAATGGCGAATGTAATGGAATTTGGAAAAGCCCAGGGAGGTTCTCTTCCTTCCATTTGGGGATTCATAGTTGACTCGTCTGGCAATGATTTGCCACAAGGTGTGGAAGTAATTATCACAGACTTAACGAAAAATACAAATATGACTACATTAACTGTATATGATGATAACACTGGAAGGAATTGTTATTACCAAGCAGATTTGAGCAACTTAGAAAATTGTGAGGATGGGGATACAATAGAAGTATACTGCTCTTATAATAATGAAGACAACAGCATAAACTTTGTGTTAGATGCTCAAATGATGTCCATAGCAGTTAATTTATCGTTAGTAGGAATGCCCCATGTATTGACGCAAGATGCAACAGATGTGAGGGGCAGCTCAGCAAATATTCATGGAGAACTTGTTTATTTAAATGATACCACTTGCCAAGTATGGTTTGAATATGGAGAGACGACATCATATGGTTATACAACAACGAAACAAACATTTAATTCTCCAACAGCCTTTTCAGCATCAATATTTGCACTCAAGCCAGATAAGACATATCATTTTAGAGCAGTGGCTAAAAACAGCAGGAAAAAGGTGTATGGAGAGGATAATACATTTCATACATCTTCCGTGCTTCCACAAGTAACAACAAACGATGCAAGTAACATTGGTTATGATTCGGCAAAATTAAATGGCTATCTGACCAAAGTAGGAGCGAGCAGTTGTGATGTATGGTTTGTTTATGATACTACACCTCATACAAACTGGCAGGATTATAACTATAGCACAATCCATAATCAAAAATCATCTCCCACACCTTTTTCATATACCATTTCCAGTTTATCTGTAAATACAACATATTATTTCAGGGCTGTAGCCAGCAATGATGCTGGAACGGTGGCAGGAGATGAAAAGATGTTTATGACTCAAATAATTCTTCCAACCGTTTCAACTTTAAATGCAGAAAATATAACAAGTGACTCAGCTATTTTAAAAGGAGAGCTGTTAAATTTAGGTGGTGCGGAAAGCTGTCAGGTATGGTTTGAATATGGAGAGACGACATCATATGGTTATACAACAGCAATTTTATCTTTAAATGGATCAGGAGAATTTAACGCTTACATATATAACCTAAATCCTGGTGAAACATATCATTTCAGGGCAGTGGTGAAGAACAGCAAGGGAACATCTTATGGAAGCGATGAAACATTTAATACATTGGCAATAAAAGCAGAGGTAGACACAGCATCGGTTGAATATGCAGTAATTTTAAAAGGAAATTTAACAAATATGGGGGGGGACGAAACATGCCAAGTATGGTTTGAATACTGGGAGGAAAATGGAAGCATTAATTATACTTCAAAGGAGGTTATAAATGGCGAGGGAATGTTTGAGTGTGTACTAACTGGATTAAAAGAAAACACCACATATTATTATCGAGCCGTTGTTAATAATAGTCAAGGTATTTCATATGGCACGAATTTATCTTTCAAAATGCTGTCTTTGCCAAGAGCTCCAACAGTGGAAACACTGGATGCAAATTTATCGTATCCAAATGCAACATTGTATGCCAATGTGACTTCCTTGGGAGATAGTACTTTCTGCTATACATGGTTTGAATATTGGAATGGTGAAAAGCATTCAACCCCTGTAAATACTATCGATAAAGGTGAATTTAATGCTACCATCAAAGTTGAAGATGGAAAGACATACTATTACAGGGCTATTGCGGTAGGTTCAAATGGGAGAATTGCATATGGCGATGTAAAGAATTTTAGTGTACCGACAAAACAAAACCATGAGCCAGTTGTTACGCTCATCTCTCCAGAGAATAACTCAACAGTTGGCATAGACATATCATTAATGGCACAGGTTTACGATGAAGACAATGATTCAGTAAATGCTACTTTCTATCTAAATGGGAGTGCCATTCATTCCGTCATTTCTCAAAATGGAGTAATTAGCGTTGCTTTGCATTTAAGCTATGGAAAGGATTATACATGGTATGTTGTTGTAAGCGATGGAAAAAATGAAAGCATCTCTGGCATATATACCTTCTCAACCATTGAGCAAACTAAAGTAAATTTCACCCATTCTTTCATTTTCGAGAATGAAATTGCATACTTCAACGACACTTCACTAGGAAATATAATGCAAAGACTCTGGATTTTTGGGGATGGGAATATAAGCAACCAAAAAAATGCAACCAATATCTACAAAAAGGCTGGTAAATACATTGTTAACCTAACCATAACTGATGCATATGGAAATACCTTTTCAAAGGAAGAGGAGATAATTGTATGGGAGAGAGGGGATGCAAATATGGATGGAAATATAAATGCCTTGGATATAACAAAAATTGAAAGGATAATAGACGGAATAGATGAGAAAACCATTCCTGCGGATGCCAATGG
>Ga0164318_10001368_pt1 | contig 21555 bp, 18 predicted proteins | sample GuaBasSedimGuay9_FD_113734 | JGI IMG/M metagenome (GOLD analysis project Ga0164318, IMG submission 113734) | Subseafloor sediment microbial communities from Guaymas Basin, Gulf of California, Mexico - Guay9, Core 4571-4, 0-3 cm | ecosystem: Environmental > Aquatic > Marine > Hydrothermal vents... | reverse complement strand
TGTGCCCGCAAGGGTATAGGGCCGACCCCATATTTTCCACTGGAAAAGTATGGCTTGTGCCCGTAAGGGTAAAAGGTCGGGGTTACCTAAGGGGAAAATGCTGTGTACTCTTTAGTACAACCGTTGTTTAATGTAACTATTTAGGTTGCCGGGCATTATGAGCATTTTGCGATCTCAACAACATTTTCTCGGTTAATACTCTATAAAATAGGGCAGGGCCATTAACCCAATCCCGATAAGGATTGAAATGAGTACATTGGAAACAAAATAGGGGAAAGCGCATAAACCGATACCGGAGAAGAGAGCAAAGGCTTTTCTTTGCTTCCTGCCGTATATAATATACCCCATCCCGATTGAGCTGAACACTACAACTGATATTAATGAAGCTGAACTTCCCACCGGTTATCTCTTTTTCTTTGTAACCGCGTTGTAAACCGCGGCGATTATTGCCCCGCCTATCGCCCCGTCAATAAATCCCCAAGCAGCTCCTAATACACTGCCTAAAAAAGTCGGATTGAACCCGGCATAAACCGAGGACATTACTTCAACGAACTTTGTGCACCAGCCGAGCATGGAAGCTAAACCGGAAAACAGGATGCAAATTGACCATGATATACCAAGTCCGATTGCCAGTCCTTTCACGCTTAACTTTTCCATTCCTACCTCCTGTATTTAATGTCTTTATTATAACATAGAAACATAGGTATAAAGCTTCCTTTTTTTGGCAAAATTGCTATTTTACGCGCATGCCGTATTCTATGTTATTATGATAAAATTATGGACATCGCGCGAGGGGAAAAGATTGCCCCTTCAGATAAAGTTGCAATTAGACTTGGGCAGGAGTAAAATATCTTTTTAAGAAAGGAGAAAAGGAGGAACCAAAAATGAAAACAGCGGTTATTTATTATTCCCGGGGAGGGACAACCAGGAAAATGGCTGAGATTATCTTTTCTGTGCTTAAGCAGGAAGGAGTTTCTGCCGATTTGCTGAATGTTGAGGAAATGAAAGCTGAATCTCTGCTTGAGTATCAAGGTATAATTATCGGCTCGCCTACTTATTACGGGACTTTAGCCTGTGAAGTAAAAAAGCTTTTAGATGAGAGTGTGTCTTTTCATGGAAAACTTGACGGGAAGATTGGCGGGGCGTTTGCTTCTTCAGCGAATACCGCCGGAGGGAATGAAACGACAATCCTTTCTATCTTAGAAGCTATGTTAATTCACGGCATGGTTATTAAGGGCGATTTTAAAGGAGACCATTACGGCCCGGTCGCGGTAGGCAGAGTGGATAAACGGGCGGAGGATAATTGCCGGAGGTTTGCTCAGAGGTTCGCGGAGTTGGCAAAGGGCAAAGAGCATAGAGCATAGAGCGGAGAGATATATAGAGATAAAATACAAAAAGGAAGATATTTTAAACGCCATGCACTATGCGCCATGCGCAAAGCGCATAGGGCAAAGAGCAAGAGGTGTTAAGAAAAAGAAATGACAGGGTTTTTTTATTTCGTAGAACATTTTGTTAAGACCAGTCCTTTATGGAGTATACCTCTGGTATTTGTCTCCGGGATACTGATGAGCTTGTCTCCTTGTTTTTATCCTTTAATTCCGGTTATATTGGGTATAATCGGGGTTAATGATAGGATAAGCAAAAAGAAAGCTTTAATCTTAAGCCTGATTTATGTTTTAGGGATCTCTTCGGTATATACTTTCTTAGGGGTTTTGTCGGCTGTCAGCGGGAAGATGTTTGGGCAGGTTTCTGAACTGCCTTTAGTTCAGTTTATTGCCGGAGGAGTGATGGTTTTAATGGGCCTTGCTCTTTGGAATTTATTCCATTTTCAGCTGTCTTTTCCGGTAAGCCGTCAACTTAAAGAATTAGGCTGGCTGGGGGTTTTTCTTTTAGGGATAGTAAGCGGATTAGCCGTCGGAAGCTGTACTCTTCCCGTGTTGGGGGCAATCTTGGTTTTAATCGCTTTTCAGAAAGATGTGTGGATAGGAGGAGTTTTACTTTTCTCGTTTTCCTTGGGGATAGGCGCGGTGTTTATGGTTGTCGCTGTGCTTGGAAATAGATTGACTAAAGTCCTGAATAAAAAATCTAATCTTTCTCTGGCAGTCAAGAAAGTAATGGGTATAATAATTATCCTGATAGGAATATATTTTATATTTAGAGGGGTAGAAGCTTTATGAGGCGGATATTAATATTTATTTTAATAAGTTTCTTATTAAGCCCTGTTTGGGCGCGGGATTATCAGTCCTTATATAGAGGTATGGTTTCTGACCGGGAATTCAAGGCTAAGGATAAAACCATACTGCTTTTTTGGTCAATGCGGTGTCCTTATTGCAGGAAATCTATACGTGCTCTTAAAAACAAATGCGGAGAGTTGAAGAATGAAGGGTATTATCTTTATCTCATTAACGGGGGCGAAAGCAGGGAGAAAATCAAACCTTTTATTCAAAGAGAAGGAATAACCTGTCCTGTCCTTTTAGATTACGAGGGGGATTTAGGGTATATTTATCAGGTGTTAGGTATCCCTACTTTTGTCTTTCTCTATAAGGGGGAAGAAATAGACAGGACTAATTATTTGAACGAAGATGTTTTAAAAATTGTTTATGGCAAACGATAGAGTGGAACTAAAATCAGGGTTGTGGGTTGATTTGTATGAGCTGGCGATGGCCCAGGTCTATTTTAAGTATAAACGAGACAGAATAGCTACCTTTGAATTGTTTATTCGTTCTCAAAAAAGGCCGTTCTATGTAGCTTACGGGATAAGGGAAGCTTTAGATTATCTGTCCGGCATTAGGTTTAGCAAGGAGGATATAGATTTCTTAAATAAATTGGGTTTATTTGATAGAGAATTCTTAGGATACCTCAGGAAATTCCAATTTAAAGGGGAAGTTTGGTCTGTTGATGAGCCGGAGATAATCTTTAGCCAGGAGCCTGTTCTGAGAGTTACCGCGAATTTGATTGAAGCCCAGATTGTTGAGAGCGCGCTGTTAAGTACGGTAAACTTACATACTACTTTAGCTACTAAAGCTTTCAGGATAGTAACGGCAGCGGGAGTGAGGAAAGTGTACGATTTTTCTCTGCGCAGGGCTCAGGGTAAAGAGGCTTCTCTATCCGCGGCGAAATCTTCTTTCGTGGCGGGATGCCAGGGGACTTCCAATGTCCTGGCAGGGAAGATTTACGGCCTGCCGGTTTCAGGGACAATGGCCCATTCGTTTGTGGTTAATTTTTCCTCTGAACTTGAGAGTTTCCGGTTATTCTCTAAAACTTTTCCTAAGAATACGGTTCTTTTAATAGATACATACAGCATAAAAGAGGGGATACAAAATGCCATTAAAACCGCGAAGATATTAAAAGCTGATAAGAAAAATCTTATAGGGATACGGATTGACAGCGGAAACCTTCTTGAGGAATCAAGGTATGTCCGCAGGCATTTAGACGGCGAAGGGTTAGTGGATGTCCTTATATTTGTTTCGGGCGATTTAGATGAATATAAAATAAAAGAGTTAGTAGATAAACACGCCCCTATTGACGCTTTTGGCGTAGGTACGCATATGGGGACTTCTTCAGACCTGCCTTTTACCGATGTTATTTATAAGCTGGTTGAAACAGGCATGCCTGAGGGAAAGCCTCTGCCGGTGATGAAAATCTCTGAGAATAAAGAGACCCTTCCTTTTAAGAAACAGGTTTTTAGGAAGTTTGCTTTGGGCAGGATAATGAAGCAGGATTTTATAGCTCTTGCTTCAGAAAAAAGCCCGGGCAAGCCCTTATTAAAAAAAGTGATGTATCGAGGGCAGGTTTTAGAGAAAAGAGAAGATGTTATTACTCAGAGGAAGAAATTGAAGAAAAAAGCCGAAAGCCTGCCGAAGGAATTGAAATCAATAACGGCTTTCTGTAAATACCCGGTGGTTTTGACCGAACGGCTTAAAAAAGCGGCTGTTTTGGTTAAACAGGATATTAAAAAACGGTTTGAGTCCGAAACAGTTGTCTTTTTTGATGTAGATACTCAGTTTGATTTTGTGGATAGGAAAGGCGCTCTTTTTGTTGAAGGGGCGGATAAGTTGAAAAGCGCGTGGAAGCAGTTAACCCGGTTCGCGGAGAGCCGGAATATTTTAGTTGTATCTTCTCAGGATATTCATAAGAAAAAAGACCCTGAATTTAGAAAGTTCAACCCCCATTGTATTCAAGGCAGTAAAGGGTGTGAAAAAATCCCCCAGACCCGGCTTGATAATTATGTCCGGATAGCCGGAGGTAAAAACTATTCTTTAAGCGAACTTTTCAGGATGAAAGACAATTATCCTCAGGTTATAATAGAGAAAAATGTTTTGGATGTCTTCTCAACCCCCAATACCCGGATGCTTTTAGAAGTTGTCAGCCCTGCTAAGGTTTATGTTTACGGGGTGGCTTTGGAGTTTTGTGTTAAATCCGCCTGTTTAGGGCTGGTAAAGGCGGGGTATAATGTGTTTTTAGTTGAAGATGCTGTTGAAGCTGTTTCTTCTGAATCAAAGCCGGCTGTCTTGTCTGAGCTGAAGAAAAAAGGCGTCAAGCTTATAAAAGCCGGAGATGTTTTGGCTGGGGCCGATTTTCCTAAATAAAGATATAAATGTTTCTATGTTAAAGAAAATAACAAGTTTTGTTTTGGTTTTAATGATGTTTTCTTTGAGCGGGTATGCCGATATATACGATTTCGGGCCGCTAAAAAAAGAGGGGAAAGCCTTTAAGCAGGATATGAGCCTTGTCAAAATAAGGCTTAAGGAAAAGCCCGGGCAATCATCGGATTTTTTCATATACAATATTGACCGGGTAAACAGCCCGCGCAAACTTTCAAATAAAGAGTTAGACAACGCTGTTTTTTTGTTAGAGAAGGGCAATCTGTATTTTTCCCGGAAAGATTACAATAAGGCTGTTTCTTACTATAAAAAATCCTTGAAAATAAACCCCTTGTTTATTTCAGCCCTGAATAATTTAGGAGCTGCTTATTTTATTTTAGGCGAGTATGAAAAGAGTATCCCTCAGTTTGAAAGCATAATAAAGATTGAGCCTTTAGATGGGTATGCTTATTTCTACCTGGGCCGGATATACAAAAAACTTAATAATTACCGTAAGGCCGGGTCGTACTTAAATACGGCCATGAATATTTTTCAAGACGGGGATAAACAGTATTTGGTAAAAGAAATCGAAGGCCTTTTAGAACAGCTGAAGGTTATACCTTAAGGCTTTTTTGATCTAAGAGCTTGAAACATCCGCATTAGTTGTTATAATACTCCACTTTTTGTTATTTATAGTAAATAGAAAATATAGAGGATAACATAGCTTATAGATCATAGCAATATATAGAAATATGTTCGTCCGGCAGGCTTGCGAAATTCATTGAAATTAAGAAGCGATAAATTTCATGAGCGAAGCGAGCAAGTTCCTCCCGAAGCGCAAATTTCGCGAGGCGAAGCTGATGTATTTAAAAAGCATTGACAAATATTAAGGAAATCCCGCCTCAGAGAAGATGTTAGAAAAATATCTTTGATATTTTTCTAACCTTCGGCGGGATCAATTCGACTAAGTGATTTTTTATTATTGGGAATAATAAAAAATCACAGTCTCATTGAGGAGGATTAAAATGGCAAGAAGAAGAATTACAATGGACGGGAATACGGCGGCGGCTTATATAGCCCATGCTACGAACGAAGTATGCGCTATTTATCCGATAACGCCTTCTTCGGGCATAGGTGAAATGGCTGATGATAAATCAGCAAAAGGAGAGACAAATATCTGGGGCAAGATTCCCACTGTATCAGAACTCCAGTCTGAGGGCGGAGCTTCAGGGGCTGTCCACGGTTCTTTGACAGCAGGAGCTATGACTTCAACTTTTACCGCTTCTCAGGGGCTTCTTTTGATGATTCCCAATATGTTTAAAATAGCCGGAGAATTAACTCCGGCAGTTTTTTATGTGACGGCGAGGTCAGTTGCTTCTCATGCTTTGTCTATATTCTGCGACCATTCTGATGTTATGGCTGTGAGGTCTACGGGGTTCGGCCTTCTTTTTGCCTCAAGTGTGCAGGAACTAATGGACTTGTCTTTAATTGCCCAGGCCGCGACTTTAGAATCACGGGTTCCGGTAGTTATGGTCTCAGACGGGTTCCGTACTTCCCATGAGATTCAGAAGATTGAGGAGATTACCTTTGATGATATGCGGGCGGTGATAAATAGTGAATATGCTTTAGCCCACAGGATGAGAGGCCTTAATCCGGACAGGCCGGTGGTTAGGGGGACTTCTCAGAATCCGGACGTGTTCTTTCAGGAAAGAGAAACTGTTAACCGTTTTTATGATAAAGCGCCGGATATTTTCCAGAAGGTTATGAATCGTTTTGCTAAGCAGGTCGGCAGAGAGTATAAACTTTTTGATTATATAGGCAAAGCAGATGCTGAACGGATAGTTGTGATTATGGGGTCAGGCGCGGGAGCAGTAGAAGAAACAGTTGAATACCTTAATAAGAACGGCGGAAAGACAGGCCTCATAAAAGTGCGTTTATACCGGCCGTTTGATGTCAAGGCTTTCATTAATGCCATACCAAAGACAGTGAAATCAATTGCCGTCTTAGATAGGACTAAAGAAGCCGGCTCTGTCGGCGAGCCTTTGTATATTGATGTGCGGTCGGCAATAGGCGAGGCTATGGAGAAGGGGTTTGCTCCTTTTAAACAGTGGCCGAAAGTTTTAGGAGGGAGGTACGGGTTAGGGTCAAAAGAATTTAATCCTTCTATGGTAAAAGCGGTATTTGACAACCTCAGCCTTTCTGAACCTAAGAATCATTTCACAGTAGGTATTGTTGATGATGTTACCGGTACCAGTTTGGATGTGGACAGCTCTTTTTCTCTTGAGGGTAAAGATACTTTCCGCGGAGTTTTTTACGGGTTAGGCTCTGACGGGACTGTCGGGGCGAATAAGAATTCCATTAAGATTATCGGTAACCTGACTGAGAACTATGTCCAGGGGTACTTTGTCTATGATTCTAAAAAGGCAGGGTCAATAACCATATCGCATTTGCGTTTTGGGAAAGAACCTATCCGCAGCACTTACCTCATTCAGAAAGCAAACTTTCTTGCCTGCCATAATTTCAGTTTTTTAGAGAAATATGACATTTTTTCATCGGCAGAAGATAATGCCGTGTTTTTGCTTGCCAGCCCTTACGGAAAAGATGAGGTATGGAGTAAGATACCAAAAGAGGCCCAGCAGGCGATAATAGATAAGAAACTGAAGTTTTATATTATCCGCGCTTTTGATATCGCCAAAGAAATAGGGTTAGGAGCAAGGATAAATATTATTATGCAGACAGCCTTCTTCAAAATCAGCAATATCTTTCCTGTCAACGATGCTGTCGCGGCAATCAAAGAGTCAATAAAGAAAACTTACGGGAAAAAAGGCGAGAAAGTTGTAGAGATGAATAATAAGGCGGTTGATATGGCGCTCAATGCGATAGAGGAGATTGAAGTCTCAGCTTTTGCCGATAGTAACATAAATATGCCTCCGGTTGTTCCTGATACAGCACCGGAGTTTGTGCGCAATGTTACCGCAAAAATGATTGCGGGTAAAGGGGACGATCTGCCGGTTTCGGCTTTTCCTGAAGACGGGACATGGCCTTCGGCTACTTCGCGGTATGAAAAACGCAATGTCGCGCTGCAGATACCTGAATGGAATCCTGATGTTTGTATCCAGTGCGGCCAGTGCAGTATTGTTTGTCCCCATGCGGCCATACGTATGAAGATATATGACAGCGGGATGTTGAAAAACGCGCCTGAAGGATTCAAACATACAACGGCTAAAGGTAAAGGGGTGGAAGGGAAATCTTTTACTTTGCAGGTTGCCCCCGAAGACTGCACCGGGTGCGGAGCCTGTGTAAACAAATGCCCTGCTATGGAGAAAGGCCCGGATGGTGTCCCCATAGGCAGAAAAGCCATTAATATGGTTTCTCAGATTGCGGTAAGAGAGAAAGAAAAACAGAATTTTGAATTTTTTCTTTCTATTCCCGATATGAAAGTAACAGATCTCCCTTTTGATATCTCTACTGTTAAAGGGAGCCAGCTTATGCGGCCTTTGTTTGAATTCTCAGGAGCTTGCGCAGGATGCGGGGAAACCCCCTATGTTAAACTGCTTACTCAGCTCTTTGGAGACAGGGCTTTGATTGCCAATGCTACGGGATGTTCTTCAATATACGGAGGGAATCTTCCTACAACTCCATATTGCGCGCGCGCTGACGGGCGCGGCCCGGCCTGGTCAAACTCTCTTTTTGAGGATAACGCCGAGTTCGGGTTTGGAATGAGACTGGCTGTTGACCATGTTACAGAGAATGCCAGGGTTTTGCTTAAACAGATGGGAGGGAAAGAACTTAAACAGCAGGCAGTGCTTGTTAATGAAATTCTTAATGCCGAACAGAATACTCATATTCAGATAGAAGAACAGCGCCGGAGAGTGGAGATATTGAAGGGGCATTTAACCAGGGTAAATACTTCTCAGGCGAAGGAATTGGCTGGTATTTTAGGATATCTCGTTGCCAAGAGCGTTTGGATTGTAGGCGGCGACGGGTGGGCCTATGATATAGGCTATGGAGGGTTAGATCATGTCCTTGCTCAGAATAGGAATGTGAATGTGCTTGTTTTGGATACCGAAGTTTATTCTAACACCGGCGGGCAGATGTCAAAAGCTACGCCTATGGGCGCGATTGCCAAATTTGCCGCGGCCGGGAAGCCTTTATTTAACAAAGACTTAGCTCTTATCGCGGTTACTTACGGGTCTGTTTATGTTGCCCGTATAGCTTTAGGAGCCAACCCTGCTCAGGCTCAAAAGGCTTTTATTGAGGCGGAACAATATAATGGGCCGTCTCTTATTGTTGCTTATTCTCACTGTATTGCCCACGGGATTAATATGACTAAAGGTATGGATCAGCAGAAAAAAGCGGTTCTTTCGGGATTCTGGCCGTTGTTCAGGTTTAATCCGGACTTAATGAAAAAAGGAGAGAACCCCTTAAAGATTGACAGCAAGGAGCCGAGTATCTCTTTAGAGGAGTATGTTTACAATGAGAACAGGTTTAAGGCGTTGAAAGCAGCGAAACCTGAAAGGGCCCGGGCCCTTCTTGAAAAGTCCGGGCAGGAAATTAGGCGCCGGTTTAAAGTATATGAGCACTTATCTAAACTGGATTATAGCAATATTTGATTCCATTGTTTCATTGGAAAAAATGTTGCATTTTCTTTTTTCTGTGCTATAAAAATACAAGATATTCTTGACAAAATATTAATGAAATCCCGCCTCAGAGAAGATGTTGGAAAATTCTATTACTACAATTTTCCAGCCTTCGGCGGGATCAATTCGGCCATACAACTTATGTCATTCTTTGAATTCCATAAGTTGTGGCCTCATTGAGGAGGTAATCATGGCTAAAGTATCTATTGACGAATCAAAGTGTGTAGGATGCGGGCTTTGTGTTAATGCCTGTCCGGATTGTTTTGAGTTAAACGGTTCAGGCATAGCTTTGGTAAAGAATTCTGAATGCAGTGAGTGTGATGTAAAAGATATCGCTTCTCAGTGCCCGGTTGAAGCCATTACTGTTGAAGAGTAAGTCCGAATTTAAAATAGTCAATCTTTGTTTTATAGAGTAATCCCCCTGAGGCGGAAAGTTTTTGGCTTTTTTCCTGGAGATTTCGCGGTATTAGTCCACAAGTGACAAATATAGATACATCGTGTACCTGATAAAAACTCTAAATTCCAAATCCTAAATTCTAAATAAACTCAAAATTCGAATGTTCGAATGTTCAAAACAAACTTCTTTTCAATGAGTTATGAATAACGTTTTGAATTTTAATCATTTTGATTTTGGATTTGTTTAGGGTTTAGAGTTTAGGATTTAGGGTTTACGATGTCTGTATATTCAATACACAATATCTAACAATTTGTCAATCTTTCTTCTACCATCACTGTTTTTGGAGAAGTTTGAACCCGCTTTCTTTAACCAGTTTTAATAGGTAGGAATTCATAACAGACGCCCGTTTTTGGGCAAGAAGGTTTTTCATATAAGATTTTTTCTCTTTGTTGAATTTATCTTCATCCGCGGGTTTAATGTCGGAAACCTGGACTATATAAAATCCTTTTTTAAGCCTGACAGGAGGGAGAATAATGTCTCCTTTCTTATGGGCGAAGATTTTATTGTTAAAAGTTAAATCCCATCCGATGTTATCAATATAATCAGCCGGCTTAAAATACCCGCTTTCAGATACCTTTATTTCAGGAAAGGATTTAACCGCTGTTTCTAAATTCTTTATCCCGTCTTGTTTAATTTCTTCTGATATTTTTTGGGCCGTTTCTTCAGCTTTCTTCTCGGCGGATTTCTGTATGAACCTTTTTCTTACTTTGTCAGTTATCTCTTCAAAATCAGGTATGCGGGACGGTTTCTCTTCCGTTTTTACCATAAACAGGATGCCTTCGGATGTTTTTATGGGGCCGGAAGGTTTATCCGTTTTCATCCCGAAAGCTTCAGAGATAACATCTTTCTGCCAGCCTAATCCCTTGATCGGCCCTTGATTAGTGAAAAAACCGGAATCAACAGATTCAAGCCCGAAAACTTCAGCGGTTTTGTCTATGTCTTTAGTGTTCCGCAGTTTCTTTTCTATCCTGGTTATTAAATTTTGCGAAGGGTGCTTTACGAGCAGGTATTTTATTCTTACTTGAGGTTCTGTTTTAAAAGAAATGAGGTTGTCGTTATAAAAAGACTTTATCTCTTCCGGCGAGGGAGAAATCCCCTTTTTTAAGCCCTTAATGTCAATTAAGAGATATTTTATTTTTGCCTGTTTGTTCTTGCTAAGATAAATTTCCCTTGCTTCTTTTTCGGTAATAGTTATATCAGACATCAGTTTCTCTTTAAGCTTATCGGCTTCTATTTGTTCTCTCAGGAATTGTTCGAACTGGGCAGGGACAGCATGGGCCTGCTGTAGTATCATAAGGTATTTTTCTTTTGAGAACCCTCTGTTTGTATTTAGGTAAGGGAAAGAAGATATATACTCCGCTAATTCTTTATCAGATACTCTCATCTTTTCTTTTTCAGCTTTTCCTGATAGGAGCATATCCTGCCAGGCCAAAGTTATCAGGCGGTCCTGTTTTAAATTGTTAAGCGCTTCTCTGCCGTATTTAAAAAGAAATAGAAGCTGGATGTTGCGGGTATAATCCGAGAGGGCCTGAGGAGATATTTTCCTGCCGTAGATAACAGCTGTGGAAGAGGAATGACTTCTTCTGAAGAAACTGTTTGATCCCCAGAGGATAAAAGCAGGAACGACTAATATTAAGAGGACCCAGAGTTTCTTTTTTACATCGCCGCGTATTTTGTCCAGCATTTTGATACTCTTATGGCGTTATCGTATAATAGCAACAACTTGTATATAACTTAATGAACTACCTCGCAGCAAGCTACGAGGCATCAAAAACTTTTCCAAAAGAGGAAACGCAGCAAGCTGCGGGGAATTAAACCCCAGATCCTTCGACTCCCTTCGGTCGCTCAGGATCAATTCGGCTATAGACTTTTTCTTCGAAAAAGTCTAAGTCTCATTGATTAAACCTATGGCTGAAGAGTCTCGAGTTTAGGGCTTAGAGTTTCTATTGAGGCCGCGATATATATTTGTTGCCTAGACTTTATCATAATGAGATTTATATCATATAAGTTTTCTCTTTACAAGATATTTCTCTAACTGTATAATTAATTCTCGTGTCTTGAGGCTAATACTGAAAATAAGGCTGGTAATTAGGTATATAAAGGGGAATATGAAAAAAGCAAATAAAATATTAAAATTAGGATTACCTAAAGGGAGCCTCCAAAATGCCACTTTTAGGCTCTTTCAGATGGCAGGGTTTAAGATTGATGTAGAAGGAAGGTCGTATTTCCCTTCAATAGATGACGAGTTTATCCAGCCGGTTCTTCTTCGGGCTCAGGAGATGCCGCGGTATGTTGAAGAGGGAGTCTTAGACTGCGGTATAACCGGTGAAGACTGGATTAGCGAAAACAACGCGAAAGTCGCCCGCCTTGCTGAATTGGTTTACGCTAAACGGACACTTAGACCGGTCAGGTGGGTGTTGGCTGTGAAAGAAGATTCTAAGATAAACAGGGTTTCTGATTTGGAGGGTAAAAGAATATCTACGGAATTGGTCAATGTTACCCGGAAGTTTTTGAAGAAGAATAAAGTAAAAGCTGAGGTGGAATTTAGCTGGGGAGCTACTGAGGTTAAAGTAACCAGCGGGCTGGCTGATGCTATTGTTGAGTTAACCGAGACAGGGGCGTCTTTGAGAGCAAATAACCTTAGAGAAATAGCCTGTGTCTGCGAGTCCACTTCAAGATTTATCGCCAATAAAGAGTCGGTAAAAGACAAATGGAAGAGAAAGAGAATGGATTACCTGATTCTGCTTTTGTCCGGGGCTATTGAAGCTCAGGGTAAAGTCGGGATTAAACTTAATGTCCGTAAGCGCGATTTGGAAAATGTCTTGAAAGTCCTGCCTGCTTTACGCCGGCCTACGATATCTTCGCTGGTTAATTCCGGGTGGTATGCTTTAGAGGCGGTTATTGAAGAGATTAAAGTAAAAGAGCTTATTCCGTTGCTTAAAGAATGCGGAGCGGAGGGGATTGTTGAATTCCCTTTAAATAAGATTATTCATTAGGAGAAGAGTATGCCTTGCGGGAAAAAAAGAAAGTTGCAGAAAGTTAAACGCCATTGGTTCAGGAAGCGCAGAAAACAGCAGCGGCACAGAAATAAATAGGCTTTTTATTCTTATATCTGATGTGCTTTTGGCCCCGGCCTTCCGGTGAAGTGGATGGATTCAAAATTCGGGTAAACCCTGTTAGCCCCGTTAGAAAGAATTTTTCTAACGGGGCAGCGACGGTGGCTTTCTCTAACGGGGTAAATCCCGCCTTTTCTTGAATCAATGAGACTTAGACTTTTTCGAAGAAAAAGTCTATAGCCGAATTGATCCTGAGCGACCGAAGGGAGTCGAAGGATCTATGGTTTCATTCCCCGCAGCTTGCTGCGTTTCCTTTTTTGGAAAAGTTTTTGATACCTCGTAGCTTGCTGCGAGGTAGTTCATTTAATCGGGAAAATGCTGTGCCTTATACTCTCACGGGCACAGGTATCCTCACGGGCACAAGCACCCTTGCGGGCACAGGCGGGCAAATAATGCTAACTGTATTATTTGGGTTAAGGGGTAACAATCTTTAGATGAACAAAATATTTTTTGCTTTAGCTTGTTTTTTGCTTAGTCCACATCTTGTATTTCCTATTGGAGATCAGATAAAGAAAGATATTAATCCCGCCTATTCTTTCTATTTGGAAGGGCTTTTTCTTGAACACTCCGGAAATTACAACGCGGCGCTGGAAGAATATCAGAAAGCGCTGTCTTTTGACAGTAAGTCCGGGTATCTCCAGATTAAGATAGCTATTCAGTATATCAAGATCAAAAAGTATGATGAAGCTATCAGTATTCTTAAGGTTCTTAAAGATAAAACCCCGGTTGATGTAGACGCGTATCTCCTCTTGATGCTTTTATACTCTGAGCAGGGCAAGAGTTCGGATTCTGATAAAGTATATGAGGAGATGCTTTCAAAACTTTATGCTGAAAATCCCGGGAATATCAAAGTGGCTGTCTCTTTAGCTAACTTAAAATGGGAAGGCGGTGATGTTCCCCAGGCGGTTGATATATATAAGAAAGCTTTAGCAGTCCGTCCTGAAGCAGTTGAGCTGAGATTTTGGCTGGGGTATATATATGATGAAACAGGCCGGCGTAAAGAAGCTGTTTCACAATGGAAAAAGATACTGGAGATTTCTCCTGATAACGCGGAAGCCATGAATGCTTTAGGTTATACTTACGCGGAGGAGGGGGTGAACTTAACAAAGGCGGAAGCCTTAATTAAGAATGCCTTAAAGATAGAACCGGATTCTCCGGCATACCTGGATAGTTTAGGCTGGGTGTATTTCAAGAAGAAAGATTTTCGCAAAGCTGAAAAGTATATTGAGAAAGCGGTAAGCTTTACGCGTGACCCTGAAATATTGGGGCATTTAGGAGATATTTATTACCAGTTAGGCGAAAAGGATAAAGCTGAGAAAGTATGGCAGGAAGCTTTGGATAAGAAACCTGATAATAAGGAGATTAAAGAAAAATTAGGGAGAATAAAAAATGCCGCGCCCGGGAAAAAAGATTAACTTTTTGAAAGAGAAAGCGTTGGAAACGAGAAGGCTTATTATAAAAATGCTTTCTTTGTCCGGCAGCGGGCATCCGGGAGGGTCTTTGTCTGCGGTGGAGATTCTTACCTGTCTTTATTTTGATGTCATGCGGCATAAGCCTGAACTTCCGGATTGGCCTGGCAGAGACAGGTTTCATCTTTCAAAAGGCCATGCCTGCCCCTGTTGGTATGCTGTTTTGTCTGAGTGCGGGTATTTTGAGGAAAAGCATCTGTGGACTTTAAGAAAATTAGGCTCGCTTCTCCAGGGCCATCCTGATAGGAGGACTCCAGGTGTAACTGTAGCTTCGGGTTCTCTCGGACAAGGATTATCGGTTTCTTTGGGGATGAGTTTAGGGTTAAAGTTAGATAAAAGGCCTTCACGGGTATATTGTCTTATGGGCGACGGAGAGATTCAGGAAGGGAATATTTGGGAAGCGGCAATGGCTTCGGCGCATTATAAGGCCGACAACCTCTGCGGTATTATTGATTATAACGAGTTTCAGATTGACGGCAGTGTTTCTGAGATAATGAACATTGAGCCTTTGTCTGATAAATGGAAAAGTTTTGGCTGGCATACAATTGAAGTTGACGGGCATAATATTGAAGAACTCCTGTCTGCTTTTGACCAGGCGAAAGAGGTTAAAGGCAGGCCGACTGTAATCATAGCTAAGACAATTAAGGGTAAAGGTGTATCTTTTATGGAAAAGGTTGTAGATTTTCACGGCCGGACACCGGACGAAAAAGAAACAAAACAGGCGCTTAAAGAGCTCAATTGAACAAATAACCAAGATATACTCTAATACCCTTGCGGGCACAGGCGGACACAGGCAAGAAATAATAACCAATGACTAAATTCCTCGCCAGAGGCAAGTCTGTCTCGGGCGAAAAATAACCAAAAAGATAATAAGAATCAACAAGATTTATTATGTTTGGTAATTGGTTATTGAATACTGGAATTTGCCTGCCCCGTTAGATGTAACAGCAGGAATTATCTAACGGGGTGAATATCTTGTAACTTGGTTATTGGTTATTAAACTTTTGACAATACATCCCTATTTGAGAGGAGATTGATATGCCTGAACCATCATACGCGCGGGATGCCTATGGTAAGGCCTTAGTAGAGTTGGGAAAATCCGATTCTAATGTTGTGGTTTTAGATGCTGACCTTTCCGGTTCGACCCGGACAGCTTTCTTTGCCAGGAAGTTTCCCCAAAGATTTTTTAATATGGGAGTTGCTGAGCAGGACCTAATTGCCACAGCGGCAGGTATTGCCAGCTGCGGAAAGATTGTTTTTGTTTCTACTTTCTCAATGTTTGCCAGTATCCGCGCTTTAGACCAGTTGAGGAATACTGTAGTTTATAACGGGTTTAATGTTAAAATTGTAGCTACTCACGGAGGGCTAACTGTAGGTGAGGACGGAGCGTCTCACCAGGCTTTAGAAGATATTTCTTTTGTTCGTTCTCTGCCTGGAATGAGAGTCATTGTCCCCTCTGACGGAGAAGAGACAAGAGACGCGGTTTTGTCAGCGTATAAAGAAAACGGGCCTTTTTATATCCGTATAGGCCGGTCGAAGATTCCGGTGTTGGAGAACAAATCTAAGTTTTCCCTTGGTAAAGGGTATATCCTGAATGAGGGGAAAGACATTGCCGTGATTGCCTGCGGGATAATGTGCGGCCAGGCGATGCAGGCTTTGTCTTTGCTTAAGGCTGAGGGAATTAACCCCTACATTGTGAATATTCATACGATCAAGCCTATAGATAAAGAATTGATTGTCAATTTAGCTTCAAAGGTAAAAGGATTTGTGGTTTGTGAAGAACATTCAATAATTGGAGGATTAGGTTCGGCTGTTTGTGAAACCCTTTCGGAAAGCCTGCCTAAGCCGGTCCGGCGTATAGGCACAAAGGATAAGTTCGGCCAGTCCGGCAGTTCTAAAGACCTGTTATTGGAATACGGATTGACTCCGGAGAATATAGCTAAGTCGGTAAAAGATTTGCTTCTATGACCAGGCTTCTGGTTAAAACTCTGTTGAGAAAAAAGACAAACTTCCCAGGGAAAAGTATCTTTCTTAGGGCGCCTGCCAAATTAAACCTCTACTTAAACGTTTTAAACAAAAGAAAAGACGGATACCATAACCTCTCAAGTGTTATGCAGAAGATAAGTTTATTTGATTTCTTATCTTTACACTTGAATGATACAGGCAGAATCCGTTTATTTTGTTCTGATATCGCTTTGGTCAACAAGGAGAATTCCGCCTTCAGGGCGGCAGAGATAATTAAAGAAAAATATATCAGGGGATTAGGAGTTGACATACACCTTAGAAAACAGATTCCTTTAGGCAGCGGATTAGGCGGGGCTTCTTCAGATGCCGCGGCAGTTCTTTTGGGGCTGAATAAGGTTTGCCGGCTCGAATTGAATTATCACCAGCTCATGCTTTTAGGGAGTGAAATAGGTTCTGATGTAAACTTTTTTATTTTGCCGGAAAGCTTTGCTGAAATATCCGGCAGAGGAGAGAAAGTCCGGCCTTTAACTTCAGCTTTAAGCCCGGAATATCTTCTTATCCTTACCGGTGAAATAATATCCACTAAAGAAATATACTCTTTATTTAAACCCGGATTGACAAAATATTTGGATAATGCTAAACTGATAAAATACAGCTTAGAAAACGGGGATATGGATTTATTAAAAAGCCTATTCTTCAATAACTTAACAGCGGTCTATTATGCAAAGTCAGGCAAGGCAGAGAGGATATTCAAAGCCTTGTCAGATATAGAGGGGTGCCGTTTTTTTCTCAGCGGGAGCGGCTCAACCGCCGCGGTATTGATTGACAGCAGTTTAATAAGACAGCGGGCTGAATCAGCTATGGATAAACTCGGGGTAAAATGCCTGAGGGTAAAAACTTGTTCTGTCGGAGAGAGGAGGTGAGGAAGAATTCGCTGAAGGTTGATACAGGAGTATTTTGTTGTTATTCAAGGCGGAAATAATTACCGGGTTTATACAAATTCTATAAAAGGGTTTACTCTGTTAGAGAAAGCTGCCGTCGCCGCCCCGTTGGAAAAATTCTTTCTAATGGGATAAAAGAATAAAGTTCTCTAACGGGGTTCACATTGAAAAGAGAATTTTGCTAACCCAGATAATGCGATTAGCATTATTTGCCCGTCTGTGCCTGCCTGTGCCCGCGAGGGTACGAGGGTATAAGGGTAAAGGGCCGGCCCCATATTTTCCACTGGAAAAGTATGGCTTGTGCCCGTAAGGGTAGAAGGTCGGGGTTACCTAAGGGGAAAATGCTGTACACTTTTTAGTATAGTTTTTGCTTAATGCAACTATTTAGGCTGCTAAGTGTTATAAACATTTCGCGCTTTCAAACGCGAAGCCTGCCCTTAGGGTACAGCATTTTCCCGGTTAACAAGGAGGTCTGAGTGGAGATTACCGAAGTAAGAATTTCACTGCGTGAGGGAGGTAACAAAAAATTAAAGGCTTATGTTACGGTTACTTTTGACGATTGTTTTGTTGTGCGTAATATGAAAGTTATTGAAGGAAACAGCGGGTTGTTTGTGGCTATGCCTGTCCGGAAAGCCAAACAGTTTTGCCCGCGCTGCGGCAAGAAGATAGATATTAATTCCCGTTTTTGCGGCCAATGCGGAGTTGAGCTTCCTCCTCCTCTAATAGACTTAGACCAGGAGAGGCATTTTCAGACGCACCAGGATTTAGCTCATCCCATTAACCAGCAGTTTAGAGAGTATCTCCAGAAGAGGGTTTTAGATGCTTACAATGAAGAATTGAGCAATGCTAAACAGAATGCCGGTCCTTCACAGCCTGCTGAAGCGCCTAAACAGGAAAGGGATACCCTATAATCTTATAATCTTAGAATAAGGCAAAACAGTCGTCTGTTGTCTGTCATCTGTAGACTGTTTTATATTTGCCCGGTAGTGTAATCGGTAACACAGCAGATTTTGATTCTGCCATCCCTGGTTCGAGTCCAGGCCGGGCAGTTTGATTTTGCCGATGGCAAAATCAAACTGAGCAATAGAACAATAGAAAATAAAGATAGGGGGCGTTGTCTGAAGTTTTAATGTTATATGAAAAAATAAAATCCAAAAATAGAAATAATCCAATAAAAAATTACAATAATCCTGTAGGGAATAGGCATGCCCATTCCTTTAATAAACACAATATAATCATTAAGTAAGTTATATAAGATATTGCGGTTAGAGGTTCAAGAGAAATAAATACTTATGACAAAAGATGTTTCGGCAATAGTTTTAGCCGCGGGTAAAGGGACGCGTATGAAGTCATCCTTGCCTAAGGTCCTGCATAGTTTATGCGGGATGCCTTTAATATATTATTCTTTGGAGGTATTAAAATCTTCACAACCGATAAAAAAAATAGTTGTTGTTACCGGATTTGCCAAAGATAAAGTTAGGGCTGAGGTTAATAGGCTGTTCAAAGGCGTAACTTTTTCTGTTCAAAAGAAACTCAATGGGAGCGCGAAAGCTGTTGAATCCGCTTTATCCCTGATTAAATCCAGGCAGGTGTTAATCATGTGCGCGGATTCGCCTCTTTTGGATAAGAGGTCTGTTAGTCAGGCTTTGCGGGCGCATATAAAATCCGGCAATGACTGCACAGTACTAACTAAAAGGACGGATGCCCCTAAGGGGCTGGGAAGAATTATAAGAGATTCTAACCGGAATATTTTGGAAATAAGAGAGCAGGCAATGTTGTCTCCGGCTCAGAAAAAGATAGATGAAGTAAATACCGGGATCTATGTGTTTAAGACGGAAACTTTGAAGAAGTATATTGGAAAAATAGAGGTTAACAGCAGTAAAAAAGAATATTTCCTTACGGATATAGTAGCTTTCTTAATATCAGCAAAGCTCAGGGTCAGGACGGTTAATATCGGCAAGGATTGTTTTTATTTCTCCGTGAATAATTTACGGGATTTAATTAAAGCTGAAAGGTTAGTAAGGATGTATCTCATTGATAAGCTTATAGATAAAGGAGTGAGGGTTATTGATCCGGAGACGACTTTCTTGGGCCCTAAAACCGTTGTGGGAAAAAATTCCCTAATTTATCCCTTTACCTTTTTGGAAAACAATGTTAAAATTGGCACCTCGTGTTCAGTGGGCCCATTTGCCCGGGTGCGTGAAGGCACGGTTATCAGGGATAATTCTCATATCGGAAATTTTGCTGAGATCGTCAGAAGCAAAGTGGCTGAAAATGTTAAGATGAAACATTTCAGCTACCTGGGCGATACTGAAGTCGGGAGTGGTGTAAACATAGGCTGCGGGACAGTAGTCGCTAACTTTGACGGAAAGAAGAAAAATAAAACCAAGATAAAAAAAGGCGCGTTTATCGGCTCGGATTCTATTTTGGTGTCTCCGGTTGTAATCGGCAGGGATGCTCTTACCGGAGCAGGTAGTGTGGTTACCAGAGATGTCAGGGATAAAACAGTAGTCATAGGTGTCCCGGCAAAAGAGTTAAAGGCGAGGAAGGATGTTTAATAGCATATCTGTTTTCAGCGGGACGGCTCATCCTAAGTTTGCCGCGGGGATGGCTAAAAGGTTAGGAGGAAACCTTTCAAAGGCTTTAGTTACCAGATTCAGCGATGGGGAAATAAGGGTTAAACTTTTAGAGAATGTCAGGGGAAAAGATGTTTTTCTTGTCCAGTCTATTTCTTCTCCGGTGAATGACAGCTTAATGGAGTTGTTGATAATGATTGATGCTTTGAGACGGGCTTCAGCAAAACGGATTACGGCTGTTATTCCTTATTTCGCTTATGCCCGCCAGGACAGAAAAGACCAGCCGCGGGTTCCTATTACAGCTAAATTGGTAGCTAATTTGCTAACTCAAGCGGGGTCAGACAGAATTTTGACTTTAGATTTACATGCCGGTCAGATCCAGGGCTTCTTTGATATACCTTTAGACCATCTTTACGCGGTGAATACTTTTGTTGATTATTTTCTTGACAAGAAAATAGGAGATAGTCTTGTGGTGGTTTCGCCTGATGTGGGCGGGATAAAGATGGCCAGAGCCTACGCTAAACGCTTAAATGCCGGATTGGCGATAGTGGATAAGCGCAGAAATAGCCCGGATTCTACCGAGGTTGTCCATATCTTAGGGGATGTTTCGGGAAAGTCCGCTGTTTTGGTAGATGATATAATAGCTACCGGGAGTTCTCTAATCCAGGCGGCTAAATCGCTTAAAAAGGCGGGGACCAAGAAAGTTTACGCGGTGGTTACTCACGGAGTTTTGTCCGGAGATGTAATCTCAAAGCTTGAGAAATCCGAGATCGAAAAGTTGTTCATTTCTGACAGCATACCTTTGCCTAAGAATAAAAAGAGCGGGAAGATAAAGGTTGTGAGCGTTACTTCGCTTTTTGCCGATGCTGTTAAGAGGATTCACGAAGAGAAGTCTATCAGTATATTATTTGATTTTCAGAGTTAGCCTAAAACTATAAAAATTATGGAAGAAGTAAAAATAAAAGCTTTGGTTAGAGAAGAACGGGGGACATTGAGAAGCAGGGTTCTGAGAAGGGAAGATCTGATACCCGCGGTTGTTTACGGTAAAGGAGAAAATCTCTTGTTAAAAATCAGCCGTAAAGAGCTGAAATATCTTCGCCAGCACCATTTTTCTGAAAATGTCATATTCAGTTTGGAAGTGGACAGGGAAGGAGAATCCGGCGGTATCCCTGTCCTGCTTAAAGATTATCAGTTAGACCCTTTAACGGAAAAGATTATACATCTTGATTTTATTAAGGTATCTATGGAAGAGAAAGTAAGTGTGGAAGTCCCTGTTGAAATTAAAGGAGAGGCGAAAGGAGTTAAAGAAGGAGGCGGGGTATTAGAACATTCGCTTTGGCAGGTTAAGGTGGAGTGCCTTCCTAAAGATATACCGGAAAGTATTATTGTTGATGTTTCTGATTTGGAGATAGGCGATTCTCTTCATGTTGAAGATTTAAAGGTCGCTGATGGAGTTAAGGTCATTACCGGCGCTAAAGATGTGGTTGTTGCCTTAACTGCTGTGGTTGAAGAAGAGGCTGAAACTGAGGAGCCGGGAGAAACAGCCGGAGAGCCTGAGGTAATAAAAGAGAAGAAGGATAAGGGCGAAGAGCAGAAGCCTTCTTCTGAAAGCAAGGCCAAGTGACATTTTTTAAAGATGGGCAGGAATACCTGCCTTCCGTAAATTCTTATTTTTCTTTTTGGCCATTGAATCAATGAGACTTAGACTTTTTCGAAGAAAAAGTCTATAGCCGAATTGATCCTGAGCGACCGAAGGGAGTCGAAGGATCTATGGGTTCATTCCCCGCGGCTTGCTGCGTTTCCTTTTT
>Ga0164318_10001366_pt1 | contig 21588 bp, 15 predicted proteins | sample GuaBasSedimGuay9_FD_113734 | JGI IMG/M metagenome (GOLD analysis project Ga0164318, IMG submission 113734) | Subseafloor sediment microbial communities from Guaymas Basin, Gulf of California, Mexico - Guay9, Core 4571-4, 0-3 cm | ecosystem: Environmental > Aquatic > Marine > Hydrothermal vents... | reverse complement strand
TGGCCTCGCTCACCGCCGAGTACGATGTTCCCCTGTGGTCCGACGGCCGCTTCTTCTACCGTGGCTACGTCTACCTGGCCGGCAACTTTTCGGTGGTGACCAAGGCCTCCTTCCTGGCATCCAGGGAAGAATGGAGCGGCCGCACCAAGCGTCCCTTCTCCTTCGACCTGGGCTTCAAGGTGGAAACTCCCATCGGCCTGTTTACCCTCTCGCTGGGCTACATCATGGACCTGGTATTTTGAAAGATGCGTCGCCTGGTATTGACAACCTGGTTGCTGCTGCTGACCGCCGGCCTGGTGTTCTCCCAGGACATGGAACGGCGCACCATCAAGCGCGATATGGACATCTCCTGGCAAGGGGGACGCTTGCGCCTGAGCGTGGATTTCACCGACGTCTTCACCCCCCGCCTGCGCCGGCGCCTGTCCAGCGGCTTCACCAGTCGCCTGCTGGTGGACGTGGTGCTGCGGGAGCGACACCACCATACTCCCCTGGCCCGGGCACTGTTGCAGTGTACCGTGCTCTATGACCTTTGGGAAGAACGCTACTTCGTCAGGCGCGAACTGCCCGGCCGGCGTCACGACCTGGGCCTGCGCAGCCTGGCCGACGTGGTCAAGACCTGTGGTCGCATCGAACACCTGGAACTGGCACCACTACTGGCCCTGCCCGCCCGGGTGGAGGTGGAAGCGGAGCTGCGGGTGACGGTCAATCCCACTTCCCCCAGGCTCCAGCGCAAGGTACGCCAGTACCTGGCCAACCCGGGAGGCAGTAGTCCGCTGGGTTCTCCCCGCTCCTTCTTCGGTTCCTTTTCGCGCATCTTCGTCGACGAAAAGGAAATCCAGGCCGACATGATCTACACCTACCGTTCACCTGCCCGTAAGCTGGTACGCCCCCAGCAGGAGTGAGCCCGTGCGCCGAGTGGGCAAGTTCGAGTGGAAGATCATGGTCGCCCTGCTGGTCACGGCGGTGACGCCCCTGGCCTTCACCACCGTGATAGTCGATCGCCTGGTGCGTGACAGCATGTCGGTGGGGGTGAATGACCGGGTGCTGGAAGGATTGCGTATCGGGGTGGACCTGTTCAAGGAAGTCATCGAGTCACGCCTGCGGCTGGCACGCCTGGAAGCCCGGGCCTTGGTACACGACCCGGCATTGTTGCAGGCCCTGCAAGAGGGGCGGTTGGCCGCCGTCTCCCGCCTCCTGGAAGACACCGTGGCCTCGCAACCCACCATCGCCCGGGCCCGCCTGCTGGCCGCCGGCCAGCCGGTGGCCGAGGCCAGTTCCGGAGAATTTCCTCCCCAAGACTACAAGTCGCGGCTGGAGAGCTGGGAGATTGCCGGCAATTATCGCCTGGAATTCACGCTGGTGATAGACCGGCAGTTTCTCAAGACCTCGGACAACCTGCGCGAGCTGGTGCTGACGTTGGAAGAGGTCAAGAAGAATTTCGGTCCCTGGCAGATAGCTTATTATCGACTGTTCCTGTTCATCTACGTGTGGATCCTGGGCATGACCATGGTGGTGGCAGTGGTGCTGGCCCGCTCGGTTACCAAGCGGGTGACCCGGCTGGTACAGGCCACGCGGCTGGCCGCCGGGGGCAATCTCGACGTGCGCGTGCAGGTGCGCGGGCGGGACGAGATCGGCCAGCTCTCGGCCTCTTTCAATCTCATGCTCGACGAGATCCGCCGCAGCCGCGACCGCATCGTCTACCTGGAGAAGGTGTCGGCCTGGCAGGGCATGGCCCAGCGACTGGCCCACGAGATCAAGAACCCCCTTACTCCCATTCAGCTGGCGGTACAGGAATTGCATCGTTCCTACCGCGGCGACGATGATTCCTTCAAGGACAAGCTGGACGATTCCCTGGAAATCGTCGAGGAGGAGGTGGGCACCTTGCGCCGGCTGGTGGAAACTTTCGCCGAGTTCGCCAAGATGCCTCCGGTGCAGGCCGAGCCCGTGGAACTCAACGCCTACTTGGCCGACCTGCTCAAGCACAATCCACACCTGGCCGGGCGGGTGAAGTTCATCCCCGGACCTGCCCAGCAGGTACAGCTGGATCGGGTCATGATGGGGCGGGCCATCATCAACCTGATCAACAACGGCCTGGAGGCCAGTCCGGAGCACCAGCAAGTGGAACTGACGTCCGAGACCGGCCAGGGCTGGGTAACGGTGCGCGTGGCCGACAGCGGCCAGGGTCTGAGCGTGGAGGCCCGCGAACGACTGTTTCAGCCCTACTTCACCACCAAGCCGCAGGGCACCGGTCTGGGCCTGGCCATAGTCAAGAAGATCGTCTTGCAGCACGGCGGGGAAATAACGGTGACCGACCGCAATCCTCATGGTACGGTATTCGAGATCAGGTTGCGCACGGACAAGCAGCAGATAGAACCGCCGCCCTCTGGCGACAACCGTCCGGGAGTCGATCATGGAGCAAAGCAATGAGGCCAATCGCCTGCTGATCGTCGATGACGAAAAGAACATCCGCCGCACCCTGCGCATGGTGCTCGGCGACGAGAACCTGCTGGTGCGTGACTGCGCCAGCGCCGAGGAAGCCCTGCGCCTGATGCAGGAAGAACCGGCCGACGTGCTGCTGCTGGACATCAAGCTGCCCGGCATGGACGGCCTGCAATTGCTGGAGCGTCTCAAGCGTGACTTTCCCGCCAGCGAGACCATCATGATCTCCGGTCACGGCACCATCCAGGACGCCGTGGGAGCCACCCGCCTGGGTGCCTTCGATTTCCTGGAAAAACCCCTGGACCGGGATCGGGTGATCCTCACCGTGCGCAACTGCCTGGAGAAGGTGAACCTGCACCGCAAGCTGCAGCAAGCCCAGCGCCAGGACGAGGAACGCTACCAGATGGTGGGCGACAGCGCCGCCATGAAGAAGCTCTGGGAAGAGATCGGCAAGGTAGCCCCCACCAACGGGCGCGTGCTCATCACCGGCGAGAGCGGTACCGGCAAGGAACTGGTGGCCCGCGCCCTGCATCGGCTTTCCAATCGTGCCGACAAGCCGTTCGTCAAGGTCAACTGCGCCGCCATTCCCGCCGAGCTCATCGAGAGCGAGTTGTTCGGCTTCGAGCGGGGGGCCTTCACCGGGGCCACCGCCCGCAAGAAGGGCCAGTTCGAACTGGCCAACGGCGGCACCCTGTTCCTCGACGAGGTGGGCGACATGAGCCTGGCCGCCCAGGCCAAGGTGCTGCGGGCCCTGCAGACCGGCGAGATCACCCACGTGGGCGGCGAGCGCACCATCAAGGTGGACGTGCGGGTACTGGCCGCCACCAACAAGAACCTGCGCCAGGCGGTCAGCGAGGGCGTTTTTCGCGACGATCTCTACTATCGCCTCAACGTGGTGCCCATCCGCTGCGTGCCCCTGCGCGAACGCCTGGAAGACGTTCCCGCCCTGGTGAGCAAGTTCGTGGCCGACTTCTGCCGGGAGAACAATTTCCGTCCCCGTACCGTGCAGGCCGAGGTCCTCGAGGCCCTGCGCAGTTACCACTGGCCGGGCAACATCCGCGAGCTGCGCAACGTCATCGAGCACATGGTGATCATGGGCGGCGCCGACGTCGAAATCATCACCAGCGCCCACCTGCCCGAGTGGCTGGGCAGTTCCCGGGAGAAGGTGGACATCAAGCGCTTCGGACAAATGTCGCTCAAGGACGTGCGCGAGGAAGTGGAGCGCGAGTACATCATCTCCCGCCTCAACGAGTTCGGCTGGAACATCACCCGTACCGCCCAGGCCCTGGGGGTGGAGCGTACCAACCTGCACAAGAAGATGAAGCAGCTCGACATCCGCCGGGAAGATTCCCAGGGGTGAGGTTAGCCGGCGGCGTGGCCCAGCCGGCGCAGCTTGCGAGCCGCCCCCACCACCAGCAACACGTCCCCGGGTGCTACCACGTAGTCGGGCCCCGGCACCGAGCGGCTGGTGGCACCGTCGCCGTGCCGCAGCACCAGTACCACCTGCACTCCCAGGCGCTTGCGCAGATCCAACTGCTGCAGGCTGTGGCCTACCCAGGCCTCCGGGGCCTCCAGGCGGCTCAGACGTTGCCCGTCACCCAGGTCCACCCAGCCACCGCCCTCGGCCGCCACCATCAGTCCGCCGGTTTCCCCGGCCGGGTCGAGATCGAACAGGCGCCGGTGGTAGGTCTCCACGATATCGTCCAGGGTGATGCGGCCCAGGGGATGGCCGCGTTCGTCCACCACCGCCAGCACGTCGATGCCGCGGTTGTCCATCAGGCGCAGCGCCGCGTCCAGGCTGTCCGAGCCATGTACCGGCGGAATATCACTCTCCACCAGGTCGGCGGCCACCACCAGTGGCCCCAGTTCCCGGCGCCGGCCGAATCCGGGCAACAGCTCCCGCAGGCGCAGCAGGCCCCGGTAGCGGCCCTCGCCGTCGACCACCAGGTAGTGGCTCTCGCCTCGCTCCACGGCCAGGTCGAGGATGGCATCGAGCGGCGCCTGCTCGGGAATCTCGGGCAGCCGCGGACCCATCACACTCGACACCAGTTCGCCGCGCAAGAGGTTGACATCGCGGCGGCGGGACAGGTCCACACCCCGGCGCAGCAGCTTGAGGTGGTACACCGAGGCCGGCGACAGCGCACCCGCCAGCAAGGTGGCCAGGATACAGGCCAGCATCACCGGCAGGATGATGGAATAGTTGTTGGTCATCTCGAAGACGATGAGGATGGCGGTGATGGGTGCCCGGGTGGTGGCCGCGGCGCAGGCGGCCATGGTAACCAGGGCATAGGAACCGGGACCGGCTACCATTCCCGGTAGCAGTTGCTGCAGTGCCCCACCCCCGGCCGCTCCCAGCATGGCCCCCAGGAACAGCGAAGGGGCGAAGGCACCGCCGGAACCGCCGGAACCCAGGGTCAGGCTGGTGGCCAGCAGCTTGCCCAGCAACCACAGCAGCAGCAGCGGTTGCCAGCCGTCGGCGAGCAAGGCCCGGTTGATGGCCGGGTAACCCACTCCCAGCACCTGGGGCAGGGCCACGCCCAGGGCCCCCACCAGCAGGCCGCCCAGGGCCGGCTTGAGCACCGGCGGCAGGCGCAGGCGCTCGAAGCCGCGACTGCAGTGGTCGAGGGCACGGATGAAGGCCACCCCCACCAGGGCCGCCGCCATCCCCAGCAGGGCATGAAACAACAGCTCGTAGGTGTGCTGCAGGTGGAAGGCGGGCACCGAGAAGGCGGGAAAGTCACCGATGAAGTGACGCGCCAGCACGGTACCGCTGACCGAGGCGATGACGATGGCCGCGAAGCTCACCACCCCGAACTGGCCCAGGATGACCTCGCCGGCGAACATGGCCCCGGCGATGGGAGCATTGAAGGTGGCGGCGATTCCCGCCGCCGCCCCGCAACCGACCAGGGTACGGCGCAGGCTCACCGGCAGGCGCAGCAGCCTGGCCACCAGCGCTCCCAGCGCTGAGCCCACGTGCACGATGGGTCCCTCGCGACCGGCCGAGCCTCCCGAACCCAGGCACAGGGCCACCACCAGCGACTTGACCACCGCCACCCGCTTGCGGATGCGCCCTCCCCGCAAGGCCACCGCCTCCATGACCTCGGGCACGCCGGTGCCGCGGGTCTCGGGCGCCAACCAGGTGGCCAGCAGACCCACCAGCCCGCCCCCCAGCGCCGGCATGAACAGGATCCACCAGCCCGGCAGCTCGGCTCCGAACGGCCCGGTCAAGGAACGGCCGCCGGTGAACAACCAGCCGGCTCCCTGGATGAGCAGGCGAAACAGCACCGCCGCCGCCCCGCCCCCCAGTCCCACCACAACGGCGGCAGCCATCATGCCCGGGGTACCGGGCCAGCCACCGGCCGGCACCGCTCCGGGCCGGCACTCCTCCGCCGCGGCCGGGCTGCCTTCGCTGCTGCTCATGACGGTGATTGTAGGCGGAAAACTACTCCCGGGGAAACCCTCTGCAGCCGAAATGCGGCCCCGCCCAGCGGCTCTTTGCCTTTCGCTGGCAGGTCAACTCGCCGACACGGGCGACTTCACCGGCATGAGCCGCGCCCCAATCCATCTTTCCGTTCCGGGAGAACTTGTGCTACCTGACACCCACCTGCCCCAACAGGGGTACCAGCCGGGCCGCCAGTTGTTGCAAGGAGGCATCGTCGCCGCCGCCGCCCGACTCCCGGGCCTGCTGCAGCACCAGCCGGTTGGCCGCGGCCGGCCCCAGCTGCCCGGCCAGCTGCTGCAGCTGCTCATCACCGAGCAGCGGCCGGTAGACGGTGGTACGCAACTCGTACTCCACCCCGCTACGCTGCAGCAGTTCCAGCGAGCGCCGGGCCCGGGCCCCGGAATCGGCCCGCCCGGTGACGCCCTGGTAGTGCTCGAAGGGAGCCTTGACATCGAAGCCGACCCAGTCGACCAGGCCGGCGGCCAGGATCTGCTCGAGAATCTCGGGATAGGCCCCGCCGGTGTGCAGCGCCGTGGCGAAGCCCAGCCGGCGCACCTGCCGCAGGGCCACGGGCAGCTGCCGGTGCATGGTGGGTTCGCCGCCGGAGAACACCACCCCGTCAAGGAACCCGCGGCGCTGCTCGAGCAGGTCCAGTACCTCGGAGAAGGGCTGGCGGGGGCCGGCCACCCGCTGCAGGTCGGCATTGTGGCAGTAAGGGCAACGCCAGGGGCAACCGCGCAGGAACACCGCTGCCGCCAGCCTCCCCGGCCAGTCGATGGTGGTGAAGGGAGCCAGGCCTCCCACGGGAATATCGGCGGCGCTCATGCCGAGGCCTCCCAGGCATCGTCGAATGTCTGGCGCTGCCGGTACTCGGCCTGCTTGCCCCGGTTGAAGCCGCTCACCGGGCGGTGATAACCCATCACCCGCGTCCACACCTCGCAGTCGGCCCCGCAGGAGGGGCAGCTGTGCTGCTCGCCGCTCAGGTAGCCGTGTACCGGGCAGATGGAGAAGGTGGGCGTGACCGTCAGGTAGGGAATGCGGAAGCGTTCCAGGACCCGCCTGACCAGTTGCTTGCAAGCGCCGGCGCTGGGGGCGCGCTCGCCCAGGTAGAGGTGAAACACCGTGCCCCCGGTGTACTGGCGTTGCAGCCGCTCCTGCAGGGTAAGGGCTGCGAAGGGATCGCTGGTGGCGTTTACCGGCAACTGCGAGGAGTTGGTGTAGTAGGGAGTTTCCGCGGTACCCGCCTGCAGGATCCCGGGGAAGCGTTTCTGGTCCTCGCGGGCCAGCCGGTAGGTGGCGCCCTCGGCGGGGCTGGCCTCCAGGTTGTAGAGGTGGCCGGTCTGTTCCTGGAACTCCACCAGGCGTGCGCGCATGTGCTCCAGCAGGTCGTAGGCCAGGCGCTGGCCCTCGGGCCCGGTGAGATCGTGTTCGCCGTGGGTGAAGTTACGCACCATCTCGTTGATACCGTTGACCCCGATGGTAGAGAAGTGGTTGCGCAGGGTGCCCAGGTAGCGCTTGGTGTAGGGCAGCAGCCCGGCGTCGATCTGGCGCTGCACCACCTTGCGTTTGATCTCCAGGCTGTTGCGGGCCAGTTCCAGCAGCCGGTCCAGCTCCTCGAGCAGCCCCTGCCAATCACCGGCGAAGCGGAAACCCAGGCGAGCGCAGTTGATGGTCACCACACCCACCGAACCGGTCTGCTCGGCGGAACCGAACAGGCCGTTGCCGCGCTTGAGCAGTTCGCGCAGGTCGAGTTGCAGGCGGCAACACATGGAGCGGACCATGTGCGGCTCCAGGTCGGAGTTGAGGAAGTTCTGGAAGTAAGGCAACCCGTACTTGGCGGTGAGCTCGAACAGCAGCTCGCTGTTGGGATGGTCCCAGTCGAAGTCGCCGGTGATGTTGTAGGTGGGGATGGGAAAGGTGAACACCCGCCCCCGGGCGTCGCCCTCGGCCATGACTTCCAGGTAGGCGCGATTGATGAGATCCATCTCCGCCTGCAGCTCGCCGTAGCGGAAGGGCATGGGCTCGCCCCCGACGAGCGGTTGCTGCTCGCGCAGGTCGGCCGGGCAGTTCCAGTCGAAAGTGACGTTGGTAAAGGGAGTCTGCGTACCCCAGCGCGAGGGCACGTTGAGGTTGTAGATGAACTCCTGGATGTTCTGCTTGACCTCCTGGTAGCTCAGGCCGTCCCGGCGCACGTAGGGCGCCAGGTAGGTGTCGAAGGAACTGAAGGCCTGGGCGCCGGCCCACTCGTTCTGCAGGGTGCCCAGGAAGTTGACCATCTGTCCCACCGCCGAGGACAGGTGGTGCGGCGGCGAGGCCTCCACCTTGTTGGGCACGCCGTTGAAGCCCTCCTGCAGCAGGGTGCGCAGGGACCAGCCGGCGCAGTAGCCGGAGAACATGTCCAGGTCATGGATGTGGAAGTCACCGGCACGGTGGGCCTGGCCCACCTCGGGAGGATAGACGTGGCTGAGCCAGTAGTTGGCCACCATCTTGCCCGAGATGTTCATGATCAGCCCGCCCAGGGAGTAGCCCTGGTTGGCGTTGGCCTGCACCCGCCAGTCCTGCTGCTGCAGGTATTCCTCGATGGTGCGGCGCACGTCCACCAGCGTCTTGCGGCCGTCGCGCAGGCGGGCGTGCTGATCGCGGTAAGCGATGTAGGCCCGTGCCGTGGCCAGGTGGTTGGACTGGATGAGCACCTGCTCGACCACGTCCTGGATGGTCTCGATGTGCGGCGGGCCGTCGCCGTGACGAAAGCTGAGTACCTTGACCACCTGGGCGCAGAGTAGCTCGGCCTCGCTCTCGTCGTACTCGCCCGAGGCCTGGCCGGCCTTGACCAGGGCGGCCTTGATGCGATCGGATTCGAACTTGACCCGGCGCCCGCCACGCTTGATGACCACCTGGGGTAGGTGGGCCGTGGGACGGGGCCGGCTGTGACTTTGTTGCGGCGCGAAAGACTCCATGTCACCTCTCTCCCGGCGGGCGAATCGATTATGCCAGACTTAAAGTATCACTTCAAGTTTTGCGCAATATATGGGGGTCGGGCGGTCAAGTCAACCCCAAATGTTGTGTCCGATATTTTCCCTTGTATTACGCGGGAAAAGCTCGCCCGGCCCACGCCGGTGCCGGCCGGCGGGAGACGGGTTTTTTTCCGGCCGGCCTTCCGCCGGTTCCCGGTTGAGATTTTTATGGACGCCGCGCCCGCCGGATAGTATGGTATTGGGCTTCGTGGAGGTGTTCGAGTAAAAACGCAGCAAGGAGTGAGGGCATGGCAAGCAAGAAGGGCTCGCTCAACGGCCTTACCAAGACCCAGGTCAAGGAACTCAAGAAGACCCTGGAGCAGAAGCGCGACGAGTTGCGCCGTTCCATCTCCCAGCGCATGAACCGGGACACCGAGATCGATCCCAGCGAGATCATCGAGGAACTCGATCAGGCCACCGCCGGCCAGCACCAGGACGTGCAGCTGCGTATCCTGGACAAGGAAGTGAAACTGCTGCGGCAGGTGGAACGGGCGCTGGCCAAGTTCGAACGCGGCGAGTACGGACTGTGCGAGGGAACTCTCGAACCCATCGGTTACGCCCGCCTCAAGGCCCGCCCCTGGGCCCGTTACAGCGTAACCTACAAGGAAGAGATGGAGAGGATCGAGCGCGAACAGTCCACCATGCGCCCCGGCAGGTAAGCGTATTGAGCAGGCGAGCACCGCGCCAGGCGGCAGGCAGATGGCATTGGCTGGTGTGGGGCCTGCTGCTGCCGGCGCTGCCCGCCGCCGCCGGGGAACTCACCCGCCAGCAGATCTACGAAAAGCAGATCATCGAACAGACCCTGGCCGAACTGGGCCTGGAGGCCGACGGTCATCCCGCCGGCAAGGTCATCGAGCGGGTGGTGGTTGCCCGCCACCCCATCATCGAGCCCAGCGATCCCTGGCCGGGCTTTCTCAACCTGTTTCACCTGGTCACCCGCGAGCACGTCATCCGCCGCGAGCTGCTGTTTGCGGCCGGACAGCCCTACGACGAGAACCGGGTACGCGAAAGCGCGCGCATCCTGCGGGCGCTGCCCATGGTCTTCGCGGTGGTGCGCATCGTCACCGCCCGGGCCTCCCGGCCCGACCGGGTGGTGGTAGTGGTGATCACCAAGGACCTGTGGAGCCTGCGCCTGAACTCCCAGTTCAGCATCGGCGGGGGGGTGTTCAACTACCTGTCGCTGATGCCCACCGAGCAGAACTTCCTGGGACTGGCGCAGCGCCTGAGCCTGTATACCTTCATCGATCGCGACACCTACTCGCTGGGAGAGATCTACACCATCCCCCGCCTGCTGGGCTCGCGCCTGCAGGTCTCCGAGAGCCTGCACGCCCGCCTCAACCACCACAGCGGCGAGCTCGAGGGCGGCTTCGGCGGGGTGAGCCTGTCACGGCCGCTGTTCAGCCTGGCCACGGAGTGGGGCTTTGCCCTGGGCGGCTGGTTCGACATCGGCACCCGGCGCAGCTACCAGGGAGTCAACCTGCGGCAGTTCTGCCTGGAAGACAACGGGCAACAGCAGTGCCTGCCCTGGCTGTGGCAGTCACGGGCCTTCGAGGGCTGGGCCCAGGCGGTGCGCAGCTGGGGTCGGCTACACAAGCTCAACCTGCTGCTCGGCTACGCCATTCGCTCGGTTACCTACAACCTGCCCGCAACGGAGGAAGCCATTCCCGCCGAGCTGGAGCGACAGTTCCGCTCCCAGGTCATGCCCCAGGACGAGCAGGCCACCGAGCTGCTGGCCAGCGTCAGTTACTTCCAGGCCCGCTACGCCCGCCTGCACAACGTACAGAGCTACGGCCTGACCGAGGACTTCCGCCTGGGTCCCAGCGCCAGTGCGCAACTGGCCCTGGCCCACCCGGCCCTGGGGCCGGGCTTCGAACGGCGTTCGCTGCGCCTGGGGCTGGCACTGGGCTGGAACCTGTTGCTGGGCACGCAGGATATCCTGGCCGTGAACCTCTCCGGCAGCGCCCGCTGGTGGCCCGACCACGGTATCATCGAGGCCCGCCAGTCGGGCAGCAACTGGGTGGATCGCCTGCTGCAGTTTTCCGTGGAAAACGTCTCGCCACCGCTGCTCGGCCTGGGCCGGCTGCTGGTGCGCATCCACTACGCCTACAGCCAGTACTCCACCACGGCGTCGCGCTTCTACCTGGGGGGAGACAACACCCTGCGCGGCTTCGTCTCCGGTTACCTTTCCGGGCAGCGCCTGCTGAACATAAACGTCGAGTTCCGCACCCTGCCCATCGTGCTCTGGACCCTGCACTGGGGACTGGTGTTGTTCTACGACGGTGGCGACGCCTACGACTTCGGCCCGGAAAACGACTTCGCATACCACCAGAGCCTGGGCCTGGGAATCCGCGGCCTGTTTCCCCAGTTCGACATCGAGGCGCTGCGCCTGGACATCGGCATTCCCCTGGGCCGCGATTTCAACGATCGCTTCATCGACTGGATAACCGTGAGCTACCGCCAGGCGTTCTGATCCCTATTGCTGCGGCATGCACACCTGGCCGGCACGGCAGGAATATCCGGGCGGGCAAGCGCCGTCCGGGCAGGGGAGCGCCTGCAGCAGGTTACGCGAGCCGCCGTCGACCCCGGGCCGACCGTCGGCCTCGCCCCCGGCCGACACCCCGCCGCTGCCGCCACTGCCGCCGGTGGGAACGTCCTCGGCCACGGTGAAGCGGTTGACGGCGGCTATATCCGCGACCGGCAGGTTGAACAGGGCCACCCCGATGGCCGGTCCCCCGGCTCCGCCGCCGCCGCCGCCGCCGGGACCACCGTTGCCACCGTCGCCGCCGCTGCCGCCCTGTGAAGAGATCCAGTCCGGAGGGCCGCCCCCGAATCCCCCCACTCCCCCCAGTCCTCCCATTCCTCCCAGGCCGCCATCGCCACCGCGACCGCCCCGGCCACGCTCGATGAGGTTGTACAGCAGCCGGGGTCCGTCGGCCGGGCCGCTCCCGGGAGTACTGCTGGCCAGCACCGCCAGCGAGGCGCCGCCGGAACCGCCGGCCCCGCCGCCCTGGCCGCCGCAGCCGCCGGCACCACCGCCGCCGCCCGAGGGACCCAGCTCGTACATGTCGCAGTCGCCCGAGTTGCGCCAGTAGCGGGCCGTTCCTCCTCCCCCGCCGCCACCGCCGCCGCCACCACCGGTGCCGCCGGCGCTGCCGGAAGTCGAGCCGCCGGTCGCCGCCTGCCAGCCCCCGGCCAGCAGGAGGCCCCAGCCGTCGTCGCCGCCGCTGCCGCCGCTGCCGGCCGGGCCATCGACGCCGTCGCTGCCGTCCTGGCCCACGTTGAGCTGGATGTCCGAGGGATAGCCCGACTCCGTGGCGTGGCTGCAGGAGGGACCACTGAGGGTGTCGAAGCTCCAGTCGTGGCCCCCCAGACCGTTGCCGCCGGCCGTGGATGTGTACTGGGCCTGGGCGCCGCTCACCGGCGCGGTGTTCCAGTCGAACACCGGGCAGACGGTGTCGCCGCCGGGATTGCCGCCGGCGGCGGAACAGGCATCGTTGACTCCGCCGCTGCCGCCGGCCAGGCGCCGGTTGGAGCAGGTGCCGGAAAGGCGCCGGCCGTCCCGGCCGTTGCCGCCGTCGAGCGCCAGCGAATCCTGGCGTCCGAAACCCGCCGCCCCGCTCCGGCCCGCCCCCCCGTCTCCCGCGATCCCGGCCCGAATGACGTTGCTGCGCAGCACCACCGACTGGTCGCAGTCGATCAGTACCACCGCCAGCGAACTGCTGCCGGCCTGGCCGGGGGGGGCGCTCTGCTCCACGTCGTAACCCTCGATGACGAACCCGGACACCAGGGTGGGCGTGCTGGTGACATTTTCCAGGCGCAGGGCATACTCGGGGCGAATGGCGCGGATGATGGTCTGGTGCAGCCAGACGTCACGGTCGGCGAAGTCGGCCGAATAGCCACCGTGCAGTTGCACCCCGGCCGCCAGTTGCAACGACTCGTGGTAGACACCCTCGGCCACCAGGATGGTGTGCTTGCCGGACCCGGGCAGGGCCGCCAGGGCCGCGCCGATGGTCTGCAGCGGCCGGGCGAGACTGCCGTCACCGCCGGCCGGGGCATCGCCACGCACGAACAGCGAGGCTGCCACCACCCCGTCCACCCCGTCGCAGTTTGCGTCTTGCCAGGGCTGGCCCGGTTCCGGATACAGGAACAGGTCGGGGGAGTCGTCGTCCAGGTTGCCCTGCACCCGGCGGCATTCGCAGCCGTCGTCGGGATCGCCGTTGGTGTCGACCCACTCGTAGGTCACCCCGCCCTCCTGCTCGGTGAGACAGGGCCCCATCACGCAGGCCGGCAGTCCGGGGGCCTCGGCGTCGCAGACGCCCCGGGTGTGATGAAGGGGTTCGTTCCACCAGCGCGCGCAATCGTTGTTGCAGAAGCCGCAGTGGGCGTCGCTTTCGTAACGCCCCGTCTGCTGGTTGAGAAAACCCTCGTCGATCTGGCCGTTGCAGTTGTTGTCGAGCCCGTCACAGATCTCGGGGTGGAAATCCTCCACGTTGCACGCCGACCAGGCGAAGCCTTCACCTTGCCGCTGGCAAACCTGGTAGCCCACGCAGACGTCCACCAGGCAGGAGCGTACCGTGCCCTCGTTGGCGGCCGTGCACAGGCAGGAACCCGACTCCGGCTGACACTGCAATGCGCCGTCGGCCGTGGCCCGGCACTGGTAGCCGCTCGGGCAGCTGCTGCCGTAGGGAGAACCGGGGGCACAGTCGCGCCCGCAGAACTTCTCCGGTCCGCTCTCCAGGCACCGCGAGCCGGGAGCCAGGCAGTCGTCGTCGCTCTGGCAGGGACGGCACAGGTTGGCCGGCAGGCGCAGGCAGGCCAGGCCCTGCTGCCAGACGAAGAATCCCTCCTGGCAGGACTGGGCCCGGCACACCGGCTGCTCGTCTTCCAGCCGGCAGTGGGCCTCGCTGGCGTGGGGAACCATGAGCAGGCAGTCGGCCCCGCAGCTGCCGCAGTTGTCGTCGCCGGTATAGCGGCCCTGCTCGTCGCGGAAGCCGTCGTCGACCCGGCCGTCGCAGTCATTGTCGCGCCCGTCGCATTCTTCCGGACCCGGCACGGGAGCCAGGCACACCCAGCCCAGCTCGCCGCGACACACCTGCTCGCCGCTGCAGGAACCGAACTCGTTTTCCCGGCTGCAGCTTCGCTCCCCCAGCTGCTCGTCGATGCTGCCGTCGCAATCGTCGTCGCGGCCGTTACACTCCTCGACAACCGGCTCGGCCGCCGAGCACTCCGTCCAGCCGGCGGGCGGGGCACAGCGTTCGAAGCCGTTGCAGGTGCCCAGGTCGTTGCTGCGCTGGCAGCCGCGTTCCAGCCCGGCCGTGTCCTCGTTGCAGGCGCAGGAGCCCGACCGCGGCAGGCACTGGCGGGTGGCCAGCTCCCCGAGTTGCACCGGGACGCATTCCGCTTCCTGGGGACAGCCGGAGAAGCTGCACTCGCTGCCGCAATAGCGAGATCCTTCCAGATCCAGGCAGCGATCCCCGCCGGCGGGATCGCAGTCACCGTCGACCTCGCAGCGCCGGCAGAAGCGGCCGCTATCCAGGGCGCACAGGGCCAGCCGTTGTTCCGGCTGGCGCGGGTCGTCGACCTCCTTGCACAGGTAGGGAGCCGGACAGGGCGGCTGGCAGGGCCGGCTGCAGACGCCGCCGCCGAATACCGGCAGGCAGATTCCCGAGGCGCAGTCGGCGTTGTCATGGCAGGGATCGCCGAAGGCTCCCGAGCCGCTGCTGGAACCGTCGGCACCCCGTACATCCAGGCAGCGGCCGTTGAAACAGACACGGCCGGCCGGGCAATCGGAGTCGAACACGCAGGGGCCGGCGCCGTCAGGAAGCCAGTCGCGCCCACAGCCGGGCAGCAGGAGCAACGCAGCCAGCAGCAAGCTTTTCAGGGCAGTGACCATGGCCGCCTCCTAGTAGATCCACCAGTCACCGCTGTCTCCCCGGGCCCCGGGACGGCCGCCGTAGCCGCTACCGGCCGGCGAGCCTCCTCCCGCGCCCCCGGCCCCGCCGGTCTCCTGGCCGGCCGGGGCCAGGAACTGGTTGCCGGCGAAGAACGGCACCTGGGGATCATCGACCAGGTTGCTGGCCAGCCCATAGGATACGCCACCGCAACCACCACCGCCGCCGCCCCCGGCCCCACCGTCGCCGCCGCGGCCGCCGCTGCCTCCGGTTCCGGCACACCAGGCCGGCAGCAGTACCTGGCCGCCGGGACCGCCCTGACCCCCCAGGCCCCCCTGGCCGCCACCGCCACCGTGCCCGCCGGGACCGCCAAAGCCGCGCAGGATGCGATTGTGACGCACCTCGGGGAAGGCCGCCGGGGTGGCGGTGAAGACCAGAAACACCCCGAAGGAACCGCCACCACCGCTGCCGCCCGGCCCGCCCTGGCCCCGGCAACCGCCGGCACCGCCCCCGCCGCCGCTGGCACCCAGGTCACCGTAGGGAAGACCCACGCTGCAGGGCGGCGAGCTGTTGTAGTTGATCACCGCCCCGCCGGCACCACCGCCACCACCTCCCTGGCCGTCCTGCCCGGCCTGGCCGGCACTTCCCGACCCGGCCTGGAACAGGCCATCGACCACCCGGCCCCGGCTGTCGCTGCAACCGGCCCCGCCGGAACCGGCGGCACCGTCGGCACCGGGGCGGGCGTCCTGCCCGTTCGAAGGGATCAGGCCCGAGGAGACCTGGCAGTCGTACTTGCACAGGGAGGGATCGGGAGAGCTGCCATAGATGCTGTCGGAACCGCCGGAGCCATCAATGCCGCCGCCCCGGTAATCCTGCCGGCAATCCGAGAAGTGGCAGTAGGGCCGGGCCGTGGCCCCGTCGTGGCCCCGGGCGGTACCGCACCCGGGGTTGCCGCCGGCGGCGCCACCGGCCTGCTGCTGTCCGAAGCAATCGGCCGAGTCGCATTCCAGGCTGTCGCGGCCGGGCCCACCGTCTTCACCGCTGCCCCCCGAGGCCCCGTTCCGGCCGTCGGCACCGGCGCCGCCGCGGCCGCCCACTATGAAGTTGTTGGCCAGCACCAGGCTGTCGCTGCAGTCGGCCAGGTAGACGGCATAGGAACTCTTCCCCGGCTGCCCGGGGGCGGGCCGCGCCACCACGTCGTAGCCGTAGATGGCGAAGCCGGCCAGGACTGTCGACTGGCCGCTGATTCCCGCGGCGTAGACGCTGCCCGGGGGCTGGCCGGCGGCGGGAGCCGGGGCCATGATGATGGAGGGGTTGAGCACTACGTCCCGGCGGCTGAAGTCATCGCTGTAGCCGCCATAGAGACGCACCCCGGGCCGCAGCACCACCTGTTCCTGGTACAGGCCGGCGGCCACCAGGATGTGATCGTGCCGGGCCGGGTCGAAGGCGGCCAGGGCGGCAGCGATGGTGGCCAGGGGCTGCTCCCGGCTGCCGTCGCCGCCGCTGCTGGAGGAATCCACGAACAGCGCCCGGGCGGCGTTGCCGTCGATGCCGTCGCAGTTCTCGTCCAGGTAGACCTCTCCGCCCCGCGGCACGCCGGGGATGATGTCGGGCTCATCAGTGGTGATTCCCACCCGGGCACCGCACTCGCAGCCGTCCACCTCGAGTCCGTTGACGTCGTGGAACTCGAATTCCACCTGGCAGCGGCCGTCGTGGCAGAAATAGCCCGGGCCCAGTTGCCGGCAATCGGCATCGCCGCCGCAGGCCAGGCCGCAGTCGCCATCGGCGCAGGAGGCTTCGTCGACACGGCAATGATGGGTGGCCGGGGAACAGTACTGCCCGGTGCCGGGACAATCATCGTCGCTGCGGCACGGGCCCCAGGCCGGCCAGCTTTCCCGGGTGCAGGAGACGATCTGGCACCGGTACTCGCCGTCTTGCCGCCGGCAACCACCGATGGCATGCTGGTGGACGCGGCTCCAGCGAGCCGAGCAGTCGTTGTTGAAACGGACGCAGTGGGCATCACCGGAGTAATCGCGCTGCTAATCGACGAAGTACTCGTCCACCCGGCCATCGCAGTTGTTGTCCAGGTAATCGCACACCTCCACCACCACCTGGGCGGGCTGGCACTGGTCCCAGGCAGGGTCGCCGGTGGCACCGGCCTGGCAGGTTTGCTGGCCCTGGCACACCTCCCCGCCCGAACCCAGCAACAGGCAGGGCCGGGTCGCTCCCAGGCGCTCGGGGTTGCAGGTACAGGTGCCGTTTTCCGGCAGGCAGAAGCGTCCCCCCTGGTAGTCGCTGCACAGGTAACCATCGGGGCAACAATCCTGCACGCCGGTGCCGCCGCTGCAGCCGTCGTAGGGAGCGAAGGCATCGCAGCTCTGCAGGCAGAAGCTGCCGGGTTCGCCCTCGAGCACGGCACAGACATCGGAGCTCACCCGGCAATCGTCGTCCTGGCTGCAGGGTTGGCAGGCCGGTGATAGCAGCGGGGCACACAGCACCGGCTGCTGTTCCGGGTAGGGATAGTAACCGGGCTGGCACTCGAGCGGCACGCACACGGGCTGGTCACCGCGCACCTGGCAGGTCACCGCCCCGGCCGCCACCTGGCCGTCGGGTCCCCGGCGCAGGTGATCGATCATGCTGCGGCAGTCACCGCCGCAGCCGCCGCAGTGCTCCAGGTGCACGTAGCGACCCTGGGCATCGACGAAGGGATCGTCGACGATACCGTTGCAGTCGTCGTCGCGGCCGTTACACAGCTCGACCCCGGGATCCACCCCGCCGCAGACGAAGCCGTAGCCGCCCCCGGACAGCGGCAGGCAGCGCCAGCGTCCCAGGCAGGCCTCGGCGCCTTGGGGACGACAGGCGGGATAGGGCGGATCCGCCGGCAGGGCGGAGGTATCGATGTCGGCATCGGCGTCGTCGGTGAGGCCGTCGCAATCGTCGTCCAGGCCGTTGCAGGTCTCCCGCTCCGGCCAGGGGGCGTCGCAGGGGCCCCAGGCGGGTACGGGTTCGGCCGGCAGGCATTCCTGCAGGCCGGAGCAATTGCCGTACTCGTTGCTCAGGGTGCAGCTGCGCACCAGCCCCAGGTTGCCCGCGGAGCAGTCGCAACTTCCCCCGGCAGGCAGGCACTGGCGGGCCTGTCCCCCGGGCACCGGCACCGGACGGCACTGGTAACCGGGCGGGCAGTCGTCCTGCGCACAGTCGAGCAGGCACACCCGCTGCTCGCCCAGCAGCACGCACAGGTCACCGATGGCGTTGCACTGGTTGTCGGAGGCACAGCCGGAACAGAGCCGGGGGGGGATGCTCTGCACGCACAGCAGCTCGCTGCCGCCGTCGGCGCGCACGTCAGACTTGCACTGGTAGCCGTCGGGACAGGGCAGCTCGGCACAGGAGCGGGTACACACGGCGCCGTTGCCCGGGCCGCGGGGCAGGCAGCGACCGCTCTGGCACTCGCTGTCTGCCAGGCAAGGCTCGCCGAAGCCTCGTACCGGCTGCGGTGGAGGCTCGAGCCGTCCGCAGCGGCCGTCGATGCAGTCGAGCCCCTCCGGGCAATCACCGGCGTCGAGACACTGGCAGGTTCCCTGCTCCAGGCAGTTGCCACCTCCGCCACAGGAGACCAGGGCCAGCAGGCCGGCCAGGGCCAGCAGCGGAGAGAACCCCAGACAGCCAGCAGCCCGCCCAGCGGAAACTCTCATGCCACACCTCCCGGGATTACCAGCACAGACTAGCTCTTTTCGCACCGATTGAAAAGTACCGGGGATTCTGCCATCCTCCGGTGCGTGAAGGACGCGGATCATAACCGAAACACCTGCCCGGTATGCGGCAGTCCCCTGCGGGCGGGCATGATGTGCCCGCGCTGTCGCACCTCGCGACCGGCCCAGCAGAAGCTGTCCATCACCGGCTGGGCCTTCGCCGGAGGGGCCGTTCTCTTCCTGGCGGCGCTGGGAATGTGGGCGGCGCGCCTGGACCGGGGCACCCGGGAGAACCAGGCCGCGGCCACGGTCGAACCCGTCGCCGACGGCACACTCCAGCCCGGCCCGCCCCTGCCGGTGACCTTCGGGCGGGAGCACTGCCGCAGCTGGTTCGTGAGCGGTTCCGGGGAACGTCCCCGGAAGCTCCCGCCGCTGTTGCTGCTCACCAGCCGGGTGGCCGATCCCTACGGCCTGGTGGCGGCGGGATTCACCAGCGAGTGCGGCCCGCAGCCGGTGCTGGTGCTCGAGGACCTGCAGCCCGGCACCCTGGCCGAGGCGGGAGAGAAAGCCCGCCTGGCCGTGGCCGTGGGAACGGCGGCCGTGCAGTTGCTGCGCCGGCAGCTGCCGGCCCTGCCCCTGTTCTACGCCGCGGTACCCGATCCCCAGGAAAAGGGACTGGACGGCGAGAAGCTGGCCGGTGTCAGTCCCTGGATCCCGGCCGCGCCCATGGTCCGGCACTGGCTGGCGGTACTGCCCCGGGGAGCGGTGGCGTTGTTTCACTCCAGCGGGGCCCTCGACGAGCTGGCCGGGGCGGTCAAGCGCCAGCTTCACCGGGCGGGCCGGGAGGTCATCGACGTGGCCCTGCCGGCCGGGGCGGACATCGCCGGCCTGAGTGGAGACCTCGACGGAAAGGCGAAGTCCTGGGCCGTGCTCGTCGACCGGCGCATCGTGGACGACGAGACGTTCAACCGGCTGCAGGTAGCCGCCGAGGAGAAGAAAATCCCCCTGGCGGTATCCGACGAGGAGCACGTTCGTAACGGCGCCCTGGTGGGAGTGGGTGCCGACAGCCACCGCATCGGCCGGCAGCTGTGCCGCCTGGCCGCGGCCTGGCAGGCCGGTCGCCTGCCCGCGGGCTCGCACGTGTTCTGCCCGGAGTATTCCTTCGCGGTGGTGCACCAGGCCGTGGCCGAAAAGCTCGGCTACCTGATCGATTTCTCCAAGGTGGCCCAGGTCAAGGTGTACCGGTGGCATTGAAGTCGGCAGGATCCATCCGGCTGGTGGCCTTCGATCTCGACGGTACCCTGATCGACGGCACGGTGTTCATCTGGCAGACCCTGCACGAGCACTTCGCCACCGACGGCACCCGGCGCCGGCAGGCGGCAGACGACTATTTTTCCGGGCGCATCAGCTACCGGCAGTGGTTCGAAAACGATCTCGAGCTGTTGCGCGCCCGCGGAGCCGATCGCCGGGGCATAGGCCGGGCCCTCGAAGGCCTGCGCCCGGTGAGCGGTGCCTCCCAGGTGCTCGCCGAGCTGCGCCGGCGCGGCTACCGGCTGGCGTTGATCTCGGGCAGTCTGGATGTCGCGCTGGAGTACTTTTTCAAGCCCGCTCTGTTCGACCACGTCTTCATCAACCGGCTGCACTTCGCTCCCGACGGCGCCATCGCCGGTGGCGAGCCCACTCCCTACGACCTGGCGGGCAAGGCCGAGGGGCTCCGCGAGGCCGCCCGCCGGGAGGGTGTGACCGTGCGGGAGTGTGCCTTCGTGGGCGACAACGACAACGATCTCCAGGTGATGCAAGCCGCCGGCTACGTCGTGGCGGTAAACCCCAAGTCCGAGCGTGTCCGCCGGATGGCCGACCTGGTGATTGACAACGGCGATCTCCGACCTATCTTGTCGGTGTTCAAGGGGGTGGCAGGACCGGAGGACGGCGGGCATGGCAAAACCGATGGCGGTGGTCGATTACTCGGTGTGTGATCCCGGCAAGTGCAGTCCCGACGGGGTTTGTCCCGCCGCCAAGGCATGTCCCCAGAAGACGCTGAAGCAGGAGTCGCGGGGAGAGCCGCCGGTGCAGTTCGGCATGTGCAAGGGCTGCGCCACCTGTGTCACCGCCTGCCCGCTCAAGGCCATAAAGATGATGTAGTCCCGCCGGCGGAGTGTCCGGAATCCGTACCAGGTGTCCGGAATCCGCACCACCAAGCAGCCCTGTCGAGATCAACATGTGCCGTCAGATCAGGAGGTTACCGGCTGGCACGATAGTTGCTTTCTTTCCCCGGTGTGATGCCGACGAAAACACCATTTCCGAGGGAGGAAGCCATGAAGAAGCTGATAGCTGCCACCGTGTTGAGCCTGCTGCCGGCAGTGGCCGCAGCCGGGCAAAAGCCGCCCACCACCCACGTCGAGCTGCCCACCAGCATCATCGAGCGGGTATCGATCATGCTGGAGCAGAAGCTCGAAACCCAGGCCCGCCAGTACCTCGAGCGCGACCGGTCCACCCGTGAGCGTCATGCCCGCCGGGTGCTCGGTCTGGAGCAGCCGGAAGAGAAGCTCGGCCAGGTGGTGAGGCCGTCCCGGTAGGCAGCGCCTTCTCGACGGCAAGAGACACCACCGAGTTGGCAGGAAAGAACAGCCGTCTTTACTACCCGGACGAGTTGTTCGACTGAAGCCGGCCCCGTTATTTTTCCAGGGGAGTCGAACAAGCTGAAGTGGACAGGGAAAGGGGAATGGTGGGAGAATTGCGGCATGGCACCGGCGTTGATAACGGTGGGAGTACTCTTCCTGGTAATCGGAGCGCTGGACCTGCAGTGGGCCATGCGCGGCCGCCTCCGGGGCCGCCGGGACCTGTTCGATTTCCTCTCTCCCCGGGCCCGGAGGATCGCCAGCCTGGTCATCGGTGCCGGTACCCTGGCCGCCGGCCTGCTCGACCTGCTGGAGGTGATTCACCTCTGAAGGGCGGGCAGCACCGTGAAGCCGTCCTGGTGGAACAAGTTGAGACCGTCCTCCTACAAGTGCACCTGCAGCACCACACCCGCCTGCCAGTCGTCGGGCAGGCCGGAGCCGGGGTGGCGCAGCCAGTCGATGTTGAGCAGCAGGTAGTTGTGCTTGTAGAAATGC
>Ga0164318_10001365_pt1 | contig 21593 bp, 21 predicted proteins | sample GuaBasSedimGuay9_FD_113734 | JGI IMG/M metagenome (GOLD analysis project Ga0164318, IMG submission 113734) | Subseafloor sediment microbial communities from Guaymas Basin, Gulf of California, Mexico - Guay9, Core 4571-4, 0-3 cm | ecosystem: Environmental > Aquatic > Marine > Hydrothermal vents... | reverse complement strand
AATACCTGCTGCGTCTCCATCCCAGACTATATCTGAAGGTACCTGCTGGCCTGCGCTGGGAAGATCGTTGCGGTAGTAGTAGGGTGGAGGCTGTGAGGTGTCTTTTACATACTCTCTGTTGAAGGTTTTGCCGTAGATGTTCTGGTATGTGTCTCTTACAGTTTCACATGTAAACAGGAACCATCTGCTTGCTACAGTTCCGCCGTCAGCCTGAAGCATTCCGGCACACAGTCCGTTGTTCCAGAAGGAAGTGTCCATCAGCGGGTTGAATTCCCACTTGAGCACTTTGTCTTCCACCCCAGGATAGTTGTTTGTGCCTGTAACAAACCTGCCGTTGAATATGTCTGCCATGTAGTCGGATCCGTCTACACAGCAGTAGCGGTTGTCTCCGCTCATTCCGTTGTAGGTGTAGGGGACAAGATCTCCGGAGTCGCCGACGAACAGAATGAAACTCGGTGGAATTGTCCATGTGTCGTAGGCATTCTGAATGTATGTCTTTATCTCCGTCTGCGTCCAGCTGCCAGCTGCCACAATGGCAGTAAGGAAGCCCTGTTTTGTTTTCTGAGCGATGAATGTATCCATCATGGTATCTACAAAGTCATCACCAGCTACAATCAGAAAATCAGCAGCGGTGATATCGTCGGCTTCCCTTCTATTAAGGGCTTTTACCGGCTCTGAAGAACTGCTGTTTACAGTGTTAACAGGTGTTCCAAGAACACCGGCATTCACAATTGTCCGCTGGAAGGTATCACTCCAGAACCTGCTGTAAAGCCGGTTCTCGATTGATGCTGTACCGGCGAATTCAATCCTGATGCGCATTCTGGAAGCGCAGGACAGAATTCCAGTTTCAGCGTTCCATCTCACTGGAGACACATTGATTCTTCCAACATCCACTCCTCGCAGCACCCCGTCCATAACCCAGGATGCCTGATCTGAAGGATGCACACCACTGTATGAAGCCTGGTTTACTGTGAATGGAACAGGATCGTAGGAATTGTCACATGGAATGGGCTGCATGGGAGCCGGGGTGTAAACACCCAGATCGGTCCAGGAAGCATCTTCTATGGTAACACTGGCAACTCCGGATTCAGATACAGCTGCGAGGAACGAAAGAGAAGGAATGGAAGGATACCCTTCTGCAGAGGCAAAAGGAGTTGTTCCCGGAATGGAGAGTTCGTGGTAAACTTTCCCATCGCGTACGATCCGGTTTACATCTATGCCTGGAACTGCAAGTTCTATCACCAGCCCTGAGGGTGTGGATTCCAGAACGGTGATCTCGGCCGAGGGAAGACCGTCAACCCCGAAATCAATCCACTCCGCGCAAGCAACTGCAGCAAAAGCAAGTAGCAGCACAGTAAATTTCATAAAGTCTCCTTTCTGTTGTTTGTTTTACCGGTGTAGATTCTAAAGCAAAAGGTACCGGCAGACAAGACTGGATTATTTCACCACAGAAGCTGGTATGTATTGAACGGGCAGCAAGGTATTGTGCGCAGCGGCTGCGGGAATTATCTTGTTTGAAAGTGGAGGTGCCGTATGTTGAAGTTGTTCTTTGTGTTTGTATTGTTTCTTTCTCTGGCCGGTGTTGCGTCTGCTGGCTCCATCTACATTGCTGAATATGAGTACAACGCCGATCTCAATGTCTATGTAACAGACTATGAGTATCAGGCTGATGCCTCGATCTGGGTATGTGACTACGATTATCAGGCAGATGGCGAAGACTGTATCTGGTATTTCTGCGATTACGATTACCAGGCTGATGTATCAATTCACTATGTAGATTACGAGTATCAGGCAGACCTGAAAGTGTTTTTCTGCGACTACGAATACCAGGCGGAATGGGAAGATACCAACCCATGGATGAAGAGGCTGCACTGACAGGCTCGAAATATGTGACGGAATATGCCGGGCTTTCGGAAGAGGCTGAGGTTCTGCTTGGAAGCCAGGAGAACAGAGAGCTTGATTTCAAGGAGTCTGTGGGTGGTCTTTCATCAGATGACCTGGTGGCTTTTGCCAACAGCGAGACCGGTGGAACTGTTCTTCTTGGAGTGCGCGAAAACAGGGATGCCCAGGGAAGGCAGACTGCCGAAATAGTAGGCTGTGATATAGGTGACAGAGCCAAATTATCCATTCTGGGCAAGGCTGGCAGTTGCGTTCCACCTGTTGAGGTTACTGTAATACTGGAGAACAGCGAGGGGGCCCGACCTTTCCTCAGAGTTGTAATACCGTCAGGGCTGAATAAGCCCTACAGCACATCAGGCGGTACTTACAAGATAAGAGGTGATGCCAGAAATGATCCTCTTACCCCTGACAGACTGCTGACTCTGTTTGTTGACGCGGAAAATGCCCAGTTCATCAACCGATTCGGTGAGGCTACCAGTGAGCTGGAACAGAGTCTGCACGAAATGAAAAAAAGGCTTCTTGCAGAGATGGAAGAGATCTACGATCACGTCGACAGACTGGACAAGTCTTTGAATGGGAAACGACACTAGAACTTATAAAATAGTATCATCATATTGACAAAATAGAAACCTTCATTATCATTATGTAAAAGATAGATCAATGAAAGGTGCTGATATGGGCAGGGAAAAACAGAGAGTTCTCGAAATGGTGGCCGACGGCACAATAACTGCCGCCGAGGGGGCAAAGCTTCTTGAGGCACTTGGTTCCGCAGGGGGAGCAGACACAGGTAAACCCGGCGGGAAGAGACGGTATACCGCCAGTTCTTCAGTGCTGAGTGCAATAGGTCCGATGATTCAGGCAACAATAGGTGATGTGTTTAAGGGCAGGAAATCTTTCGAAGCATACGAGAATGTTCCCATGGAAGAGGTGCAGTCTGTTGCTGAGGCTGCAGAACCCGGTGGTGAACTGGTTATTCACGGGAGTGTTCACAAAGGTGCAAGCTTGTCAGTTGCCCTTGTCCGCAGTGAAGACGACACCCTCAGGGCTTCTGTAGACAACGGCACGCCTGTAAGAATGGGTAACAAAGACAACAGAAGAATCATGCTCTGGAGCAGTGGAGAACTCACTGTTCACGTGCCGGACTGTCTTGGCTCTGTAAAGGTGTATTCCAGAGGTGGCGGAATCAGTTCAAACGGTATCAGGATTCCCGTGGACTTGAAGACCATGGGCGGGGGAGTCAGAATCAGCAGGCCGGGAGACAGTTTTTCTATCAAAACCATGGGTGGAGGTCTTGAAATAACCCTGGATTCCAGCTGGAAGGGAAACTCAAAGGCAAAAACCATGGGTGGAGGAATTTCTGTTCATCTTCACGGAGCTGTACCTGTTCTTGTCAAGGCAAGCACACTTGGAGGTTCCATAACCGCAACAGGGCCTAATGCCAGTGTTCTTTCAGATACCGGGAACGGCCACGGGAAATCAAAGATTGCTGTTCAGTACGGCAGTGGAGGCCCGGAACTCTCTGTTGTATCCATGGGCGGAGGAATAGTGATCGAGGAAAAAGAAGATGAATAGAACACCGGCACCTTCAAGGTGTCCCTCATGCAACGGGGTTCTGAATCCGGTAAAGTATGTCTGCTCAAACTGCGGAACTGAAGTCTCCGGAGACTTTTCCGTGTGCCATTTCTGCTCGCTGGACACAGAAAACAGACAGCTTCTTGAACTGTTTCTTCTGGCCAGGGGAAACCTGAAAGCGGTTCAGCGCATGCTGGGCGTTTCCTACCCCACAGCCAGAACCCGGGTAGAGGAGATGTTCAACGCCCTTGAGAAAGCAATGAAATCCGACGATACATCAATACAGGTTCTTGAGCAGCTTCACAGTGGTGAAATAACAGTTGAAGATGCTCTTGATGCCATTGGATAGAACACTCCAGCAGTGGAAGTGCCTTTTGTGAACAATACAAATCGTGATAACCCGGAGTTGAATCTGTTTCATCAGATGAGTGACGGAGTTGTTCTCCTGAGCAACAGTTTTGTTGTTGAATATGCCAACCCGTCTTTTGTTTCTCTTGTGAAAAAGGGTTCTCCTGAAAACATCATTGATACCGATTTCTTTCAACTGGCAGCTGATCAGGAAAGCCGGGCTTCTCTTGAAGATTTGAAGTCTTTTTCACCTGTGGAGGTCTTTCTTTCCACAGGGGGAACCGACTGTGTGCCGGTTGAGCTTTCCTTTTCTCCCAGGGTAAACTGCCAGGGTCTGGTTGAGGGCTACATAGTTGTGGTCAGAGATATATCCAGACACAGGAATGAGCAGACCCGTCTTCAGCAGGAAATGGAAAAGTACAGGGATATAGCCAGCTGCGGTTTTGACTGGTTATGGGAAGTTGACTCTTCCGGTACTTTTACCTTTGTTTCTCCTTCTGTGAAAGATGTTATGGGATTCTCTTCCGAAGAGCTTTTCGGAAAAACTCCCTTCGATGCCATGACACCGGAAGAAGGCAAAAGAGTTGCATCAGTTTTTAACAGAACTGCCTTTCTGAATGAGAACTTCAACAACCTTTTGAACACATGTGTCACCAAAGACGGCGGTGAGCTTGTTGTCGCAACCAGCGGTGTGCCGGTATTCGACAAAGACGGGAAACTCAGAGGCTATCGTGGCGGAGACAGAGATGTGTCCAGAGAGGTAAGAACTTCCGAGCAGCTGAGAAAGGCCAGTGCAACCACCAGACAGATACTCGACAACCTGCCTGTGGGTGTAGTGCTGATCGACCGCAACAAGCGAATAAGACAGATCAACCGCAGAGCATCTGTTATTACCGGGAGGAAACAGGATGAGCTTATCGGTGAGATCTGTTCTACGATACTGTGTCCATCGCAGGCAGGCCGTTGTCCGATCATTGATCTGAATCAGAAGATAGACAGAGACGAATATTTTGCTGTCCATAGAGACGGGCAAACAATTCCGGTTATCAAATCTGTTATACCAATCCAGCTCGATTCAGAAGAGCTTCTGCTGGAAGCATTCATCGATATCTCCGAGGTAAGAACTTTGAGAGATGATCTCAGCGGGCAGAATGACATTCTGCTTCATGAGATAGATACCCTCAGGAAGGATGCTGCAGAGGCAAAGCAAAACCAGATAAAAAGAAGAAAGGTGATGGGCAGGTTTGTTGCAGACAAGATTGCCTCTCTGTGCGGAATCACCGGGGTGGTGGATATACTTCTGGAACAGGAACAGGCTTTGCCTGTAAGAGACCTTCTGGCTTCTGTTCAAACAGATTACAGAGAGCTTATCAATTCCGTCCGATTGATTCAGAACACCATGGCTATGGAACGAAATCCGCTTCCTCTGGAAAAGATCGGGTTTGTCATGGAAAAACTGATGTCTCTTGCGGTTTCACCCTTCCAGCTGTGGTCGGCGGAAAAGGAAATCGATATTCATGTATCAGTTGACTCCCTGCTGCCGGAGTGTTTTCTTGGACCGGCAAGGGGAATTGAAAGTGTTCTGCAGGTGATGCTTGACCTCTCCATGTCCCGGCAGTCTGTGAAAAGGGTGGAAGTAGGCGTAACCAGCCTCTCGAAAGACGGGAAAAATGTGGATGTGATGTTTTCCGTCGGCTTTCCGGGAGACGGGTTTATTCCAGGGGAGAACAGCAGCGTTTCATCTGACTGGTCTCAGCAGTCATTTGCCGACCGTGTGTCTGCCTGCAGAGAGTTTGCCAGGAGAAATGGCGGTGATTTCGGCTGGAGAGATCAAACCGGTTCCGGCACAGCCTTCTGGCTCACACTGCCTCTGCAACCGCGTGAAAACAAAACTTTTGGGTACAAAGAAATACCTGAGGGTATTGATGTTCTGGTTATTGAAAGCAGCAGACGTCTTCGCAGCATGTACAGCAGGATGCTTCAGAGTTCAGGCTGCATTGTTAAAGCTGTTCCTGACAGGGCTTCTGCTCTCGGGGAGCTTCGAGAAAACCGAAACCGGGGTAATCCTTTCAAAGCAATCGTTATCAACGGTGATCCCGGTGAAGAAGAAGGAATGATAACAGCCGGTCTTGTAAGAAGCAGTATTGCCGAAGGCTGCCGGGCTCCGATAATTATCTGCTCTTCCAGCATAGGTGTTAACGATGTTGAGAAATTCCAGAAGCAGGGATTCGCTGCCCTTCTTCGGAAACCGCTTCTGCTGTCAACGTTCAGAAACTGTCTGAGTACTGTACTTAACAGAACAGGCGAAGACACAGGTATCGTTACGGAGTACCTGCTTCCCTGATATTTTTCCCTGCAATATTTCCTCTTTGTGATTTTCGGTATTCTGTGCTATTATTGTACCGAGAATGGTTTGTTTTGTACTGGCATGGACGAGAGGTAGCCGATGTTTTTGAAAAGATACACGCTTATCGCTGTTGCGTTGTTTTCCGCTGTTTCCGCCGCGCAGATTCCCTCCGGCTACTACGATTCCGCACAGGGGCTTTCAGGAGAAGCTCTTCAGTGGGCACTGCACAACATTATTGATAATCACACAGTGGTAAGCTACAGCTATATCTGGACGGCATTCTACACCACCGACGACAGGTACGGTAACCACTACTATGTCTGGGATATGTACTCCAACTATCTATACAAGCTTGGTGACGATCAGGGAGGTTTGGCCAGTCAGGAGGGAGACGGCTACAACAGAGAGCATTCCTGGCCCAAAAGCTGGTTCAACGACCAGGCCCCTATGAACACCGACCTTTTTCACATCGTTCCTTCGGACATCTATGTGAACAACCGCAGAAGCAACTACCCCTATGCAGAGGTGGGTTCAACCACATGGGTATCGCAGAACGGCAGCCGACTGGGGTATTCAAGCACCCCCGGGTATTCGGGAATGGCTTTCGAGCCCATAGATGAATACAAGGGAGACTTTGCCCGCAACTACTTCTACATGGCAACCAGATACAAGGGAGAAGACGCCGGATGGGCTGGAAGCGCAATGACCGACGGAGCCGATCTTGAAGACTGGGCTGTGGATATGCTTATGGAATGGCATGAGAACGACCCTGTAAGCGACAAGGAACTCGATCGTAATGAGGCTGTTTACGCTATACAGAACAACAGGAACCCATTTATCGACCACCCGGAGTATGTGCAGTACATCTACGATCCCACCGGTATTGAACAGGGTACTGATTTGAAGAATTTTCTTTTCCAGATAATACCGAACCCGTTTTCAGGAACCACAACTCTCAGCTACATTCTGGAAACCGAACAGCCTGTTTCTCTTGATATCTACGATACCAGTGGAAGACTGGTCAGTTGCCTCCAGGATGGCTACCCAGTGACTTCCGGAATAAATCAGGTGGTGTGGGCAGGCACAGACAACAGCGGAACACGGGTTGCTCCAGGGGTCTATTTCGCGGTTTTTCAGACATCATCGGTGTTCTCTTCCTGCAGGGTGGTTTTCACAGGCAATTGATTACAGTCTGAAAGCTGCCTGGACAGAAACAGGGTGAAATCAGCAGAAGCTGTTTTACCGCGCTCCATGAAAGGACGCACATGCTGCCTGTAGTACAGATACTGCTTGCCATGCACGGTATCTGGAGTGCCTGGGGTTACAACACCGGCAACTGGAACGAGCTTGCTCCTCTGCTTTCCGAAAACGGTTACGACACTGTGTTCTACTGTGCGGCATACGGTCTGGAGACCGACATCGAAGGTCTCAGGGAATGCTGTGAGGCGTGCCGCGATTATGACATAGATGTACACGCATGGGTTGTAATGTGGAAAATTTCAAAATCCCCCGACTCGCTTAAAAATTGTTTTGAGGAACACAACAGGTTACAGGTTTCGCTTGGGGAAGGGGAAGATGCATCGAACTGGCTGTGCCCTTCAGACCCTGAAAATGTGGAATTATTCGCTTCACTGTGCGCGAATCTTGCCCGGTCGGCACCGGTAACCGGGATACACCTGGATTACATCAGGTACGCAAACGACAGAGTGTGTTTCTGTGACGGATGCAGAAGCAGGTTTTCCAGATGGTCGGGAAACTACCGCTTTGCCTGGCCCGACGATTGTGCCAGAGGTGGAATTCTGCACGATGAATACAACAGGTGGCGTTCCCGGACCATTACCAGCGCTGTTCAGGCTGTAAGGGATTCACTGGGCAAGCTTGACCGGTTTGTGATGCTTTCCGCCGCGGTACTCCCCAGGCAGAGGGAAATGGACTACTTCGGTCAGCACTGGGAAACCTGGGTAGCCGAGGACCTGCTCGATTTCGTCGTTCCCATGAACTACACCATGTCCGATTCCGAACTGATCTCATGGAGCGAACCCCAGATTGAACTGGCAGGGGAGGTACCTGTTTACTGCGGTCTGATAAACTACAGTGATGATTATCGCTGTTCCTTATCTGAAATAGAAGCACAGAGGGAACTGGCCGAAGACCTTGGCTTTGATGGCTGGGTTCTGTTTCACTTGAGCAGACATTATATAGATATGCTCAGAAATCAGTAAATAAAAAGCACGATATTTCTGCTCAAGTTACCGATGCACATCTGCTGGTTGCTGAAAAGTATCACCGGTCACAGCAGTGTTTTCATACTTATTCCTGTGTACAACATTATTCCTGGCTCAGGCGGAACCCCCCCTTGCCACAGGGTTTAATAATTCTCATCAATGAGGAGTCTCTGCGCAGGAAGTCCACAGGTTGTAGCCGGGAAGGTTACCGCGATTTCAATCTTCTTACCGGAAACAACTACAGTATGGATACTCAGCGAGCCAGCAGCGGCACCTTTCTTTTTAAAAATACCATCTGTACCGGTGTAAACCACAGTTATTCCAACCGCAGGCGCACGTCGGGATAGCAGTTACTTTCCCAGCTGTGAGTACGGTGGAATTTACTGTTGAAACAGGTATTTCAGGCCAGTTCTTTCTTAACATTTTTAGCATTGACTGCAGAAGAGTTTGTAACAGAGAGGGCTTTATAGAGGGTTCAGGGATGTTTCACCAGCAGTTGGATGTGACCTTTCCACCTCGGGGCTTGTACTCTGTAATGGTTGAAGCAGGAAAGAACACGGGCAGTCCCGGTTTTGTGATTCTGTCTTAGTTATTCGTTTTTAGTGCAAGGTATTTCTTCACAGTCTCTGTTGCTGTCTGCCAGGTAGTGGTGGCGATGAATTGTTCGAACCCAAGCTGGGTGTTGATACTGAGAATGGCGTTGTTAGAGTCGTTGTTCCCGGACCGTACTGACTCGGCCATTGGCAGTTCACGCAGAATTCTAACAAGCATCTCTGCCTTTAGCCTTTTACCGATACCTTTGCCTCTGAAGTCCGGCAGCACTGCGGTGTATCCCTGAGAGATAATGGAAGGGCGTGAGGGTGACCAGGAAATTTCGGTGAGCCCTGTCAGCTTGTTGCTGTGAACAGCCCTTGTATAAACCACAATTCTTTTTCTGCCTCCGGCGAGACGTTTCTTTTCTCCCAGCAGCACTGGTTCTTCAGAAACCGATAGAGATGATCACCAGGAAAGAAAGACAGGCTGCAAAAGCCGTGAATTTCGGGCTGGTTTTTGGAATGGGCGCGTCAGGGTTGAAAGCCTATGCCCGTGATACTTATGGTGTGGAAATGTCTCTGGATGAAGCTGAGGTGTTTAAGAAAAGGTTCTTTATAGCATTCCGGGGAGTTGAAGCCTGGCACAAAGAAATTCAGAAGCTGAAACCCGTCAGTTCAAGAACACTTGCAGGCAGAAAACACACCTGCGCCATGGATTCGGGAATGTCCGGCCGTTACAACACTCCTATACAGGACTCAGCTGCCGACATACTGAAAAACGCACTTGGTATGTTGTATGTGGCTTTGCAAAAAACAAACACATTCATTGTGGCTGTGATACATGATGAGATAGTACTCGAATGTGATGAAACGAATGCAAAGGAAACTGCTGTGCTGCTGAGAAGCACCATGGAACAGGCAGGCTCCCGATACATGAAAGATGTTCCGGTTGTTGCTGAATTTTCAATTGCAGACAGCTGGGCTGAAAAGTAATCTTTCTCCTCAGTTAAAAACACAGTATCCCTTCAAAGAATCTGAAGTGCATGGATTCAGGAACTTTGAAAACTACTGGCAGTGTGAAAGCACTGTTACCTTGATGGGTTGGAACTGCTATCAATTCTGGTAAAAGCTTTAATGGTGGCGACTCCAGCGACAGAAAGATCGAACCGTATTATGGAATGTCTGAAAAAGGTCTTAGCTTTTGCAAAAGATCTTTAAGGTCTCGGGATGCCACCAGCCAGATTCTTTCAGTGAGTATTTCACCGTAATCGTGTGCAATGATATTCCTTAATCCTATTACGGCTTTCCAGGGGATTTCCGTAAGGTTGTCACGAAAGGAGTCTGATAATCTGCGAGCAGCTTCTCCAATCACAAGAAGCTGTCTTTCAACGGCGTATCTCAGTATCTTGTTATCTGAAAATTCTTTGAAGTCACATTCCTTGATGAAAGAGAGTATATCTTCTGCTGCGGAGATTATGTCCAGAACAAGAGCCCCGTCCCTTTCCTCAGGAAGCATAAAGAAGAACCCTTTCCTCTAAGATTCTTTTTCTCCTGAGGGGATTCCTGATGGCTTTTTCCTCAAGAAGGTCAATCCTGGTTCCGGTGAGTTTTTCCAGTTCCTCTTTGAGTTTAAGTACATCCAGATAGCTTAGTTGAAGATTGTCATCGAATACAACAAGGAGGTCAAGGTCGCTTGCGGAATCGGCCTCATTCCGGGCATAGGAACCGAAGAGGTACATAGTATTGATTCCGCAGGATTTGCAGAATTTCCTCAGCTTTTCTATGGTTTGGTCACTGATTCCCATAAGTACCTCCCTTACTAATATGTGCAAAGGTATGACATAAAAAAACCGCCCATTTGGACGGCTTGTCTCTTCTGGCGACCCCGACAGGAATATCTTCGAAATCCTTAACGCTCTGGCTATCAGGAATTGCCTCCCTGAAGGGGATCATGTGATATATCACAATGACTGGTAGCTCTTGCTGTTCAGTATAAGAGCTGTCCTGCCAGCCCACCCGGCATTTTGAGATGAAGAATGCGAAACTCTATTTGGGGAGCTTTTTTGACGACGTGTGGTGGTGATGAGGTTTGGTGGAATCAAAAGTAATTGAATATTTTGAGTACTTGACTACGACGCAAATATACATTACTTTTTGCGTCGAAGTCTGGAGGTGATTATAAATGGAATCAGTTACCGATAAGGTTCTTAGAACAATACGCAGTCACGGACTGGGTTGGGTATTCAGTCCCGCTAATTTCTCAAATATTGGAAGTCGCTCGGCAGTAGAAAGTGCTTTGCGACGTCTCAAGAAAGAAGGTGTTATCAGAAACATAGCTCGCGGTTTGTATGACTACCCTCGAAGGGATCCTGAATTAGGTATTCTCGCTCCCTCATTAGGCAGAATAGTCAAAGCCCTGGAAACACGGGACGCTGTCCGACTCCAGCCGTCAGGGGCTTATGCAGCAAATCTTCTGGGTATTTCCAATCAGATGCCAATGAAGCTGGTTTTCCTTACTGATGGTCCGATGAGAAAGCTGCAAGTGGGCAAACGAACAATTCAGTTGAAGCATACCTCGCCCAAAAACATGGCTACTGCAGGTAGAATCAGCGGAACGGTCTTCCAGGCACTTCGCTGGCTGGGGAAGTACAATGTGGATGATAATGTAATTGCAGTACTGAACGAGAGACTGACTTCCAGGGAAAAGGCGCAGTTGTTAACGGATATAAAATATGCGCCAGTCTGGATTGCACAGGTTATCAGAGACATAGCAGGATAGGGAAAAACCTGATGGATGGATTTCTTGTAAAAACACAAGAGCTTCGACGCAGAATCTGTGAGGAAGCAGAGGCAAAAATGAATCTGCCAGCCGTTTCCCTTGAGAAAGATTTCTGGGTATGCTGGATCTTGAGTAAACTCTACAGTATACCGGAGTGGAATCAGAATCTTACTTTCAAAGGTGGTACATCTCTCTCAAAATGCTGGGATTTGATAAGCCGGTTTTCCGAAGATATCGATATTGTAATCGACAAGGGATTCCTGGGTTTTGGAGGTACTGAAAGTCCTGAGGAAGCTCCAAGTAATAAGCAGAAAAAGAAGCGACTTAAAAACTTGAAACACATCGCACACAAAAGGATTCATGAGGAGCTCGCTCCCCTCCTTGCAGAGAAGATCGAATCAACCCTCCGGGGTTCAGATAACTGGGAACTGACTGCAGTTTCCATCACTGAAGACCCGGATGGGCAGACGCTGCTGTTCAGGTACCCGTCTGCTCTTGATGGAGGCAAATCTTACATTCGTCGAGTAGTTAAGATCGAGATGGGGGCCAGATCAGACAATGAGCCTTTACGGGAAGAGAATATTCATCCTTATTTATTTGATGTATTCCCTGACATTCTCGGTCCAGGTGATGTGCGCGTAAGAGCTCTTGCTCCGGAACGGACATTCTGGGAGAAGGCAATGCTTTTGCACGAAGAAAACTTTCGTCCTTCAGATAAACTGCGGAAGCCACGTATGGCTCGACACTACTATGACCTGTGGTGCTTAATTGGCAAAGGTATTGGAGACAGGGCAGTTAAACGCCATGACATCTTCGAGCGTACAGCAGTTCACAGGCAGGTATACTTCAGATGGACCTGGATGGATTACAGTACGCTCAAGAAGGGTAAACTTAGAATAGTACCAGAGGTAGATCAGGAAGCGGAGTGGCGCAGGGATTACGGTGCCATGCAGAATGAGATGTTCTACGGCTACGCGCCTTCATTCGATGAAGTTCTTCAAGTTGTCTCAGAATTCGAGCAAGCGTTTAACAGAGACTGAAATTATCAGAACAGGGGATTTAGGCCTGGATGGATTGCAACTGCCCCTGCTCCTGGTGTAGAGCTAAAAATGGCGACCCCAACGGGGATCGAACCCGTATTGCCGGCGTGAAAGGCCGGTGTCCTTACCATTGGACGATGGGGTCGCTGTAAAGCGAGCGGTACGATAATGTTTCCAGCTGTTCCCGTCAATATCAAATAACGGAAACCGCATGGTGAGCCGCGGGGGAATTGAACCCCCGACCCTCTGATTAAAAGTCAGATGCTCTGCCAACTGAGCTAGCGGCCCACCGCAAGCGGTATCATACTAATTTCACTTAAACGGGCCAACCGGTGCAGCGGGGTTAAGGAGAGGCTATATTACGATTATGGCTGAACCATACAGACTGAACCGCTGGCTTGTATACACTGAAGATTCAGTACCCTCCACGCAGATATGGCTGCGGGAGAGAATCACGAAACTTTCAAGCCGGGCTGTAGTTATTGCCCGTGTTCAAACCTCCGGTCGGGGGAGGATGGGGAAACACTGGGAGTCTCCTCCCGGCGGTTTGTATTTCAGCTTTCTTTTGAAACCCTCACCTCCTGCAGCTCACGCATCGTGCGTTTCTCTTTTTGCGGCACTGGTACTTACACAGCTGCTCAGGAAGCAGGGGATACAAGCTCTTGTAAAGTGGCCCAACGACGTTATCGTAGATGGTAAGAAAATAGCGGGTTTAATTGCTGAAGCAGGGTCTTTCCCGGAGAGCTGGTTTGTCCTGGGAATCGGTGTTAACCTTACTGAACCTCCCTTTGTTCCAGACAGAAAGTTTCTTCCAGCAGGTGCGTGGAGCGAATTCGGCGAACCTCCTGAAGCCGCTGAACTTCTAAAACAGTTTCTATTTAAATTTGATTCAAGCTGGACAGGAGAAGAAGAGTCTCCCATCAACGATGTTCTTGAGGAACTGAATGGTGTTCTCTGGCGTAAAGGGGAAAAGGTTTATCTTTCAGGAGCGAATGAAAGTTTCAGCGGCATTGTCACCGGAGTTGACTCAGACGGATCCCTTGTGCTTTTAACGGACAGCGGTACACAACGGTTCAATTCAGGTGAAGTTACTGCTGTTCCCGAAGAAAGAAGGTAGTATGACTAAGAGAGAGAAGAGCACCTTTGTTCTGGACACCAATGTTGTTCTCCACGACCATCAGTGCCTTGATCATTTCCAGGAGCATGATGTTGTAGTACCCATTACCGTTCTTGAGGAACTTGACTCTTTCAAAACTGGCAACGACTCTATCAACTATTCTGCCCGATCTTTTATCCGACAGCTTGATTCCCTTGCTGAAGACGGGCTGCCACCGGATGGTATTCCTCTGGGTGTTGGCAGAGGCAGGCTGCTTGTGCGTTACATAAAGAACGGAATCAGCGCGCTGAACGGAATATTCACCGAAGACACACCAGACCACAGGATACTGGCAGTGGCTGTAGAACTTCAAAAACAGCTGGATGGCGAAAGCGTAGTTCTTATAAGCAAAGATATTAACCTCAGAATAAAGGCTCTGGCCGTGGGTCTTGCTGCCGAAGATTACATAACCGACAAGGTAGACTGGCCAGACAAGCTCTACTCAGGCAGTTCACTGGTGGAAGGCGTGTCGGAGGATACAATATCGGCTCTTTACGAACAGCCATATTCTGTTGATCAGAAGCTTCTGCCAGTTGAGGATGCCGCGGTTGCCAATCAGTTTTTCATTCTCAGGAATGGAAGCAGAAGTGCGCTTGCGCGTCACTCTCCTTCAGATAACCAGCTGCACAGGGTAAAGAAGAACAGAGCTTTCGGCATAGATCCAAGAAATGCAGAACAGGCTTTTGCTCTTCATGCTCTGCTCGATCCAGAAGTAAAACTGGTAACTCTTACAGGCAAAGCTGGAACGGGAAAAACTCTGCTTGCACTGGCTTCATCTCTTGAACAGAGGAAAAAGTACAGACAGCTCTATCTGGCAAGACCGGTGGTTCCCCTGTCCAACAGGGACATGGGTTTTCTCCCAGGTGACATCCAGTCAAAACTGGACCCCTACATGCAGCCGCTGTGGGACAATCTCGGGGTAATCAAAAACAAGTACGCGAAAGACAGCGGAGAGTACCGGATGGTAGAGGAAATGATTGATTCGGAAAAATTGATTATCACACCTCTTGCATACATCAGGGGAAGAAGCCTCAACAACATTTTCTTCATCGTGGATGAGGCTCAGAACCTTACTCCCCATGAGGTAAAAACGATTATTACAAGGGCCGGAGAGGGAACGAAGTTTGTTTTTACAGGTGACATATTTCAGATAGATACGCCGTACCTGGACAGCCGTTCAAACGGTCTTGCCTACCTGGTTAGCAGAATGAAGGGGCAGAGTATATACGCCCATGTAAACCTTGTAAGAGGCGAACGCAGCAAACTTGCGGAACTGGCAAGTGATATTCTGTGAAGAAGGATATCAGCTTCCTGAGAGCGGTGATTATACTGGCTTCCGCCGGCCTTACCCTTGTGTTTGCGGCTTTGTTCAATTCTCGCAGCACAAGTGGTGTTATCGCTGGCAAATGGTCGTTTCAGATGGGTATTGTTCTGCTAGTTGTACTTACCGCATGGATAACCACCGCTGTGTTGTTTTCCAGAGAGAGTACAGTCAGAAAAAGGCTGTCTCCTGTTGCATCCCGCATTCCTGAATTTGCAGCAGGCCTTTTGACCGTGCTGCTACCGCTGCTGTTTTTTACAGTCTGGTTTCTTTTTCCTGTTCCAATTCTTCAGAGAAGAAGCTTTGTTGCAGGTGCTGCTCTTCTCTCGCTGGTTCCTGGGCTGACTGTAACCGCACTCTACAAACCCCCGAAGCTTAAAAGCACTCTTGGCAGTACAGCGGTTATGGTGTTTTCCTTTGTTCTGGCCGCTGTTCTTTCAGAGGTAGTTCTTCACAATATCATGCCCCAGAGTATTTTCAACCCCAGATTCGGGTTAAGACCGTATCAGAATGTAGAACTGGAGGTTGATCTACCAGGAATTTCCCCCGGAGGTACACTTTCTACCAACATGTGGGGGCTCAGGGGAGAAGACCCTCCGCAGCAGTGGGAACAGTACTTTACAATTGTTACAGTTGGAGGAAGTACCACCGCAAACTACTACCTGGATGACAACCTCACATGGTCCAGCATTGTTCAAAGTGAACTGAGAAAAACGCAGCCTGCAACGTGGGTTGGGAACGGCGGTATTCCAAGGCATTCCGCAGACACTCACCTGCTGTTTGTCCGCGAGGTTCTCTCGAAGATCAAACCGGACATGGCTTTGTTCCTGACCGGTGTTAATGATATGGGTCCCTTTCTTCGGGGAGCTGCGGCTGAGGAAGAAAGGCTTCCTGATTCCGGTCTGCGACAGGTGCTGTTTTCTCACAGTATGCTGCTTCAGCTGATTTACAAACTGAAAGTAGTTTACATAGACGGAGCACCGGTGATTACCCGGGGTGTTGATCCTTATTTTCAGGAGATTCCCATGAATGAGCCGGAAACTCCCCTTCCGGATGATCTGCACGATATTCTTGAAGATCCGGATTTTTACCGTTGCAGAATTCGCGCTTTGATACAGGAGTGCAGGTCCATGAACATCACACCTGTGTTTATGACACAGCCTCTGCTGTACGAAAACAATGATCACTGGAGAGGTGTTCTTGAAGGTTCCAGGTGGCTGGGAGGCTCTGCAGGTCCCATGTCGGCCGCAACGTTCTCTCTGATGCTGACCATGCTGAATCAGGATCTTATGCAGGTGTGCTCAGAGGAGGGTGTTGCCGTGTTCGATCTGGCTTCAGAAGTACCCCATACCAGAGAGTATTTTTACGACAGTATGCACATGACAGAAGCAGGAGCCCGGCTGGTGGGAGAGAAAGCGGCAGATTTTCTGCTGGAGAGGAGGGAGATGCTATGGCCGGAAGACTGATTGAGGTGTTTCTTCCCACAGAGCGTCTGGAGCTGGCCAGGTCTTCAATAAGCGGTCTTATGATCACTTCTATGTGGACTGAAAGGCTTTCTGAAACTCACTCGCAGCTCCACATTCTCACAGATTCTGCAAGCAGCGAAAAGGTTACGGAAGAGATAAGCTCCGCCCTCGCAGATACAATTGAAGACATCAGGATAATCTGTCTACCTGTGGAGGCATCGATTCCAGAGGAAAAAAGTTCCGGAGGGATGATAAGTTATGATGAACTGAAACAGGATATTGTTGAGATGACCAGCCCGTCTTCATCCACCTGGATACTCACACTGCTCTCCGCCGTTGTTGCCGCGGCAGGGCTTTACAGGAACAGCGCGACAATACTTATAGGGGCAATGGTTATTGCTCCACTTCTTGGTCCCAGTGTGGGGCTGTCCCTGAGCCTTGTTCATCAGGAGAGGCGACTTTTTGGTATCTCACTCAGGGAGATGATCATCCGAAGTGTTATCGCCGTTGTCTTTTCCGCTCTGCTTGGTATGACGCTCAAAGTTGATCCCGCTCTTTCGGAGATTACTTCCCGTATTCAGTCCGGACCCTCCGATATCGTTCTCGCTCTGGCATCAGGCGCGGCGGGAGCAATTGCCCTGTGCACAGGAGGCTCATCAACTCTTATCGGTGTAATGGTTGCCGTGGCCCTTATGCCCCCGCTTGTTACTGCTGGTCTTCTGTGGGGCGGAGGGTATTCAGGGTGGCAGGGCGGTCTTTCTCTGTTTGCGCTTAACCTTGCCTGCATAGTGGTGTCAGGAGCTCTTGTGTTTACGGTGAGAAGGCTCACCGCCAGACGTCAGCGGTAAAGACCCTGCTTTTCCATAAGTGCCATGTGTCCCGCTCTGAACCATCTGGGAGTTGCCTTGAGAATCGGACCCACAGCCGGGTCAGGTCTAAATACCTGTTTCAGGAAGTCTCTGGATTCTGTTCTGGGCTCAGAACCGTCCAGGCTGTGGAACGGGCGGTAAAACCGTAGAACAGGGGCATCGCTGTCGTACTCACCGGGCTCTATCCCAAATTCTTCAGCCCTGTCGGTCAGTTCGCATTTTTCAGGCAGGTTGAAGATAGACAGGTTCATATAGTCAATTTTTCCCTTCAGCTTTCTTACCAGTTCAAGTGTCTGCATTCTGTCGTCTTCAGTTTCTCCGGGGAGCCCGAACAGCAGATAGACATAGTTTCTTATTCCAGCCTGCGATACAGATGCAATAACCCTCTGTGCAGTATCTGGAGAAAAGCCTTTCATGTACCTCTGCAGGATTCCGCTGCTGCCGCTTTCGGCTCCTGTCTGAAGCATAAGGCATCCTGATTCTGCCATGTCATGCAGAAGGTTTCCCCTGAGCCAGTCTCCCTGGGGTCTGGCGAATCCATAGAATCCCGAAGTTTTCTCTTTAAACAGCGGAAGCAGTTCATGGATCGTGTTCACGGGAACAGCTGAATCGATAAGGTGAACAACAGGATTGTCTGGCGCTCCGGCAAGAACCTTCTTCAGGTTATCTACAGGAACATTCATGAACGGTTTGTTCCGATCCGGGCAGAAAAGGCACCTGTTCCATGTACATCCTGTGGTGAGGGGAAAGGGGATCACCGGTCTGGAGCTGAAGTAGTTCCACTTTTCCGCAAAAACAGGCCATTCAACCTTTGACAGAAACGGTTCATCAACACCGGTAAGTGACCGTCCGTCATCGAACGCGATTTCCCTGAAACATCCGTTTAGAAGTTCAACACCGCGGCCTGTGTCTCTGAGAGCTGAAACCAGAGAGCCTCCAACTGTAACCCTTATCCCCGCCTGCTCGAGAAGCCAGGCTGTTTCCACTGCTGCAGGAAGCTGTGACAGGTAGGCAAGTGAAATCAGGGCATGGTCAAAAGTTCCCCTTGTGCGTTCTATCCACCGGTTGAGGTACCCACTGAAGGGGGTTGAACCTCCTCTTGCAAGAGCGATAAGAGTTGACGGGGAATGAGCAACACCTGGTGGAATACTGTCCATAAGGGAGAGGTGCCAGCCGGGAAATTTTCTGCTGTAGGATTTAAGAACAGACTGCAGAACACCGCACACACTTCTGTGTTTGTGCGGGTTGTAAAACTCTGTTTCAGGAGAGATCAGGTACTCAATGGAGGGCAGGCAGTTTGTGTAGCCAGCCTCAGGTGCGTGTTCAAGGAACAGCCACCTGAAAAAGCCCAGAGACAGATCGTGAATCGGTGCTTCGATACCTCTGGCAGCAAGGCCCCCGGAGAGCATGAATGCCCCTGCAGGAACTTCTGAAGGAGTGATTACCGGCGGTGAGATAACAGCTTTACGATTCATTCTGCCTCTTTCGGAATAAAGGGGAAGATAACACCCGGGCGAATGGTGTACCACAGCATGGCTAAAAAAAACAAAAGTGAATATCTTACAGTCATTATGATGGGTATACTTATTACGATTCTGCTGTGTACATCTGCTTCCGAAAGCACTGACCAGACGGTTCTCTCCACTGCCGAAAGGTTGTTCTTTCAGGGTGATTTCCAGCAGTGTGCCGAGATGATCGATCTTCATTCCTGGACCGACGGAGCCTTGTGGAGCCGGGCAGGGCTTATCAGGGAACTCTGTGATACAGAGTGGCGAGTTGAGTGCCCGGTGATGACTGCAGACGGTTACAGCCCGTACACATCCACGGTGAATATTTCAGTTTCCGGGGAATTATCTCCCGGAGACTCGGTGAGGGTGGTTGTACCTGTCCCGGCTGAACTGCCGTGGCAGACTCCATCAGGCGATGCTTCAGTATTGTTTACCGGGATCTCCGGTTCTTCTGAGGTGTCAGACGGCTGGCTTACGGTGGAAGGTGTATCTGAAGGTACATTCGCGGTTGTATTCAATCAGCAGGTGGTTGTTGATCCTCCTCCCTGGCCGGGAACACATGCTTCCGGTTACGAAGAAGCATTAGTTCCCTTTCCCGGCGAAGACCCGTTTCTGGACAGTTGTCTCAACACAGATGTCTTCTGGGCCGGGGGTGATGCCGTTTACATGGCCTCAGTTATGCTTGCCGCCGGGGTACCGAACCCCATGGAACTGGTGGAAGTGGTTATTGACTTTATCTCCGACTACTACAGAGATACTTTCCCTGTCACAGAACAGATCCTTGTATATCCCGCGTCTGAACTTGCCATACAGAACAAGATGTTCAACTCATTTACGGGAGCAGCTGCAGGGGCCGCTTTTCTCCGCAGATGGCAGATACCTGCCATGGCAGTTCCCGGATACTGGGATGGTACAGGATATTCAGGTTTTGTTCTTGCATGCTACATCAAGCCGTTCGGCTGGATGATAGTGTCACCGCTGCCCGGGGGCTTTACCGCCACAGGAAGCATGGAGCCGCCGGCTGTAAGAAGCTGGTTCAACGGTCTTCCCGGGATCAGCTGTTACGCGGAATACCTTGACGAAGACGATCTGTGGCATGCCATACCTGCTAATTCACCGGAGTTCAGCTGCAGAGTGGAGATATCGTCTCAGTGAGCCCTTTGTTTCAGTATGATCTTCAGCTTCTGAAATACGTTAACCTGAAGCTGGCCAGCCCGCTGCTCACAAAAGTAATGCTGACAGTTACCGATAAACACAACTGGTACCCGTTTATTGTTGTGGCGGTTGTTCTTCTTTTGTTCGCAGGCAGAAAACTTCCCCACAGGGGTAACTGGTTTACCAGGGTAAACCCAAGAGTGTTTGTTTTCGGTCTGATTCTTTGTATTGCCCTCACCGATCAGGCGGGAACCCTGCTTAAGCACAATGTGTACAGAATCAGGCCCAACCGGGATGAAGAGGTTGCCACTCAGCTTGACTGTCATCTGCACACAGGCGGGAGAAGAAGTTTTCCATCGAACCATGCGGCTAATTCAGCAGGTCTGGCGGTGTTTACATCTCTGGTGTATCCGCCTGCTGCCGTACCTGCTCTTCTGTTCAGCTTTGTTGTGGGGTTCAGCAGGGTTTATCTGGCTGTTCACTATCCATCTGATGTGATCGCCGGATGGATGATAGGAGCTCTTTCAGGATTTGCTGTGTGGCTTGTTCTGCGAAAAAAACTTGGAAGAACAGGTATAACGGGATTTGCCAATATGTTCCGGTTTCACCAGCACCAGGTTACAGGTAATCCTGGAGAACCATGGACTGCGGAAAGCTGGTTGTCTCTGGACGGATACAGGGTGAATGGTTTCCTGCTTCCAGGTTCTGAAAAACTTGTTGTTTTCGCCCACGGACTTGGAGGTTCAATGCTTTCGAGGGTTGAGCTCGCAGAAAAGCTAAGAGACAAAAACGGTGCCTCTTTTCTTCTGGTTCCTCTGCGCGGAACCGATGCTCACCCTGTGAAACTTGCCACAGGCGGGGTAAACGAGGTTCATGACATTCTGGGAGCACTGAAGTTCGCCGTTGATTCAGGTTACAGAACAGGGAACATCGCTGTTTACGGTTCTTCAATGGGCGGTTCCGCTGCCCTTAAATCCTGTTCTCTCGCAGGGGAACTTATTCCAGCCGGTATTGTTGTTCACGGTGCATACAGTTCCTTTTTTGCATCGGCTGTTCGCAGAACGGGAAGGGCAGGTGAGCTGCTTCTAAAGCTTCTTATGCCGGGCTGGGCGGTAAGAAATCTTGCTGAGTTCAGACCGGTTTTCTGGCTTTCGTTCTTAGACAGGCGATGCGGAGTTGAGTATATATACGGAGATGGGGATAGAATTTCTCCTCCGGAAGAGGGTGAGTTGATGGCTGACGCAACACGCAGTGAAAGTTGCAGGGTAGTTGTTATTGAGGGCTGCGGACATCCCACCGGAAGGAACGCTTCAGAGGCTGCTCTTCTTGCTGTTTTGAGCCAGTCGCTGAACAGAATATGGAACAGGTGATTGTT
>Ga0164318_10001364_pt1 | contig 21598 bp, 18 predicted proteins | sample GuaBasSedimGuay9_FD_113734 | JGI IMG/M metagenome (GOLD analysis project Ga0164318, IMG submission 113734) | Subseafloor sediment microbial communities from Guaymas Basin, Gulf of California, Mexico - Guay9, Core 4571-4, 0-3 cm | ecosystem: Environmental > Aquatic > Marine > Hydrothermal vents... | reverse complement strand
TATTTACTATTTATTATTTACTATTTGATATTTATTAATTAGTATTTTATTTTGCGAAAGTATGTTAAAATTCCATACACTATGATAAAATAGGGGGGTAGGTTGATAGAAAGTTAATAAATAATTGTTTGTGCTTGATAAAATAGGGGGTGTGTGTTGGAAATTATTACTTTACAATTACTATACCTTTGCCAATAGTAATTATTTCATCAGGTTTTTTAGAAATTGTATTAGAAAGAAATTTATATTTATTAATAGATGAAGAATTCTTATTAAATGTGATGTGGTTGTAATAATTGCTTAGATAAATACTTGATTCATCAGAGATGCTTAGGTTGCCTTCTGCTCTTACAATAATCTGACTGCTATCAAATAAAAGAATATTTGAATAGTCTTCAAAAATTAATTGACCACCATCTTCAATTATAATCTTAGAATTTGCATTCATTTCCAACCTAGAAAATTTCCCAATTATAAGTGCAGCGCCATCTTTTATTCTAATTATTCCACAAAGTTTCTTTGCGCAAGTAGTTTCTCCCAATGAAAGCACTCCAGAACTATCAATTTTTATTAAACTAGGTTCCGAACTATTACAAAGAGGCTTGTTTAAGTTAAGCGTAAATGTAGAACTTGTTTCTGGTAATTTTAAGTGTGAATAATAATTAGCTTCACTTTTTCTATTTTTATTTATAAATAAAGTATCAGAAATAATACAATTGTCAGTATAGCTGTGATTGAAGGTGTTTGGCATTTGGTTAGCAATATTATAGTAATGTTTTTCAAAATAGTAATATGGATTTGCTAGCATTTTACTTCTTAGAGAAATAGAATTCTCCATTATGTTTTTAGTTTTATGATAGTAAATATTGTATAGGTTTTCTAGTAGCATAAATCCAATACCATTATAATCGCCAGGGTGGCTTTGAGTATTTTCTCCTCTGTTTTCTGGTCTAGTATACCTTCTTGAAGTACTCCACTCAAAATTAGCAAATTCATTATTATGGTTGTAGTTGAAAGGTCCATTTAATGGGGCTGAGTTTAGTAGTTTTAGAAAGTACGGTTGTCTATTTATCTCTAGTGTATCGTCAAATAGTACTGAATATAGTAAAACAAGATAGTCGTAATTGGCATTATTTTTATAATTCTTAAAACACTTATTTTCAAGTTTTCTTTTTGTTTTCTTTCCCCACTGATTACTAATTGCCGCTAATGTTAGTACCATATGTCCTTCTCCATTTTTTACGACAGGATTTAATAGCATTTTTGTTCCACCACTTACTAGTTTTGCAGCAGCTTTTTCTCCTATTTTTGTAAACAAACTTGAATCTTGATTATTAAAAGTTTTATAAAGTTTCTCAAATCCTAATGCTTGACTAAATGCATTAAAGCCTCTATCAACATTGTTATTTGTAACAGGATTAATAATATTCCAATGATAATAAACTAATGGAAAAGCTGTTTTAGAGTTTTTACTGATATACTTTAGTATCCTGTTGGCAATTTCCACAGCCTCTTTACGTATAAAATAGTTATTACTATTTCTAAAGGTTTTTGATTTGTTGGTTTCAATATATGATAAGTTTTCTGGAATTAGTTTTTGAACTAATCTTAAACCTACCATTAGAAATATTACTTGATCTTTCGACATTTCTGCTATTGCATCATTGGGCTTATTATCTAATGAACCACCATATAGTTTTTCAACATCTAATAAATTAGAGTTAGAATTGAGCCAAGTATAGTTTGTGTATTTTTTCATAGAGTCGCTTGCAAGGTCTCTAATAAAAAAGCCATTTAAAGAAGGTTTACCAAGTTTGTTGTTAGAATCATAATATCTAGTTTCTGCTTTATAGTCAAGGTTATTTAATGCTTCAAGGGCAAAGAATAGTTCCCTTATTGTTTGCTCAGTGTTTTTATGATTGTCATTTAATAGTTTATATTCTGTTGCTAGTATGGCAATATAATATCCATGTCCAATAGTTGCATCATCCCAATATAAAGTAGCTGATTTTGAATGAGAATACCTATATCTCTCCATAAAAGGGAAGCTTTTGCCATTATCTAGTCCAATACCGAGCATAAAATCGTGTATTAAGCGGTCTCTATATATCCAATATTTTTCTGAATTAAGTTTTTCAGATTGTCCAAATATGGATGAGTTAATAAAACTTAATAGTAGAAATGTAAATATTGTTCTTATATATGGTTTATTCATTTGCTTGTATATCTACGCTATTAATATAGTGTTGGCAAATATCAACAATTATTTTAATAGGAGTAAAATAATAAAATATATTTGACGTTTGAAATACAAATCACAAATATAAGAATATAGATTTGAAGAATAATTCATTAATATTACTTGTCCTATTATTGTTTTTAATACATTCTGATTGGGTATCAGCGCAACAGGGGGGTAGAAATGTGTATGAATTTATGAATATATCTAATTCGGGGCGAGTTACTGCATTAGGTACAAATTTTTTACCAATTGATGATGGTGATATTGATTTAGCTTATGCAAACCCATCGTTAATTAATGAAGAAATGGATCATCAAATCTCATTAAATTATTTGGATTATTTTTCTGATATAAATGCTGGATTTGTTTCTTACGGGCATCATTTTAATAAATTTGGGACTTTTGTGGGGACATTACAATTTATTAATTATGGTACTTTTGATGAAACAGATGCTGTAGGGCAGAAAACTGCGGAGTTTACAGCTTCAGAATATGCTTTTGTAATTGGTTGGTCCAAGGTTTTAACAGAAAAACTACGCTTGGGTGTAAATCTTAAAAATATATTTTCATCACTAGATTCGTACTCTTCATATGGTATTGCCGCTGATGTTGCTTTAACATATTCTAATAGAAAGAAATTATTTTCTACTTCGTTGATTTTAAAAAATATGGGAAGGCAAATTACAACATATACAGATCAATATAGAGAGACGTTGCCTTTTCAAATACAAATGGGTATTGCAAAGAAATTTGAGCATGCACCTTTCAGGTTGTTATTTTTGTTAAATAATCTTCAGACGTGGGATTTAAAGTATAATGATCCAAATTCTAAAGGAGATGTTGATCCGTTTACTGGTGAGAAAAATGAACCATCAAAAGCATGGAATTTTGCAGATAACGCTTTACGACATGCAGTACTGGGAGTTGAATTTGTGCCAGGAAAGGGAAATTTTATGCTTAGGTTGGGTTATAATTATCGTCGTCAGCAAGAAATGAGAATAGCGAGTAGGGCGGCATTGGTTGGTTTCTCTTTTGGGTTTGGGTTGAAAGTTTATAAGTTTAAGATATCCTATTCAAGGGCATCATATCATTTAGCTGGGGGAACAAACACTATCACTATAGGTACTAATTTCGATAATTTCTTCGCAACGAAAGAATAAATTTCATTTTTTCCAACTCAGAACTCAATAATACTTTCTCCTAATAATCTCTCCAGTTTCTCTTTCTATTAAGTTTAAGATCTTGTAGCATTGGTGACTTAACTCTAATTGTAAGATTATAGCTTCTTCTTGGGCCTATTGGAATCCAATTGAACATCAATTCCCAACAATGTAAATCTCTATATATATCAATAGTTGCTATAGAAATCTTATTGGCTTGAAAATCCCAACCTGTTCTAACACCGATTTTCCATTTATTTGTGATATTAATACTTCCATTTATGCCTAGAGTCTGTACAATCTTATTATCGTACTGCATTTGTGTAACATTGTATGCATTAGTATTACTGAAGTTGTAAGAAAGGTTAAATGCCCATGCGTTATTAAAATCCACATAATCGTCTAGATGGTTATTTAAGTCATTGAGCTGATTTTTAGATCCTTTATTTGACTTGTATTTTTTCTTTTTCTTTGTATTAGAGCTTATTCTATAATTAAAACCTAGATTCCAAATGCCTTTTGTTTTTCTAAAAATAGAGTTCCCGAGGTCCCAGTTAAATTTATTAATTCTGTTACCAGTAGAGTCAATACCATAAAAATCCCAATAACCAGCATATCTTACGCTAAGGCCTTTGTATAGTGTAGTTCGAGCAGTTACAGTTAAAGGAGCTAATGCAAATTCTTTTGCTGCAAGATTATATGATGTTCCAATAGTTAAATTATCTATTAGTTTTATTTTCTTAGTACCTTTAATAGTGTCTTTTCTATTACGTACTTTTATTTCAAAGTTGTTCCCAAAATTTAGGGCTACTCTTCCAGATTTTCCATCACTTGGTGAACCATACATTTGCCCTTCGTAAATATTATACCGTATTGTATCTCCATTCTTATCAGTATATTCTTGATAATAGTTGTATGGTGAATTGCCGAAGTCTGGGTGATAATTGAAACTTAGATTTGGAGTTAGTACATGACGTAATGCTTTAACAGGTCCTTTTCTAAACATGAACATACCATAGATTCGAGTATTGATAGATGAGCTATAATTGAATTCATGTACGGCACTAAATGCTTCAACTTGCTCTGTAACTAAATGAGGAGCAATAGTATCTGTTCCTTCAAAAATAGTATCATTTTCCCAGAATCTATTTTGATGTTGAAAATACCATCTTTCAGTTAAGTTCAAAGAATTAGTCCAACTCCAATGTCCTAGATTTACTGTACTACTTAGTGGGATCACATGTTTAACAGCTTTATCAAAATCTTTCCAAGTGCTATTGAAGAAATTGGTATCAATAGTTGTTAATGTATTTTTTGTATCCATTTTATAAGAAAGAGATATTTTTTCATACCATCTTTTAGGTCCAATAGGATTCTTTCTTTTAAAAGGATTAAATCTAGGTGTACTGAAAGCTAGCTGCGGTGCAGTAAGTGTAATTGATCCTGTTTGTGAGTTTTGAGAATGATTAATACTTGCAGTAAAATTATACCCATCACCTATTCGTGCACTATATGCTATACTTGAGTGGAAGGTATTTTGGAGATAATCAGTTGTATTATTTGAGTTTAATTTATTGTATGATTTACTACCAAAATTCACATTAGCAGAGAAGCTACTATATGGATTTGCTTTTGGGTCTTGTCTGTGCTGCCATTTAAAAAAGAATGATTTATCTTCATTAAAATTCTTAGTATCAGTTTCTCCATATTTGTTATATGCATATTTAAAATTTAGGCTTCCACTACCTCTATATCTAAAGTTATACCTTGAAAGAGCTTTTATTCCCCAACTACCTCTAGTATATATATCACCTCGCAACGATAAATCTAAATGCCTTCCTAAACCCCAATAATAACCTCCATCTGTTAAATTATAACCACGATTTTCTGTGTACCCATAAGATGGAATTAATACACCATTACTTCTTTTATTTGTATTTGGGATAAACCCAAATGGTATAACTAATGGAATAGGAATATCCTCAACTTCCATATAAATAGGGCCTGTTACAATTTTATCATTTGGAATTATTTTTCCTTTTTTAAATCTAATTCTATAGTGTGGATGCTTAGCGCTACAAGTTGTAAAATGACCTGTTTCTACATATGTAATGCTGTTTTTTAGTTTTTTACCTTTCTTAAGCCAAACAAACATTTCTCCCTCCGTTTTTGTAACGTCAGAAATTAATCCCTTTTTACTGTCAAAGTTATATCTAATAATAGCTGCATTATATTCATCGCCATGATCTTTAAATACAGGACTTCCATGTATTACCCCTGCTGAATCAGGAAGACCAATTGCATATACAGTATTCTTTTTAAAATCTAACTCAATATATTCAGCTTTCAGAATAATTCCATCATATTTTACTATGGCATTGTGATATAGATAGGCTTTTTGATTAGCTTTATCCATAATTAAACTGTCATCAGCAATATAAATTGCTTCAGCTACCAAATTCATTTTTGATTTCTTCTTAACCTTTTTTACTATTTCTTTTTTCACAAATTGTAAACTGTCATTTACAGTCGCTAAAGAATCGCTATTTGTAATCTGAGCAATAGCACTAGTGCTGATAAAGTACGTTAATACAATGATTATCAGTCTGATATTAAAAAATGATGTTAATAATTTCGTTAACAATTTGCTTACTCAGTTTAAAATAATTATACTCTTCAGTTTAAATTTGTTATTTGAATTTCTATGTAGAAATTTTGTTCAAAGCTAACAAAAGTTTGCAAAGTGAAAACGTTAGTAATAACAATTATTGCACAATATTTGTTAATAATTGCCTTTTGTATTGTTGAACAAACATAATATTGGAGTATGAAAGATAAAAGTATCATAATCTTATTGTTAATACTGGTTTTTTCATCAGATAATCAGTTATTTAGTCAGAGTTTTTTTAATATTGATAAGATTGTAATTGATGCAGGGCATGGAGGCAAAGATCCAGGAACAATTGGTAAGCATTCTAAAGAAAAGGCTGTTGCATTGTCTATTGCCCTTAAACTTGGGGATTTAATCAAGAATAATCTTAAAGATGTTGATGTTATTTATACAAGAGATAAAGATGTTTTTGTAGAATTGTATCGAAGAGCTGAAATTGCAAATCAAGCAAAAGCTGATTTATTTATTTCAATTCATTGTAATTCGATAAATTCTACTAGAGCAAAAGGGACAGAAACATGGATAATGGGAAATCATAGAAGTGCTAAAAATCTTGAAGTTGCAAAAAAGGAAAATGCTGCAATTTTACTAGAGTCTGATTATAGCAAAAACTATAATAATTTTGATCCTAATTCTGCAGAGTCTTATATTACGTTTTCACTTATTCAGAATGCTTATAGGGAGCAAAGTATGCAACTTGCAGAGAGTGTGCAGAATCAATTTGAAAATAGGGTTCATAGAATTAACAGAGGAGTAAAAGAAGCTGGTTTTCTTGTGCTTGTTTATACTACAATGCCTAGTATTCTTATAGAGACTGGGTTTCTTTCTAATCCAGAGGAGGAGAAATTCTTATTATCAGAGCAAGGTCAAGATTATATAGCTTCTGCAATATATAGAGCCTTTAAGGGATATAAAAATTCAATTGAAGCGAATAATAATGTTGCTAATGAAGCTGTTTTGGAAACTAATATTTCTAAACAGACTGAAGTTGTAAATGAAAACAATGATTCTATTAATGATGTGAGTGTTTTCTTTGGGGTTCAATTTATGAATTCAACTAATAGTTTAAATACCGATAATGAGTTTAAGAACATAAAAGATGTTTGGTATTATAAGCAAGGTGGGTTGTATAAATATGTTAGTGGAAAATATACAAGTTTTAATAAGGCAAGTAAGGCTAAGAAAGAAGTAAAAGCTAATGGATTTAAAGATTCTTTTGTAGTTTCTTTTATTAATGGTGAAAGAGTAAGTAGGAGGGAAGCCGAGAGTAAACTCAATGAAATCAAATAGAATTACTTTTATTGAGTGATATTTCTTTTATTATTTATTCTTAGATATTTTACATTAAATTTGCAGTTGAAGAAAAATTTATTTTGGGAATAGTTTTTTTTAAGAACACACATTACAATAATTTAATTATGAAAATGAGAAAAGAATTTATTATTGGAATAATAGCTAGTTTTACACTTATAGCTTTCTATTGGGGATTCTCATTTCTGAAAGGTAATAATATTTTTAAAGAAGAGCGCGAATTTGTACTAGTTTATGATAAAGTTTCAGGTCTTAGTGTTTCAAACATAGTGAGTATTAATGGACTAACTGTTGGAAAAGTGTCTTATGTTGGTTTTCTTCCAAATGATACTAATGCAAGAGTTCTAGTAAGAATAATGTTGGATAATGAAATACAAATTCCAATAAATACTTTAGCAATTATAAGAAGTGATTTTTTAGGCTCAAATCATATTGATCTTAAATTGCGTCGATCTGATAGATTTGCAAAATCTGGAGATACTTTAGTTACTTCTGTGGCTACAACTATTAAAGAAGAAGTTTCTATGCAGATGCTCCCAATTAAGTTGAAAGCAGAAGAAATGATGGCTTCTTTAGATTCTGTTTTGGGAGCAATTAGATATGTATTTAATAAAAAAACCCAAGAGAATATTACAGCTACATTTATTAGTATTCAGAATACAATTAATACTTTGGAGCATTCGTCGTATGGTATTGATACTCTAATTACTAGTCAAGCAGGTAGATTGAATAGAATATTTGCAAATGTAGAAAGTATTACTAGAAACTTAGATGAGAATGGAGATAAAATTGATAATGTAATTTCTAATTTTTCTAAGTTAAGCGATTCTCTAGCACAGGTAGACATTAAGAAAACTCTAGATCAAATGGATAAGGCTCTTAGTGGATTCCAAGAAATAGTTGACAAAATTAATAGGGGAGAGGGCTCAATGGGATTATTGGTTAATAATGATACCCTTTATTATGAGTTAGAGGGAGCATCAAGGGAGCTTCATCAATTATTGGAAGATATTAAGTTGAATCCTAATAGATATGTAAAAGTTTCTGTTTTTGGTGGAAAGAATAATGACCCTTACGTAAATCCTCATGACTCTATTGTTGATACAAAGAAACGAAAGAAATAGATATTGTTAATTGATAACTTTGTAAGAATGAGTAACCAACCAAATAATCCTTTGCATGGTAAAACATTGAAGTATATACTTGAACAGCTTGTGGAATATTACGAGTGGTCTGATTTAAGTGAAAGAGTAAATATTCGATGTTTTAAGTCAAATCCATCAATTAAATCATGCTTAGCATTTTTACGTAGAACACCTTGGGCCAGAGAAAAAGTGGAGGATTTATATTTAAGTGTTCTTAAGTATATGGATTAGAGACACTATAAATTTTTAATAAAGAATTGAGATAGAATTATTGGACAAAAAAAATGCGAGTCAAGCTCGCATTTTTTTTGAATTATATATTGTATACTAGTAAAGCTTCAATGCTGCTGGATAATATTCCCAATCAACTTTATCATCTTTTGCAAAATTAACTAGTTTCCAATTTGAATGATTTGCAGGATTATCTTTATTAGCTTTTATTATTTCTAACACTTTTTGAATAGCAGCTTCTTTTTCAGGAGTTTGACCAGAAATTGAAGTAACTAATACTGATCTTACTGCATAAGTCTCTATATTTCCATCTAACCATTTATAATCTTCTGGAGTAATAGTTGCTTTTTCGTAAGCTTTATCTAATTGGTCATTTTGTGGAATTGATATAAGAGTAATTTTATCTCTCATTGCAACAGAAAGGTTAGCCATATCTTTTACAGGTTTAGCTCCCACATAAAAGAAAGCATCAATATTTCCATTAAAAAGAGCTTTAAAAGATTTGTCAAATGGAATTTCAACATCTTCCCATCTGCTACCAGTAACTTCTTTAATGTATTTTGCTGTAATATTTGTACCCATTAAGCTGGAGCCAATAGCAACTCTTTTCTTTTTAAGGTCACCAAAATCTTCAATAGTATTTTTACCATTATTTTTAAGAACTACAATATGAATTTGCTCAGTTCCCATTGGTAATAGAATTCTAATTGGTTCAGCTTTTTTGAAACGACGCTTCAAGTCTTGCATTGCTTCATACAATAATACATCGTATTGAAGAAAAGCTATATCAGCACCAGTTTTGTTTATTTTAAGAAAATTGTAGTAACTGCCTTCTGAAGCAAGAACTTTTACAAAATCAATAGTATCGCCAGTTGGAATTTTTGTAACTACTTCTTCAGTGACAATTTCCATTTCACCATCTAAATTCTCTTCACGAATGGTATCTCCATTTGAGTTAAGTTTAGGGATAAAATCAGTTGAAGTTTCATTAATTGCAGTGCCTAGAGTCTTTCTAGTCATTCGTTGGATATCCATCGCCATTTGATAGTTAGAGCCACCTTCAAAACCTGAAATAATTCGAAGAGTTGGAGCTGTAACTTCTTCTGTGTCATCTTCTTGAGCCATTAAGCTAGTCCCTAATAAAAGGAAAATCATCATTAATCCTGAAATAAAAGTATACTTACTTTTCATAGTTTTGTATTTTAATTATTTGATTTATAGTAATAATTACTCATTTAATATACAAATGTATACTAAAATCAGTTTAAATTTACATTAAATTTACCCTCCTTAATTCCAAATATCTTTTCAACCCTTTTTTTAACTTTACCAGCTACCATTATTATTAGATAGTCGTTTAGCTCAATAATTGTCTCTGACCTAGCATTTACATGTAAAGTGTCCACCCCGTTCTCTTTCTTAACAATTCCTAGTAGTACAATATTATATTTTAGTTTTAGTGCAACAAATGCATCATCGTAATTTTTGTTTAAGTAAGGATTTTTCTTTGTAACAAGGTATTGTTGGTTGTCAAAATCTTCACCATGTATTGCTGAACCCATTAAGTCAATATTCAAATCGGCAACATCTGGCTCAAATACATAGCTGGCAACAAGTTTTGAAGCAATTTCATTTCGTGCAACAACATGCCTTACACCAGCAGTTAAGAAGGTGTCACGAAGTTTATAGTTTTCAATAGAAACAACAATATTTGGGTTTGGAAACTTCTTAATAAGATTTATCACATAAATAAGAGATTCTGTATCATCAGGAAAGCCTAGAAAAATCTCAGAAGCTTCATTTGGGTTTGTTTTTAATAGAGAATCCAAGTTATGATATTCAGCATAGAGGACAAAAATACCATCGTTGCCGTATTCTTCGTAAATAAAGTCAACTTCATCCTTATTATTAGTGACAATTGCAATTTGTCTTGATGCTTGTATAAGTTCATCTACAACCATTTTACTAAAATCGTTCCAGCCTATACAAACTATATGGTTTGTAAAGTCTGTTCCTCTATAACCTAATTTTTTTTCTAGTATCATTTTTGAAATATTTGTTGACATACTACTAATTAAAACTCCAAGGATAAATAAGCTAGAGAATACATAAAAATATCCAATAATTTTCCCTATTGTCGAGACAGGAACAATATCTCCATACCCTACAGATGTTATGGTAACAATCATATACCAAAAAGCATCGTTATACGAATATATGTTAGAACCCTCGACTCCATCTTCTACAATGAACAAAACAAAATCAATTAATAAGAATATTGCTATCGTTATTAAGCCCCAAAATGTATATTTTCTATATTTTTTATCCACTCCTTTGGTTTTATAATTTTGCGTAAAGTTAAAAAAAAATAGAATAAGTTAGAATTGAGAAATTATTTTTATTATATTTGAAGTCTGAAACTAATTAATAATTTTAAAAATCTACTCTAATGTCAAATACATTAAATTATAAATCAGGTTTGCTATACCTTTATTGGTTAATGTCAGGTGCTGATGGTAAGAAAAATTTTGATCCAGATGATCCAGAATGGAAAACAATGAAACTGATGCGTGAGGAAGAAAATATTTCGGATCATGATTTTGATGTTTTTATTAATTCAGATTTAGGATCTTCGGACGAACAGTTAGATACAGTAATGAAAATATTAGCTCATAGTTCACATCTTGAAATTGTAAAAGCCTTAGCTTGGATGGATTTAGTGATGATTGCTGATGGTGATATTCATAATAAAGAGTATGAATTATATAATAAAGTACGTATGAAGTTTGGTATAGAGGAGGAAGATGTTAAGAAAACTAAACTTAAACTTCCATCTATTTTTAAATAAGATATTGTTGGTCAATAAAAAAGGCTTGAAAATTTATTTTCAAGCCTTTTTTATGAATAATAAGTTTAGTTTGGCAAACTTAAAACTCGATTCCATCTAATTCCTCCATTAAATAACTTCTTATCTTTGTCAGTAGATAGCCAAATAAAGGAAGGAGTACCTACAATATGGTCTTCGGGAACAAATCCCCAAAATCTTGAGTCGGCAGAATTATGTCTGTTATCTCCCATCATCCAGTAATAATCTAGTTTAAAAGTATAATTCTTTGCAATTTTATTGTTAATAATAATATCATTGCCTTTTACTTCTAGTTTATTGCCTTCGTAAACCCCAATTATTCTGTCATATAGTACAATGTTCTTTTTATTGAGTTTTACAGTTATTCCTTTTTTAGGAATATACAGAGGTCCAAAATTATCCTGATTCCAATTGTAATCAGCAGGGCTATGTGGAAAAATCTCATTATTTGGATTTGGAATACCTGCTTTATAATCTAGCCTTACAAGTTTCTCTATTTGAGGGTGGTCTTTTAGGGCTTCTCTCATTTCTGGACTGAGATTTATTATTCCAATCTTAGCTAGTTCATTATCATTGAATAGAGTATCACTAGTTGATAATGGTAAATAGTATTGTTCTATTGCTTGATGAGAATTTGGGTCAAAAATGGAAGCTAAATACCTTTGAATATCATCTAACGACATACCAATAATTTCCAATTCTTTTTTGCTAAGTGTTTTTTCTCTTCCAATAATGAAATATTCGGTTTCAAACTGTTTAGGTGTCTCAGCTTGTTTCCCATTAATATATACAATCTGATTTTTTATTTCTATAGTATCGCCAGCAATTGCAATGCATCTTTTTATATAATTCTCTCGTTTGTCAACAGGTCTTGCAACAATTTTCCCAAATGGTTGACGAGTATTAGGATTTATTGCACCAGGTTTGTTTACAGTCTTCCATCCAAATTGCCTAACCATAGCATAGTAACTTCTGTCTTGTCTATTTAGCGCAACAGTATCACCATCAGGATAGTTAAATACTACTATATCATTGTTTTTAATATGGGCATACCCTGGATATCTATGATAATCAAGTTTTATCCATTCAAGATACGACTTTGCTGTTTTACTCATAGGCAAAGTATGGTGTACAAATGGAAATGATAAAGGTGTATTTGGTACTCTTGCACCATAAATAAACTTATTTACAAAAAGGTAATCACCAACAAGTAATGATTTTTCCATTGAAGGTGTAGGTATTGTATAAGCTTCAAAAATGAACATTCTAATAATGGTAGCTGCAAAAACAGCAAATATTATAGCATCCACCCATTCTCTTATTTTTGATTTAGTAAATATTGGTCTATCTTCTTTCTTTTGATAAATTTCTTCTTTGCTAAAACCTAGATAGGGTAGGTAGATAAAAGAAAAAATAGCAGCAAGGGCTTGTTCCCAAAGTAGATTTTTATTGAAAGTTTTGGCTGTTTCCACTATCATCAGAAATATCATAAAGACATTAATAAATGGAATAAGTGCAAAAATAATCCACCAAAGAGGCTTTTCAAGTACTTTTACCCAAATGTAGATATTATAAAAAGGAATTAATGCAAAAAACTGATTGTATCCAGCTTTTTCAAATATTTTCATTAAGCCGATTAAACTGCTTAATATTATTAATCCCCAAAAAATATATGTTAAACTCATATCTGTTATTTTATTGTTGTTTTACTATAACTGTATTAATACTATTTTATTTCGTTAAAAGAATACTTCCTTAAATTCATACCAGCCTTTTTTGTCAACTAGCCATTCTGCTGCTATAACTGATCCCATAGCAAAACCTTCTCTGCTTTTTGCTGTATGAATAATCTCAATATCATCAATTTCTGATTCGTATTTTATGGAATGAGTTCCAGGAATGGGGTCAACCCTCTTAGAATTAATACTTAGATTACTTTTATTATCTGATTCTCCCAATACCCATTTATTTTTTCTTTTAATATTTCCTATTATATCATTTGCTAAACTTATGGCTGTACCACTAGGGGCATCTAATTTGGCAGTATGATGTATTTCTTCAATACTAACATCATAATTTTCGTATTTATTCATCAATTTGGCTAGCTCTTGGTTTATTTTAAAGAAAATATTTACACCAATACTAAAATTTGAAGCCCAAAGTAAGGAGCTATTTAGTGTAGCGCATTTTTCTTTCAATACATCCATTTTATTATACCAACCGGTTGTTCCTACAACTAAAGGGATTCTTCTATTTAAACAACTATTTATATTTGCCAAAATATTACTTGGAGTACTAAAATCAATTGCAATATCAACTTTAGCTAATAGCTCGTGGCTTTCTTTCCATTCTTTATTATTATCTATTGTAACTACTATTTCATGTCCTCTAGAAACAGCAATTTTCTCAATTACTTTCCCCATTTTTCCGTAGCCTAATAAAGCAATTTTCATAATTAAAAATTCAGGGAGAATCCTACTCCATTAACATTTACTTGACCTACATTGTAAGCTGGCTCAACAATTGGATCTATTCTAAAACTTAAATCATCGCTTATGTCGTAACTATATAAATGAGCATCGGCTATTGCATCAAAAATATTTAATACATATAATGTAACGGTTAGAATAATACTCAAATCTCTATTTTTCCAATAGATATTTTTAATTACTCTAAGATTATCTGTAGTGTATTGAGGCATAATATCATCATTTGTAGGGTCTTCATCTATTCTTGCAATATAGGCATCTCTAAATTTAATATAGTTAGTATTATTATCTATAATAAAATATGTAAGAGCAGCAAAACCGCCATAAATTATAGGAACTTTCCAATATTTCTTATTATATACCTGCCCTAAACCAGGTAGAAAAGTTGACATATATCCCGCCTTTTTTGGCGAATGGTATTTAGTCATAGTGTCACTCTTAACCACAGTAACACCTTGCACCTCGACCTTATTATCAATAGTACCTTGAGCAAATGCTGAGGATGGAATCAGATAAATTGTTAGAATGGTTAATATAGAAAATACTACTCTCATTTCTTTCTGAAATTATTTATCTAGTAGTTTTGATAATAGTTTGTCAAGTTCAGCATCATTATTATAATTAAATACCAAATTTCCTTTTCCTTTGGCATTACGTTTAATGTTTACGCTATTGCCAAACTCTTTCTTAAGTTTTGTATGCAATTGTTTATACTTAAATGGAAGTATAATTTCAGTTTTACCTTGAGTATTTGATTTATCATTAAGCTTTCTAACTAGTTCTTCAACCTGACGAACAGATAAATCCTTTTTAATGATTTCATCAAAAACAATTAATTGATCTTGCTCATTACTAATATTAATAATTGCTCTAGCATGGCTCATCCCAAGATTATTGCTTTTAACAGCAGCTTGTATTGAATCAGGGAGTTTCAAAAGGCGTAAATAGTTATTTACAGTAGATCTGTTTTTACTAACCTTTTCACCAATATCTTCCATGCTAATATTACAGTCGTCAATAAGATGCTGATAACTAAGAGCAATTTCAAGAGCATTCAAATCTTGTCTTTGAATATTTTCAACCAATGCCATTTCTAGTGCTTGAGTATCGTTTGCTTCTTTTATATAAGCTGGTATTTCTTTTAGTCCAATAATTTTGGAGGCACGAAATCTTCTTTCACCACTTATTAGCTCATATTTATTACGTCCAATTTTACGGACTGTAATAGGCTGAATAATCCCCTGTTGTTTAATTGATTGTGCTAATTGATTAAGCTTTTCTTCATCAAATTCTTTACGAGGCTGATCTGCATTAGCATTTATCTGATTTAGAGAAATATTTGATATACCACCAACAACATTAGTTTGCATTGAAGATATACTTTTGCCTTCTCCACTATATTCGCTGTTTAATAAAGCTCCTAAACCTTTGCCTAATGCTAGTTTTTTGGCACTCATATTTTAACCTTTTTATTCTTGTTAGCTACTTTTGTCATATCGTTCTTTTGAAGTATTTCTCTAGCTAAATTTAGATAGTTAGTAGAACCTTTACTTCCAATATCATGCATCATTATTGGCTGCCCAAAGCTTGGTGCTTCTCCCAAACGAGTATTTCTATGGATTATTGTGCTAAATACAATCTGCTCGAAGTGCATTTTTACATCCTGAACTACTTGTTTCGCAAGACGTAAGCGAGAATCGAACATAGTTAGTAATATGCCTTCAATATCAAGGTCTTTATTAAGCCTTTCTTGAACTATCCTAATAGTGTTAAGGAGTTTTCCAAGACCTTCAAGAGCAAAATACTCGCATTGAACAGGAATAATTACAGAATCTGATGCGGTAAGAGAGTTAATAGTAATTAAACCCAAAGAAGGAGAGCAATCAATGATAATAAAATCGTAATCATCTTTAATTTTATCAATAACTTTACCCATCATCATTTCTCTATTCGGTAGATTTATCATCTCTATTTCAGCACCAACTAAATCTATATGTGCTGGTAATAAATCCAAACCAGGAGTCTCTGTTTCCAGAATAATATCCCTAGGTTTAACTTCATCAATAATGCATTCGTAGATGCTAGTTTTTATATTCTTAGGATCAAATCCAACACCTGAAGTAGCATTTGCTTGCGGATCTGCATCAATTAATAATGTTTTATATTCTAATATGGCTAAACCTGCACTTAGGTTTATTGCTGTTGTGGTTTTCCCAACACCTCCTTTTTGATTTGCTATTGCAATTACTTTTCCCATGTATTTATTATATATTTATGCTTTCACCAATTTCTATAAATGTTAATTTTTTTCCCGCAGCTTCAAACTTAGCTTTTGCAACCTCTTTTTTAACAACTATGTACCCAAATGTGTCATAATGCATTGCAATAATATTATTGCACTCAATAAAGTCACTTGCAATTATTGCTTCATTAATTCCCATTGTAAAATTGTCGCCAATGGGTAATAGAGCAAAGTCTAATTTTATTAATTTAGGAATTAGCTTCATATCCATCATAAGCCCAGTATCTCCTGCATGATAAAAATTACCTTCTTCAGTTTCTATTAAGAAGCTTCCTGGATTACCTCCTGAAGCGCCATCTGGCATTACGCTAGAATGCTGAGCTGTAAAATAGGTTAGTTTACCAAAGTCAAATTGCCAATTACCGCCAATATTCATTGGGTGACCATTTTCAAGGCCTTTGGTTGCAAACCAATTTATTATTTCAAAATTTGAAACAATTTTAGCTCCAGTTCTTTTTGCTATAGTTTCTACATCTGCAATGTGATCTTCATGACCATGTGTAATAAGGATATAATCACATTCAATTGTATCAATATCAATATGTGATGCTAGTTCATTGGGCGAAATAAAAGGGTCAAAAAGAAGTTTAGTATTTGCTAATTCGATATGCCAACAGGCATGACCGTAATTTGTTACTCTCATAATTTCTAGCAATTAAGTTATACATTAAATTATTTGACTAAACAATTGTATAGTATGTACGTCAGCACAAAGGTAAAAATAAAAAAGCTGCCTGATTAAGCAGCTTTTTATTTATTTCAACAATTTAACTTTCTTTATAACTATCAGAATCTTTATATCTGTCGTAGTCTTCGTCAAATCCTTGCGTTTCTTGTATATGGTCTAGTACTTCATTAAGCCCTTTTCGGAATTTGCCAAAGTCTTCTTTGTAAAGAAAGATTTTGTGTTTCTCAAAGAAGAACTTACCGCTTTCACCATTAAATCTCTTTTTACTTTCTGTTAGCGTGATATAATATTCGCCTGATTTAGTTTCTTTTACATCAAAGAAATAAGTCCTTTTCCCAGCCTTTACTCTTCTCGTAAAAACTTCGTTTTCATCGTTGTATTCACCCATCTTGTTGTATGTATTAGGTTTTTAATTATTAATATCAGTTTATGATTTATTGTTGACTACAAATATAGTTTATTTGTTAAAATCAGCAAATATTAGTTCAATTATTTTAGTTCAAAATTCTTACCTAAATACACTTTTCTTACTTGCTCATCTTCAACTAGTTCGGCGGAAGTGCCTGATTTAAGAATTTCTCCTTCAAAAAGAAGGTATGCTCTATCAGTGATACTCAAAGTTTCTCGTACATTATGGTCAGTAATTAGAATACCAATATTGCGTTCTTTAAGTCTAGATACTACTGACTGAATATCTTCAACAGCAATTGGATCAACTCCAGCAAAAGGTTCGTCAAGAAGAATAAATTTTGGGTCAACAGCTAATGCTCTTGCTATTTCGGTTCTTCTTCGTTCTCCACCAGAGAGAGAAATTCCCATGCTTTTACGAATGTGAGCTAAGCCGAATTCTTCTAATAAAGATTCTACTTTATTCTGTTGTTCTTTTTTAGAGAGTTTAGTAAATTGAAGAACAGATAACAAATTATCTTCAACGGTCATTTTTCTAAAGATAGATGCTTCTTGTGCTAAATACCCAACGCCATATCTTGCTCGACGATACATCGGTTCTTTTGTTAATTCTTTATTGTCAAGAAATATTTTACCGCTAAATGGTTTGATTAGACCTACTATCATATAAAAAGATGTTGTTTTTCCTGCTCCATTAGGACCAAGTAAACCAACTATTTCTCCTTGAGAAACTTCAATGCTTACATCATTAACAACTTTACGTTGTTTATATATTTTAACTAAATTGTCAGCTCTTAACTTCATATTTATCTGTATTGATATTCTCCAAAACGCAAATAGTACTTATATATTTTAATTTTCAGTGCAAAGTAAAGAATTTTACTACTACCTATCGAAAATATTTTAGAAATCAACTTTAAGAGTTACCATAAAACCAAATGGAATAACATCTGGCTTATCAAGATAGGATAGCCGCCATGACGCATCAACTCTTATTACTTTAAAAATATTCTCAATTCCTGCACCTACTTCATAATATGGTTTAGTCAGAAGAGAAGTATTTGAAGGGAATTTTGAATACTCTAGATTCTGTTTTGAAAGTTTGCCTATAAGTAATTTGCCATAAATTACTTCTCTCCATTTAAGTTTTCTTAATAAAGGAATATGATTGAAGAATAGTCCTTGGAAGTTATGAGATATATTTGCAACAAAATATTCATCACTAATAAAATCATAGTAGTTTATTCGGCTAAATGCATAATCATCATAGCTATATGTTTCATTACCAGGGTGCACTTCGAGTATAGGATAGGGTAGGTTTCCCCATATTTTTCCCCAAGAAAGTATGTATTGAGTATATCCAAATGACCAAAGATTAACTTTTTGCTTAATTGCAATTTGGAATTTATGATAACTAAATTGCGAATTAAATAGATTAGGTATTCCATAAGCATACCATATATTAAGTCTGGGGTATTTTGTACCAAAGCTTTTTCGATTAAATTTCTCAACTAAGAATACTTCCCTATATGCAAAATGGGTTTTCAGCTCAATTTCACTGGTAATAAGACTATTATATGTTGTTGAAGTGTTATTAGCTCCATTTTCATATATTTGAAATTTCTGATCCAATAATGGAAAAACTTCTCTCCTTGTAAAAGTAAGTTTGTTGCTAAACCCATTAAAGTATTCGTAAGAAAATGCAGCTTTATATTGTTCTACCATCGTTAAAGAGTAGTTAGGATATTTACGAAAGATACTAGAAACAATATTGTCTTGTTTCAAAGCCCTTACACTTTCTCCCAATTGCTCCATGTCTTTTTTGTAACTAATATCTAATGCTCTACGTGGGTTTTTATTAAAAACAAAAACAGCTCCTAATCTATATTTGAACTTTTTATCTCTTGTTCCATATGCAAGATGCCCATATATTCTGAATTTATCATTCCATTTATTACTTGTTCTTCCTCCAATTTTAAATCTATTACCTTCAACGCCATTAAAACTATAGAGAGTAAAATAAGGGCCAAATTCAAAGTTTTTGGTTTGATAATATCCAGTAACAACCATAGTTATAATGTCGTAGATGTTCTTAAAAGCAGGCATCTCTACAATTGTATCTACCATTTTATAAATGGTCTTTTCTTCATTGTTTAATTCCTCAAATCGCGTACTATCCCAATATTCTTTTGGTCTATCCCATGCATCTTTTTCTACATTTACGGCAACATTTGTTTTATAATCTTCGTTTGGACGTGGTTGGTTTACAATTATGTTTTTAAACAGAGAAGTTTTGTGTCCATAAAATCCTGTTACTTTTTCTGATTTATCTACTACGTTAAAATCTACAATAAAGCTTTCTCTATCAACCATCCAATATTTGTTATCTACTAGATTGAAATTTTGAGCAATTGACATGGCATTTACAAAGTTCATATTTACTTCTGTTATTTTCATGTCAACTTGTTTTACTGCCCACGTAGAATCAGTAATCCAAATCTCACCTGTAAAAGTTAATTCTTGTTTTCTGCGTGGTTTAAACATTAGCTTATAGCACCAATGATTGTCGATTGTTGCACTGTCTACTAAATAATACCTATAAGTTCTTAACCCAAAATTGGCAATAGGACTTACAAAGTTTTTATTAAACAGTCCAATGTAGTTTTCATAAATACTAATTTTCTGATACATATTTCCCAGAAAAGTAGAGATGCTTGAGTTGTTAATGCCTGATGCTCTAGAAGCAATAATAGTTTCTTTTTCTTCTCTAGGACTTTTTCTGTAAATATATTTAGAAACTGTTTCTGTTAATAATAGTGGTAAATATGATTTGCCATTAATTGTTGATGTGTCTACATTTTCAAAGATAAATTGAAAAGGTCTTAATGATCTTTTCTTTTTGAAACTTTCTGTAATATTGTTGGCATCTATCTGAATCTTATTATAGATATCATATTCATAGGATTCTAGTCCATATTTGCTGTTATGAACTTTGTTTTTTATTACATTTTTTAGTATTACGTGTGCTGGATTTTCTTTTGGTCTTATTACTACTTCGCTGAGTTCAAAATTTGAATTTTCAAGGCTTATCTTAAAATTTTGATATGCTCGTCTTTTTATTTTTCTCTTCTGTGAGTTGTATCCAATGTAACTTATTAAAATGGAGTCGGCTTTTGTTTTTGTTTCGATAGCGAATTTTCCATCAAAGCCTGTAGTGCAACCAACATTAGTTCCTATTAATTGAACATTAACAAAAGGAAGTGGTTTTTTAGTATTAGAATCAGTTACTTTTCCTGTTATTTTTGTTAATTGTGCATAAGTATTACTGTATGATAATGATATGATTATCAGTAGTATATATTTAATAACTCTAATGTTGTTTTTCAAATCCAAATACTATGCTTTTCAGTTTTGTAATTATTGTCAAAAGTAACATAATCTTAAAGAGAATGACATTTATTTAACAAAAAAGTTACATCTTAAGATTGTCTTTGAATAATTAATAAAGACAATAGGGTTTTTATAGATTATTGTCATCGATCCACCTTTTTATGCTGGCGTAAGCATTGTCTCTAACATCTTTTTTTGAGAGAATTAAGTCGTGAATTCCATCTTTTATTTCAACTTTTGTTATTTTATCTCCAATTCCATCGGCATACTTTTTTATATGTTCAACATCTAGAACACCATCTGAAATTTTAATAATATCATCCCATTTTTTACCTTTATAACTTTTATCAGAATACATAACTAAAGTAGGACACTTAATACTTAGACCATTTTGAAGCTCTGCTTGAGCATTTCGAATCGCTCTTAGCCAACCTAAATACGCAGGAAAGTTTTTTATAGGTTTCCATTCGTCTTTAAAATCCCATTCTCCTTTATAGTCCTTATGAAGACTTTTTGGATAATGCTCAGTAAGCGAATCCATTGTCATATACGGAAACTTTTTTCCAATAGCACTAACTAAAGGCATTAACGAATTTAGAAAAGGAGGGATATTTAGTGCAAAAAATGGGCTATTTAGTATTAATCCGTCTATATTATTTTTAGAATGTGCATATAAAGAAGTTGAAAGCCCTCCT
>Ga0164318_10001361_pt1 | contig 21609 bp, 18 predicted proteins | sample GuaBasSedimGuay9_FD_113734 | JGI IMG/M metagenome (GOLD analysis project Ga0164318, IMG submission 113734) | Subseafloor sediment microbial communities from Guaymas Basin, Gulf of California, Mexico - Guay9, Core 4571-4, 0-3 cm | ecosystem: Environmental > Aquatic > Marine > Hydrothermal vents... | reverse complement strand
ATTTACTGGTATGGAGTAATGGTTGCAATCGGTGTTTTTTTAAGCAGTTTTCTCTTCACCAAATATGCAAAAAAATGTGGATATTCTGAAAAGGTAATATCGCAGATTGTATTCTGGACAGTAATTGTTGGAATTATTGGAGGAAGGCTTTTCCATATAATTGCTCATTATCCTTACTATCACAGACATCCATTTGAGATTTTAAATATAAGGAATGGAGGACTTGCTGTCCAGGGAGCCATTCTCTCTTCACTTCTTTTTCTGATTATTTACCTGAATGTAAAAAGAATAGGTGTTATGAGAATACTTGATATTATGGCTGTATTTGTTCCTCTTGGGCAGGCGATAGGAAGGATTGGTTGTTTTTTGAATGGGTGTTGTTATGGTAAACCAACAGATTTATGGATTGGCGTTAAATTTCCATTTCTTGAGAAAAAAGTACATCCAACACAGCTTTATTATTCCTTTCTCTATTTCATTTTATTTCTGATTCTCTACAATATTTCCAGGAAAGAAAGAAAAGATGGTGAGATTGTTGGAATATATCTGGTATGTTTTGGACTTATAAGATATTTTGTTGATTTCCTCCGCGGAGACCTTCTTCCAACAATTTTTGGCTTGAAACTCACTCAGTTTATCGGAATATTCATTTTTATGGTGGGAAGTATATTGCTCAGTGTTATATTTTTGAGAATTGACACAACATATAAGGTAAAATAAAATTTTGAAGAAGATGGCAAAGTTAATTTTTGATTATCCTTTTATGGAGAAGGAATATATTTTGGATAAGGATGAGATATATATCGGGAGATTGGCTACAAATGATTTATCCATCCCTGATTATAAGATTTTCAAAAAATTACCAGTTACCACTCAGAAGGAGTTATTAAATCTGTTGACAAAAGTATCAAGAAGGCATGCAAAAATCACCTTTAAAAATGGCAAATATTACATTCAGGATATCGGAACAAAAGGGGTTGGAAGCAAATATGGAACTTATGTAAATGAAATAAAACTGGAGGTGAAAAAAGAATATCCCCTTTCTCCAGGTGATAGAATAAGGTTTGGAAGTGTGGAATGTATCTTTGAAGATTAAAAAATAAATTCCTTCCTTATGAAAAAGTGGACAATACCTCTTTTTAAAATTTTTGGTATAAGAGTAGAACTCCATATAACATTTTTCCTTATTGTTCTTCTCTTTGGTATTTCTGGAGTTGAGGAAATCGGAGTGGGGAGGGGATTACCTGGTGTTCTTTTCATCATTGTTGTATTTCTGTTTGTCCTCCTCCATGAGATAAGCCATTGTGTTGTTGCAATAAAATATGGCGGGAAAGTAAAAAGTATAATCCTTTTCCCATTTGGTGGAGTGGCACAGATGGAAAGAATACCAACTATTCCTTTATCTGAATTGAAAATGGCTATTGCTGGTCCTGCTACAAATTTTGCTATTGCAGGAATTTTGTATCTTTTATTCCATCCATTTATTGGAATAGGGAAAAATAACTTCATATCCTATCTATTCATCATAAATCTCACTCTCGGGACATTCAATCTATTGCCTGCTTTTCCAATGGATGGTGGCAGAATTTTAAGGGCTATCCTTGCAATCAGAAAAGGTTATTACTTTTCAACAAAAGTCGCAATAAAAGTCGGTAAAATTCTTGCAGTAGGAATGATGGTCTGTGGACTTTTTATAAATCCATGGCTTTTATTTATCGGAATATTCGTTTTTATTGGAGGAATGGCGGAAGAAGAGTTTTTCAAAATAAATTTCATATTGAAGGATGTTTTTGCAGAGGAAATATGTGTTAGAGATTTCAGGATAATTCCTCCTTCAATTCCAATTTATGAATTGATTGAAATTGCGAAGGAAAGTTCTTCAGAAGTCTTTGTTGTTATGGAATTTGAAAAACCTGTTGGTTTAATCAGGAGAAAAGATTTACCCTATATCATCCAGAAAAATATGCCACAAATTATGGTATCTGAAATATGCGATAGAAATTTTATTTCTGTTGATGGGAAAAGCAAATGTGAGGAATTCTTTTCATATTTTTTGAATAAGGAGATTTCGTGGATTGCGGTTTATGAGGGAAACAGAATGGTTGGAATTATTTATCCTGAGAGTTTATTAATTACAACAAAAATTCTTGAATCTTTAAAATACAGATTTTAGAAACTTTTTTCACTTTCCGCCATCTAAATGATAGGGAGGTGAAAAATGGACTGGAACAAATTTACATTAAAAGCACAGGAGGCTCTTGTAAGGGCTCAGAATATCGCTTCTGAGTATCAGCATCAGGAGGTGGATGCATTGCATTTACTTTTAAGCCTTGTGGAAGAAGATGAGACTATCCAGGATATACTTAACCAGATGAATGTGAATTCTGAAAAGTTGAAAGATGAGATTAAGGATGAACTTTATAAACTTCCTCAGGTAACAGGTGGTGGGGCAACTGGTGCAATATATATAACTCCTCTTTTAAATAGAGTCCTTATCCAGTCTGAAAAAGAGGCAAAAAATCTTGGTGATGAGTTTATAAGTGTTGAACATTTACTTTTAGGACTCTGTGGTGTTGATTCAAAAGTTAAAGAGATTTTGAGAAACCATGATATTTTTAAAGAGAGAGTTTTGAAGATAATGCAGCAATTAAGGAATGGTGAAAAAGTGTCTGATAGGGATGCGGAAAGTAAATACAAAATTCTTGAGAAATTTACAAGGGATTTAACAGACCTTGCAAGGAAAGGAAAACTTGACCCTGTAATTGGAAGGGATGAGGAGATCAGGAGAGTAATACAGGTTTTATCAAGAAGAACAAAGAACAACCCTGTTTTAATTGGTGAAGCTGGTGTTGGTAAGACAGCAATAGTTGAAGGACTTGCAAGAAGGATTGTTTCAAAAGATGTTCCTGAGAATTTGAAAGATAAAAGGATACTTGCCCTTGACCTTGGAGCCCTTGTTGCTGGAACAAAATATAGAGGAGAATTTGAAGAAAGGTTGAAGAGTCTTCTTAAGGAGATTGAGAAAAGGGAAGGGGAGATTATACTTTTCATTGATGAATTGCATACTCTTGTTGGAGCAGGTAGTGCTGAGGGAGCAATTGATGCTTCAAATATGCTGAAACCAGCCCTTGCAAGAGGGACATTGAGATGTATCGGTGCGACAACCCTTGATGAATACAGAAAGTATATTGAAAAGGATAGAGCCCTTGAAAGGAGATTCCAGCCTGTTTATATAAAAGAACCATCAGTGGAGGAGACAATATCTATCTTGAGAGGATTGAAGGAAAGGTATGAAGTCCACCATGGAGTAAAGATAACAGATAGTGCAATAGTTGCTGCAGCAGTTCTTTCTGATAGATATATAAGTGAGAGATTTTTACCTGATAAGGCTATTGACCTGATAGATGAAGCAGCAAGTAAATTGAGGATGGAGATAGACAGTATGCCTGTTGAACTTGATGAGATTGAAAGGAAGATAAGACAACTTGAAATAGAAAGGCAGGCTTTAAAGAAAGAAACAACAGAATCTGTGAAGGAAAGACTTGAGAAAATTGAGAAAGAACTTGAAGATTTGAAGAAAGAAAGAGAAAAATTGCATTCACAGTGGATGTCAGAAAAGAAAGTTGTTGAAGAGATAAGGAAGATTAAACAGCAGATTGAAACAACAAGGAATATTATTGAAAAAGCAGAAAGGGAAGGGGACCTTGATAAAGCAGCAGAGTATAAATACGGAAGACTTATAGAACTTCAGAAAAGACTTGAAAAAGAGACTCAAAAACTTAAAGAGATACAGAAAAATGGAGGTCTTTTAAAAGATGAAGTCACAGAGGAAGATATTGCAGAGATTGTTTCAAAATGGACAGGTATTCCTGTTTCCAAAATGCTTGAAGGAGAAGTTGAAAAACTTGTCCATATGGAAGAGAGATTATCAAAGAGAGTTGTTGGACAGGATGAAGCTGTGAGGGCAGTTTCAAATGCAATAAGAAGGGCAAGAGCAGGACTTTCAGACAGAAGAAGACCTATAGGTTCATTCATCTTCCTTGGACCTACAGGTGTTGGTAAAACTGAACTTGCGAAGGCTCTTGCAGAATTCCTTTTTAATGATGAGAATGCTCTTGTAAGGATTGATATGAGTGAATATATGGAGAAATTTTCCGTTTCCCGTCTTATAGGTGCTCCACCTGGATATGTTGGATATGAAGAAGGCGGACAGTTGACAGAAAGGGTTAGAAGGAGACCTTACAGTGTGGTTCTTCTTGATGAGATTGAAAAAGCACATCCTGAAGTTTTCAATCTTCTTTTACAGTTACTTGAAGATGGAAGATTGACAGATGGACAGGGAAGGACAGTCAATTTCAGAAATACAGTGATTATAATGACTTCAAATATAGGTTCACAGTACCTTTTGATGTTTAAAGATGAAGAGGAGATGAAAAAGAGGGTGATGGAAGCATTAAAGAGCAAATTCAGACCTGAATTTTTGAATAGGGTTGATGAGATAATAATTTTCAATAAATTGAAGAAGGAAGACATGTTAAAGATAGTGGATATTCAACTTTCAAATCTGGAAGAAAGGCTTAAGGAAAAGAAGATAAAATTGGAAGTATCAAAAGAAGCAAAAGAATACCTTGCAGAGAAAGGATATGATGAGAATTATGGAGCAAGACCTCTTAGAAGACTTATCCAGAAGGAGATAGAGAATCCACTTGCTTTGAAGATTTTAAGTGGTGAGATAAAGGAAGAAGATACAGTAAAAATTGATTTTAAGGATGGGAAACTCATTTTTGAGAAAGGTTAATAGATTTTTTAACAGGATTCCTTAAAATACCTATCTTTTCAATTTCACATTCCACTATATCTCCTGGAAAAATTGGGGAAATCCCCTCAGGAGTCCCTGTTGATATTATATCTCCTGGATAAAGAGTGATGAATTTTGAAATAAATGAGATTAAAAACGGTATTTTGAATAACATCTTTCCTGTGGATGATTTCTGACGGATTTTCCCATTTACTCTTAATTCAATTTTCAGATCTTCCTCAGGATTTATTTCATCAGATGTAACAATCCATGGGCCAAAAGGACAGAATGTATCTATGCTTTTTGAACGGTACCACGGCAATTTTTTCTCCATATCTTTCATCTCAATATCCCTTGCAGTCACATCATTTAAGATTGTATATCCTGCTATGAATTCATCTGCCTTTTCTTTTTCAACTCCTTTTGCTTTCTTCCCTATTACAACAGCAAGTTCAACTTCAGGGTCTATTCTTCCAAGACCTTCAGGGTATATTATTTCTCCATTATTTGGGATAATAGCAGATGTTGCTTTTTCAAAAAATATTGGTTCTTCAGGTATGATTATATTTGATTCCTTTGCATGTTCAATATAATTTGCTCCGATACATATAATCTTGGATGGTCTGTAAAGAATTGAAAAATTCAGTTTTTCAAGAGGATACCAGAGTTCTCTGTACTTTTCTCCATCTATCAGTGATTTTTTAAAAACTTCAGGAGAAAAAAGCCCATTTTCAAAAAGAGAATTTATATCCTTTATTTGGATTTTCCTTTCCAGATAAAAGAAATTGGAAAGGTCAAATACTTCCTCACCTTTTATTATCCCTACAAATTCCCTTCCTTCTTTTGAAAATCTCCCTATTCTCATTTTTACAGAAAAAAATTTTATAATTTCTCCACATAGAAAGTCAATCATTTTATATTTAAAATTTTTTAGGTAAAATAAATCCTGTGATGGAATTCAAAAAAGATTTTAAAGAAACAAAAAAGTTCAGAGATATTTTAAATGCTATTGAAAGGGGAGAGATTGTAAGGGTATGTGGAGGGAATATTCCATTTTTTGCTTTCCTTATTTCCTGCATTTTTGAAGAAATAAAGAGAAAATTCTTTATAATTCTTCCTGATGATTTAAAGGCAGAAAGATTTTTCCAGGATATAAGAACATTCCTTCCGGATACACATATTTACTTTCTTCCAGCACAAGAATCTTTTTCAGAAGATGAGATTTCTGTTGAAACAGCAGAAAGGGTGAAAATCCTTACCTATCTTTTAAAAGATTTCCCTTCAATAACTGTGACACACCCTTCTGCAATTATCCAGTCATTACCTTCTCCTTCTGATTTTGAAAAAAATGAGTTAAAGATAGAGGCTGGAGGTGAAATCAGAAGGGATGAATTTTTAAGAAAGATAATCAATTTTGGATATGAAGAGACTGAGATTGTTGAAACGCCTGGAGAATTTGCGAAAAGAGGATGTATTGTTGACATTTTCCCTCTTGATTCTGAATCTCCTGTAAGGGTTGAATTTCTGGGAAACAGGATAAATTCTATAAGGAAATTTGAAGTCTCAAGCCAGATTTCCTACCAGAAAATTGAAAATATATTTCTTTATCCATTAAGTGAAAGACTGATATATACAGAATCGCCATCCACTATTTTTGACTTCATCAATGGAGCTACAATTTTCTTCATAGAACCCGATTCTGTAAATATTCCCAATCTTTTAAGAAAAGATTGGAATGCAGAGATAATTGAGAAATTTAAAGAGATTTCAAATATATGTACTGAAAGGATTACTTCAGAAACTTTAAGGAAAATCTTTTATTTTAAAGTCCTGCCAGTTTCAGAAAGATTTAAAATCCAGCCTCACTTTATATGGCAGATGGATAAGGAGGATAAGGTTTTTATATTTTCAGAAAGTACATCCCAGCAGATGAGGTTAAAGGAGATTTTAAATGAAAAAGGTATATGTATTTCGCAGATAAAATTCCATGATGGAAATCTCTCTTCTGGTTTTTCAATTCCAGAATTGAATATTGTATTTTTAAGTAATGATGAGATTTTCCAGAGATATAAAACCAGAAGGGTCCCTGTTAAGAGAATAGAGAATATTCCATTGAACAGCTGGGAAGAGCTGAAAACAGGAGATTATGTTGTCCATTATAATGAAGGAATTGGAAAATTCATCGGTATGAAAAGGATGAAAATAGATGGGAAGGAGGAAGAATTCATTATTATTGAATATGCTGGTGGAGACAAACTTTACCTTCCAGTCTCTCAAATTTCTCTTATCCATAAGTATATAGGGAGTAAAAAACCTGTTTTATCAAAACTTGGAAGCAAAAACTGGATCAAAATAAGAGAGAATGTTAAAAATTCAATAAGGGATCTGGCAGCAGACCTTTACAGATTATATGTTGAAAGGAAGAAAGAAAAAGGGTTCTCTTTCCTCCCAGATGATGAACTGCAGAGAGAATTTGAAAATAATTTTATATATGAGGAGACACCTGACCAGAAAAAGGCTATTGAGGAGGTAAAGAGAGATATGGTTTCAGGAAAAATAATGGATAGACTTTTATGTGGTGATTCAGGTTATGGAAAGACAGAAGTTGCAATGAGGGCAAGTTTTAAGGCTGTATTAAGTGGAAAACAGGTTGCAGTCCTTGTCCCAACCACAGTTCTGGCACTCCAGCATTATTTTACTTTCAAAGAGAGATTTGCAGATTTCCCTGTAAGGATAGAGATGCTTTCAAGATTTATACCCAAAAGCCAGCAGAAAAGAATAATACAGCAACTGCAAGAAGGGAAAATAGATATTATTATAGGGACTCACAGGATTTTACAGGATGATGTAAAATTTAAAGACCTTGGTCTTTTAATCATCGATGAAGAACAGAGGTTTGGAGTTGTCCATAAAGAAAAAATAAAGACTGTATTCAGGAAAGTCGATGTCCTTACAATGACTGCAACTCCGATACCAAGAACTCTTTACCTTTCTCTTTCAGGGATAAGGGATATAAGTATTATAGAAACACCTCCCTTAGGCAGACTCTCAGTTACAACATATGTTGGGCCTTACAATCCTGAAATTGTAAGGCAGGCAATAATAAGAGAAATTGACAGAAACGGGCAGGTGTTTTATCTTCATAACTATATATACGATATTAAAGAAGTAAAGGCGAAAATTGAAAGACTTGTTCCTTTTGCAAAAGTTGGAATTGCTCATGGAAGAATGGAAGAAAATGCTCTTGCAGAAGTTATGGAAAAGTTTTCTGAGGGTAAAATAGATGTTCTTGTTGCCACCACAATCGTTGAAAATGGTCTTGATATTCCAAGAGCAAATACATTGATTGTTGATAATGCTCACAGATTTGGATTATCAGACCTTTACCAGTTGAGGGGAAGGGTTGGAAGATATAAATGGAAAGCATACGCTTATTTCCTTTTTCCACCACATATTCTCCTTACAAAAAAGGCAAAAGAAAGATTAAAAACAATACAGCAGTTGAACAGTCCTGGAAGTGGATTTAAAATTGCAATGAAAGACCTTGAAATAAGAGGTGCAGGAAATATACTTGGGAAAGAACAGCATGGATTTATTGAACAGGTTGGATTCCATCTTTACTGTCAGTTCTGGAAAGAGATAGCAAGTGAAATAAAAGGAGAAGTTCCGGAAATTCCTGAAGAAGTTAATTTTAAAGGTTTTATTCCTGAAGATTATGTTCTTTCTCCAAGTTTGAGATTCCATCTTTATAAAAAGATTGCTTCAATAAAAAGTAAAAATGAAGCAGAAAATATGATTTATGAACTTAAAGATAGATTTGGTTATGTACCTGAAGAGGTGAAAAATCTCATTTTTTCAAAAGTGAACTGAAAATGGAAAAGGTGAGATTGATAGGGAAAGGAAGGGAAGTTGGTTTTACAATCGGAAAGATAATTAGAGATTTTCTACCAGATTTGCCTGAAGATATTGACAGAGAAAGGGTGAATACCTTCAAAAATATGGTGGAAGATGTTGCCCCCCACTGGCTTGAAGAAATAGATGGTTTTTCAGAGGCTACAGGGATAAAGGAAGAATCAATATTGAATTTTAATTGTGAAAAGAGAAAACCTCCAGAAAATATCAGTAAAGAATGCACATCTTTTTTGATAATGCCTGATAGAAGTAAAGAAAATACACCACTTCTGCTCAAAATAAGGGATGAGAGGCCTCTCCACCAGATAGCCGGGATTAAAAAAATAGAAGGGAGTTACAAATATATATTTGGAACAAATGCAGGAAATATCGGTATTGCACATTTCCTGAACGAATATGGACTTGCCGGAGCAAATAATACAGGCTCTCCTGTAATTTCAGGGATAAAAGATATCGGATTCAACGATTGCCATATAATGAGGATTGTTGCAGAGAAAGCAAGAGATTGTAGAGAGGCTCTGGATATAATAAAAGGTCTAATAAATAAGGGATATGTTTCCAATGCAGGATATAAGAGAGGGATGATTTTCCTCTTTGTTGATAATAATGAGGGATTGAGAGTTGAATTGACCTCTGAAAAATTGAGTTATGAATTTGTGAATAAAGGGATTTTCCTTTACACAAACCATTTTTTACTTGATGAGATGCAGGATATTATTGATAAAGAAATGGCACAGAAAGTTGGTAAAAGTAGCAGAATCAGATTTTCTCGTGGAAAACAACTTATTGAAAATGCAGGAGAAAAGATTGGTATTGAGGATTTGATGAGATTTTCAAAAGATACAGAAAACTTACCTTATTCACTCTGCAATCCTTCAGATAAATTCCCATGGAGAACATTATCAGCATTTATCCATAAAATATGCGGAGAGGAAAGCTGTTCTTTCATATCAAATGGAGCACCTGTTTATACAGATTATTTCAAATTGAATATAAAAGAGGAAGAGACCCCTTTATTCCTTCTTACAGATTATAAACTTTTCACTTGAGAAGTTCCTTTTTAATCTTCCCACTGCCTGTTTTTGGAAGGCTATCTCTGAATTCAATAATAGTCGGGACTTTATAACTTGCAAGATGTTTCCTGCAGAATATTTTTATTTCATCTTCTGTAAGTTTTTCTCCTTCTTTTGGAACGATTACAGCTTTTATTGCTTCCCCTCTTAATTTTTCAGCAACTCCAACAACTGCAACTTCTTTAACTTTTGGATGCTTAAATATCACATTTTCCACTTCAGTTGCATAAACATTCAATCCACCAACTATTATCATATCTTTTTTTCTTCCAACAATGTAAAGGTAGCCATCCTCATCAAATTTTCCTATATCTCCTGTATAAAGCCATCCATCTTTTATGGTATTTTTTGTGAGTTCTGGCTGATTATAATAACCTGGAGTAATTGGCCATCCTTTCATAATAATTTCACCTGTCTTGCCAGCAGGAACCTCTTTCCCATTTTCATCAATAATTTTTACCTCCATCCAGGGGACAGGTTTACCAACAGAGCCTGGTTTGATTTTATCAAGTGGTGGCAATACATTGGGAGCAGCACTCTCTGTAAGTCCATAACCTGAGAATAATTTTGCATCCGGGCATGTCTTTCTGAACCTTTCAAGCAATTCTGGACTGCTTGGTGCTCCGAATACTGCAACCCATCTTAAATGCGGTAGTTTTGTATTCTCAAATTCTTTGAGATTCAACATTCCAACAAACATTGAAGGGACAAGGAAAACAAAAGATGCTCTGTATTCTTTCATCAACTCAAGTAATTTTAAAGGAGAGTATCTCTCCATAAGAACAAGTTTCACTCCAAGGAATAAAAGAAGTGCTGCTGCAATCCCACCATTATGTGATAATGGTAATGGACAGACTGTTGTATCACCATCTTTTATGTAATTGTAATACTTTAAACTTTCAACTGGACTATCAAGATGCCTGTATGTCCATATCACACCCTTTGGTATCCCTGTTGTTCCTGAAGTATAAAAGATAGAAGAGATTGAATTTTCATCTATTTCACTCACAGGAAAATCAGAGGGATATTTATCTATCATTTGGTTTAAATGTATTGTATCAGGGTAATTTTCCGAAATTGTTATTATTTCTTTCAAATTCTTTACTTTTTCTTTGATAAAGGATGGATTGAATCCTTTTGGAGTATAAGTGAAAAGATATTTACATCCAGAATGGGAAAGAAGAGGGATTATTTCTTCAATCTTCAACCTTGAATCAAGCGGGACTGAAATGCCACCGATTTTAAAAATTGCAAAATATAAAAATATATATTCTGGCATATTTGGAAGATATATGGCTACTTTTTCTCCCTTTCCAGCCCCTATACTTTTCAGGAAATTTGCATATCTATTAACAGTTTTTCCAATCTCATTCCAGGTGTATTCTTTCCCTTCAAATACAAGTCCGATTTTCTCTCCCTTTTCACTTACCATCCTCTCAATTTCCTTTCCAACATTCATTTTCTTCCCCCTTTATTTAAATTTTAATATTAAAATTTTACTAAATCAAGTTTTTAAAAAATTGAAACTGTAATTACGAAATCCTCTGAGAATGAAAAACTCAATGAGATTGGATATTGTTTTTTCTTTATCCTTACAGATGGAGTTCCATTTTCCCACAATATTTCTATATCTTTGAAAAAAGTATTTTTCTGCATTCTTTCAGGCAGGCTTTTCCATATTGATTCTTTAAAAGAAAAATTTACCGCATAAAATATATCTTTTTTTGGTATCTTTTCAATCTCCTTTTCGGTGAAGATTCTCTTTAAAAATCTTTCTCTGTATCTCTTTATAACCTTTTTAAATTTCTTCAAATCCAGTATATCAATTCCAACACCAATCATATCAATTTTTCAGAAATTCCAGTATTTTCTTTTTGAAAAATGGGGAAAATATTGAAAGTGAAAGGTGAGTTGCTGGATACCATATTATTTCTGCATTTTCAATCCTTTTCTTCAATTCCATCGCTGAGAAAAATGGGATTACAGTGTCAAAAAATCCATTTATCATAAGAACTTTTTTCTTTATGGAATTTGCAAATAAAATAGGGTCATACAGGAAACATTTCCTTGGCAGTTCCATTATCTCATCATAAAGGTTGTATTTTAAAAGTTTCTTGTAAGTTTTATGGAGATTATGGCAGGCTTTCCTTGAGCAGTCTTTTTTTAATACAAATCTTAAAAGCCCTCTCCATGTAATATTTTCAAAATCCCCTCCGCTTGCAAATAAAATAATCTTTTCTATTCTATCATCAACTGCTGATACTATTGTTGAGATTATTCCACCAAGGCTTATCCCGATGATATTTACCTTTTCAAATTTATAATTTTTTTGAGAAAAATCAATAATCCCTCTTATTTCAGAAACAGACCTTTTCATAAAATTGAAAAAATCATTATCTTTCTCATTGAGGGTAAGTTTTGGTATGTTGTAAAAAATTAAAATCCGGTCTTTTAAAAAACGCAATTTCCTTAATATCTTCCTTTTCCCATTTTCAGAAGTGTTCATTCCAGGGACTATAATAACTGGAGAAGATTTTGATTCTTTAAATATTATATCTGCAACTATCCTTTTACCATTCCCAACCTTTAATCCATCATCATGCTCTTCAATTATTTCCAATTTGCTTTTTTGTGAATAAATTTTTATAATATTTTCCATATATTAGAATTATATCAAACTGGATTTAAATGGGGAAAATAGGATTTATTGGTGATAAGTTCAGTATAGAAGTATTTAAATCAACTGGAGCGGATATTTTTCCTGCAGAAAGTATCGGAGAGGCGATTGAGATTATAGAAGGTTTAAATCTGGAAGAATATGAATGCATTTACCTTACAGAAGAATTATACGATGAGAAAACATTTTACAGATATATAAAGGAAAGGAAAATCACAATAATACCAAGTCTTAAAAGCAGTGAAGGGAAGGGATACCAGATTGTTGAAAGATTGATAAGGAAAGCAACAGGAGTGAGAGAAAAATGATTGATGAAGGAAAAATCATAATGGTTTCTGGTCCGCTTGTAAAGGCAAAAGGGATGAAAAATTCTAAAATGTTTGATGTTGTAAGGGTTGGGGAGGAAAGGCTTGTTGGTGAAATAATAAGGCTTGATGGTGATATCGCTTCAATTCAGGTATATGAAGAAACAGAAGGGCTTAAAGTTGGAGACCCTGTTTTTGGAACTGGATTGCCACTTATGGTTGAATTGGGTCCTGGATTGCTTTCAAATATTTTTGATGGGATTCAGAGGCCTCTTACAAAGATTGAAGAAAAGGGAGATTTTATCTATAGAGGGGTTGAAATTCCACCTCTTGATAGGAATAAAAAGTGGGATTTCAGGCCAACTGTCAAAAAGGGAGATACTGTTGTTGAGGGTGATATAATAGGAGAAGTTCAGGAGACTCCTCTTCTTTTACATAAAATAATGGTTCCTCCAGGAGTAAAAGGTGAAGTTGTTGAAATAAAAGAAGGGAGTTTTACAGTTGATGAGGAGATATGCAAAGTTAAAACAGAAAAAGGAGAAATTCCGATTAAGATGTTCCAGAAATGGCCTGTAAGATTAAGAAGACCTTTTAAAGAAAGGAAACCTCCATATGCTCCTCTTGTTACAGGTCAGAGAGTTATTGATACATTTTTCCCGATTCTGAAAGGTGGAACAGCATGTATTCCAGGTCCTTTTGGTTCAGGAAAGACTGTTGTCCTGCACCAGATTGCAAAATGGGCGGATTCTGAAGTTGTAATTTATATAGGATGTGGCGAGAGAGGGAATGAGATGGCAGATGTTTTGATAGAATTTCCAAAATTAAAAGACCCTTCTTCAGGAAGACCTCTTATGGAAAGGACTGTTTTAATAGCAAATACTTCAAATATGCCTGTTGCTGCAAGGGAGGCTTCAATATATACAGGTGTAACAATTGGTGAATACTTCAGAGATATGGGGTATTCTGTAGCTCTTATGGCTGATTCAACAAGCAGATGGGCAGAAGCATTGAGAGAGATATCTGGAAGGATGGAAGAGATGCCAGGGGAAGAGGGTTATCCTGCATATCTTGGAACAAGGGTTGCTTCATTTTATGAAAGGGCAGGGAGAGTAATATGTCTTGGGAAAGATGGAAGGGAAGGGTCTTTATCTCTTCTTGGGGCAGTAAGTCCTCCAGGTGGAGATTTAACAGACCCTGTTGTTCAGATGACATTGAGAGTTGTTAAAGTTTTCTGGAGTCTTGACGATAGACTTGCATACCAGAGGCATTTCCCTGCAATAAACTGGCTTACAAGTTATTCACTTTATGATAAGAATGTAAGGGATTATCTTGAAAAGGAGATAGCACCAGATTTTTATGATTTAAAAGTAGAGGCAATATCAATACTTGAAAGAGAAGCAGAATTGCTTGAGATAGTCCGTCTTGTTGGAATGGAGACACTTTCACTTTCTGATAGACTGCTTCTGGAGACTGCTCGCTCCATAAGAGAAGATTTCTTGCACCAGAGTGCATTTGATGAAAGAGATGCTTATACTACTTTGAAAAAGCAGTACAGGATGTTAAGGGCAATTTTAACATTCCATAAATTAGCACTTTCTGCAATTGAAAAGGGAAAACCGCTGGAGGAAATTTTGAAACTCCCTGTCAGGGAAGATATTGCAAAGATGAGGTATATTGACGAGGATAAACTTGAGGAATTTGATAAACTTGAAGAAAAAATAAGAGATTCTTTTAAATGAAAGGGGGGAAAGATGGAAAAACTCGCAATTTTGGGAGGAGAAAAAGCAATAAAGGAGGAAGATAAGGAATTGTTTGCTCCACCTGTTTCAAAAGAAATGGAAGAGAAGGTTTTGGAAGTTCTCAGAGAATGGAAGATGTCAAAGATTGACCTAACATTAGAATTTGAGAAAAAATTTGCTGAATGGCACGGTATGAAATATGCTCTTGCATGTAATAATGGAACAGCAGCAATACATTGTGCTTTATTCGGACTTAAAATAGGGAAAGGTGATGAAATAATATGTCCTTCAGTAACATACTGGGCTTCCTGCATACCTGTTTTTTCTCTTGGTGGTACAGTAGTTTTTGCAGATATTGACCCTGAGACTTTAAATATAAATCCAGATGATATTGAGAAAAGGATTACAGAAAGAACAAAGGCTATTATGGTTGTCCATTATTGTGGATATCCTGCTGATATGGACAGAATTTTAAATATTGCTTCAAAATACAATCTCAAGGTTATAGAAGACGCATCCCATGCCCATGGTTGTTTGTATAAGGGGAAACTTTGTGGAACATTTGGTGATGTATCATGTTTTTCATTTATGAGTGGAAAGTCTTTTGGGATTGGAGAAGGTGGAATCCTTTTGACAAATGATAGAGAGGTTTATGAAAGAGCAATTATCTTCGGCCATTATGAAAGGCATTCACAGAGCATAACGATTGATTATTTAAAAAGAGGGATAGGTGTTCCATGGGGAGGGTATAAGTACAGGATGCATCAGATGTCTTCTGCTGTTGGACTTGTGAGATTGAAAACATTTAAAGAGGAGATTGAAGAGATTGATAAAGCAATGAATTATTTCTGCGATTTAATAGAGAAACTTCCCGGTATAAAACCTCACAGACCACCAAAAGGTTCAGGATGTACAAAAGGAGGCTGGTATAATCCAATAGCATTGTATTCACCTGAAGAACTTGGTGGACTTTCAATCACAAGATTCTGTGAGGCTTTAAATGCAGAAGGAGTCCGTGTCTTTCCTGGAGTAAATAAAGCTTTACATCTCCATCCTCTCTTCTCTGAAATAGATGTTTATAATGATGGTAAACCCACAAGGATAAGGTACAGTCCAGAGGATATAAGGAAGAAAGATACTGGACTTACTGTATCTGAAAGTATTCAGGAAAGAGTATTCAATATCCCTTGGTTTAAGAAATATAAGCCTGATAAAATAAGAGAATATGCCTATGCATTTGAGAAGGTTGTGAAAAATTATAAAGAACTGTTACCCGGAGATAAAGGGAATCCAAAAGATTTCGGTGCGTGGGGATTGACTTTCAGAATTTAAATTCTTTCAGGTGGTAGATGTATGCTTTTCTTCTCAACATCAAAAGATGCTTCCATTATGGCTTCAGAAAAGGTGGGGTGGCAGTAAAGTATTTCCTGCAAATCTTTTACTTTTAAATTATTTTTAATTGCAAGTGTTGAGAAACTCACAAGTTCTGTTGCACCCTTTCCAATTATATGGATTCCAATTATTCTTTCTGTCTCCTCTTCCGCTATGATTTTCACAAATCCTTCCTTTTTCCCTGATGCATGGGATTTACCGAGAGCAAGGTATGGGAATTTACCGACTTTTACCTTCAATCCATTCTTTCTTGCATCTTCCTCACTCATTCCACATATTCCAACTTCAGGGTCAGAAAAGATAGCAACAGGTATTGTTGAATAATCCATTCTTTTATTCTCTCCCGCTATATTCTCAGCTGCTATTTCACCTTCTCTTGTAGCAACATAAGCAAACATATGTTTTCCTGTTATATCACCAACTGCATATATATTTTTAATATTTGTTTCCATCTGCGGAGATACTTTCACTCCATTTTCATCAGTTTCAATCCCTATGTCTGAAATTTTTTCCATATAAGGTTTTCTCCCTATGCATAAAAGAATCTTTTCCTCTTCCATCTTTCCAGGATTTTCTATTTTCTTTCCTGTTATTACTCTTATTCCTCTTTTTTCAAATTCTCTTTTCAATGTTGAGGAAATCTCTTTATCAATTCCTGGCAGTAGATTTTCCATCATTTCATAAATTGAAATTTCAACACCAAATTTTTTAAAAATAGATGCAAATTCACATCCAATAGCACCACCACCTATAATTGCCAAACTTTTTGGTAATCTATCAGTTTCCCAGATCTCATCACTGGTAATTACTCTTTCATCATCTTTAAAAATTGATGGGACAGAAGGGAGTGAACCTGTGGCAATTACAATATTTTCTCCTTCAAAAAGATTATTATTAACCTTTACTGTTCTCTCACCGATTAATTCTGCTTCACCTTTAATGATATCTATCCCGTTCTTTTTGAGAAGAAAATCAACACCTGCCTTCAATCTGGAAATAACATTCTTTTTTACATACGAAAGGATATCTTCCCACGAAAAAGAAACTTTCTTTTCAATAATTCCAAATCTATTTTCTATCTCTTCAGATATATGGAAGAGAGTTTTTGTTGGTATGCATCCTTTATTCAAACATATTCCACCAACTTCCCCTTTTTCAATTATCAAAACTTTCAATCCTTTCTGTGCACATCTTATTCCGCATGGATAACCTGCTGGGCCTGCTCCTATAATGATAACATCATATTTTTCCATTTTTTATCACAATTTCTGCTGCATCTTTAAGATTTTCAGCAACAAAATCAGGTTTAATTTTCATTTTCTCAACTTCATTTCTCTTTGTCCTTCCAGAAAGTACAAGTATTGTCTTCAATCCCAGATTTTTCCCAGCCTCAATATCTGTCTCACTGTCTCCAATAAAGAACAATCCCTTTAATTCATCAATTCCAAGTTCTTCCTTTGCTTTTAAAAACATTCCTGGTTTTGGTTTTCTGCAATTGCAGTTTTCTTCTTCTGTGTGTGGGCAGTAATATACTTTCTCTAACTTTATTCCATGTTTTCCGAGTTCCTTTTTCATCATTTCTGTTACTTCATTGAGCTGTTCCATTGTAAAAAGCCCTTTATTTATTCCTGCCTGATTTGAAATAATAACAAGTTTATAACCATTCTTGTATAGAATTTTTAATCCTTCTATCGCACCCGGAACAAATTCAAATTCCTCCCATTTTTTTATATAATCTCCCTCAATATATTTAGAAATCACACCGTCTCTATCTAAGAAAACTACTTTCATTTTATAAATGGAATTGTTTCACAGAATCCACTCATTATATTCATATTCTGCACTGCCTGTCCAGAAGCTCCTTTAACAAGATTATCAATTGCAGATATAACGACAAGTTTATTTTTATCCACAATTTTAAATCCTATATCGCAATAATTTGTATCAAAAACATTCTTTACAGATGGAGAAATTCCGTAATCCATAATCCTTACAAATGGCTCATCTTTATAAAATTCTTTATAAATAGAACACAGTTCATCTTCTGAAATTTCTTTTTTTAATTTTAAATAACATGTTGATAAAATCCCCTGGTTCATGGGTACTATATGCGGGACAAATAAAATATTAAAATTTTTTCCAGAAAGAGTGTTCAATATTTCTTCAATTTCTGGCTGGTGTCTGTGAGCACCTACCTTATAAGCCCTTATATTTTCATTACATTCAGCAAATAAAAGTTCAGAAGTTACCTTCCTTCCAGCACCTGTAATTCCACTTTTTGAATCAACAATAATATCTTCATCAATAAGATTTTTTTTAACAAGAGGGAGTATTCCAAGTATTACAGAGGTAGGGTAACATCCTGGATTTGCAACAAGAAAAGAATCTTTTATTTTGTTTCTGTTAATTTCTGGAAGTCCATAAACAGCATATTTTATAAATTCTGGACATGAATGTTTCGTATACCATTTTTCATAAACTTTCAAATCCTTAAATCTGAAATCAGCACTCAAATCAATAACTTTCTTCTTTCTCTTTAATATTTCCGGAACAAATTTCATTGAGACAGAGTGGGGAAGGGCAAGAAAAATTATATCTGCCTTTTCTACTTTTTCCCACTTCACTTCATTCTCACATACAAAATTAATCTCCCCTTTTACTTTTGGTATAATTTCGGAAATATGGATACTTTCTTCTTCCGGAGATACAAAACCGAAGATTATTTCAACTTCTGGATGGTTTTTTAAAATCTCAACAAGTTTCTGACCAGCATATCCAGAAATCCCAAAAATTCCTGCTTTTACCATATTCCTGTATTACCTCTTTGTCCACTGGAATTTTCTTCTTGCACCTTTCTGTCCATATTTTTTCCTTTCCTTCATTCTTGGGTCTCTTGTAAGAAGTCCATATTCTTTAAGTGTTGGGGTAAGTGAGGGGTCATATTTACTTAAGGCTCTTGCTATACCGAGTTTTACTGCATCCATCTGTCCTGTAATTCCTCCTCCTTCTGCTTTTATTTCAAGGTCAAATTTATCCTGAAGATTTGTTACAAGTAGAGGTTTTAAAGCTTCCTGCTGTTGATAAAATAATGGGAAGTATTCCTTAATGCTCCTTTTGTTAATCAAAATATTTCCACTTCCTTCCCTCAATTTCACTATTGCTGTTGCTGTTTTCCTTCTTCCCACTCCAATAATAGGGGGTTGCTTATCTGCCATTTTAACCTCCTTGAATTTTTAAGTTTAAATTATACCTTAAAAAAATAAAAAAGAAAATTTTTTATTCTTTCTTTTTATGCCTCAAACTTGGTGGAATATCAATATCTTCAAGAGATAGTTGCACCTTTTCTTTTTGAATTGCAGGGGTTTCTTTCACTTTTATTTTTTGCTTCCCAATCCCTGTTGCAAGGAGAGTGATCTGGACTTCATTTTTTAAGTTTTCATTAATACTTACTCCAAGTTTCCTTGAAACAGATGGGATTTTCTCTTCAATTATCTCCATTCCCTGGTAAATTTCATTGAGCGAAAGATCAGGGCTTCCCACTATACTTATAAGAATCTTCTGTGCCTCCATAAATACCTCTTTTACCAGTAAAGGGTCATCAACTGCAGAATTTGCTGCCTGCTGGATTTTATCTTCTCCCTTACCATACCCTATACCCAGAATCCCTCTACCACTATTTTCTACAATTGCACATATATCTGCAAAATCAATCGGAATTAATACACGTGGGCGGTAAATAAGTTCTGTGATGGAAGAGATTCCTCTTGTAATTATCTCATCAACTTTTTTAAATGCATCTATCATTGATGTCTGCTGGTCAACTATTTCTCTTAATCTTTCATTTGGGATATGGATAAGTGTATCCACATTTTTCTCAAGCAATTCAAGGCCTTTCTTTGCCTGTTCTTCTCTTTTTTTCCCTTCAAAACTGAAAGGTGTTATTGCAAATCCAATTACAATCGCTCCATTATCCTTTGCAATCTTTGCAATTACAGGAGATGCTCCTGTCCCTGTTCCTCCACCAAGTCCCATTATCATAAACAGAAGTTGAGTCCCTTTTAAAGTCTCTGTAATCTTTTCCCTGTCTTCATTTGCTGCAAATTTCCCCTTTTCAGGGTCACTTCCAGTCCCTCTCCCTTTTGTTATCTTTTCGCCGATCTGTATCTTCATATCTGCTTTTGAGAATTCGAGTGCCTGTGCATCTGTATTGAAGATTATAAACTCCATACCTTCCAGATTATCACAGATTTTACTCACAATATTTCCACCAGCATTTCCAATTCCAACAACTTTTATCTTTATTGTTTCAACATTATTCTCTTCAATAACTCTTACCATTTTTAATAAAACCAGTTTTCTATTTTTTCTTTAATTTTCAACCACCATGGTAATTTCTTTTCTCTTTTTGGTGTAAGGAGTAATAGCCCTATTCCACAGGCAAATTCAGGCTTTCGGAAATATTCTTCAATTCCAAGCATTTTCTTTGGAATACCAAGTCTTGTTGGCTGGTTGAATATTTCATTTGATAATTGTAAAAGACCTTTCAATTTTGATGAACCTCCAGATATTATTATTCCAGCACCGATTGTTGAAAATAAAGGTTCTTGCTTTACATCTTTCAGTATAATATCCTGGAAAATTTCCTTAACCCTTTCATACACAACTTTTGATATCTTTTCCACAGTGGTCTGTTGTTTTATCTTGCCTGAAAGAGTGATAATTTCTACTTTTTGATTGAGGAAAGGCTGTCTTCCCTTTATCAAATTTTTATAATTGCACCATCCATAATTCTTTTTTAATTCTTCTGCAAAATTTAATGATGTATGGAGTTCAATAGAAAGGTCAAGGTCAATATTACCACCACCAACTCTGTAAGAATCACTGATTACAAGTTTATTATCAATATAAAGGGCAATATCTGTTGTTCCTTTCCCGAAATCTATAACAAGACATCCGAGTTTTTTCTCCTCTTCTGTGAGTACAGATTCTGAAACAGCCCAGGAATGTGGATATACTGCTTCTACTTCTGCTCCAGCATTTTTTATACAATTGATTATATCTTTCAATGGATTTTTTTCTGATAATAGAACATGGAGTTTACCCTCAATTTTATTACCATGCAGGCCAACAGGATCTTTCTGTGTGGTATTTGCACCATCTATTTTATATTGCTGTGGAAGTATATGGAGAATTTCCTGGTCTGAATCAACCTGTGATAAAGCAATTTTCTTAATTTCCCTCTTTAAATTTTGAAGGTCTGTATTTTCTATTGCTCTACCCTTTGGTTCAATATCAATTTCCTTTGAATATACTCTACCTTTTATAAATCCTCCACCTATACCGAGAATAACCCTTTCTATCCTTTCACCTGTTTGACTTTTTAAAGAACCAAATACTTCATAAACATAATTTGTCACTCCTTCCATATCAATAATTCTTCCCTTCTTTATCACTTCTTCTGTTGGATATATTGTCTCTTCTCCAATTATTTCAATTCCAGTTTCTCTTCTTATCCCTGTAATTCCAAATATTTTACTACTGCCAAGGTCCAGAGCTGTTATAATCTCCTCATTCATTTTTCTTCTTTACATATGGATTTTTAAATCTCAAGTCTATATATTCCCATTTGAAATCTCTTTTTTTGCATTCTCCAATTACAATTTTCAAATTTTCAAATTCTTTTTTTAAATCTGAAGGGTATAGATAGACTTTT
>Ga0164318_10001360_pt1 | contig 21627 bp, 23 predicted proteins | sample GuaBasSedimGuay9_FD_113734 | JGI IMG/M metagenome (GOLD analysis project Ga0164318, IMG submission 113734) | Subseafloor sediment microbial communities from Guaymas Basin, Gulf of California, Mexico - Guay9, Core 4571-4, 0-3 cm | ecosystem: Environmental > Aquatic > Marine > Hydrothermal vents... | reverse complement strand
TCCGGAGCTAGGTAAACCACGTCGGACATTTCATCCCCACTGGGACTTCTCGCATCGTATTAAACTTCTGTTCTATTCAAACTAAACAATAAAATGGAGTGTGAGGGAAATTTATAAACTTTGGCTCAATTCCCTCGGGGAAAAGTTTGTCTGCGAGGGATGCAGTTTTCGGAGAGCCTGGCAAGATAGCTCTCCTCTTAGGAAACGAAGCAATAGCAAGAGGAGCTTTAGAGTCAGGAATAGGAGTCGCCACGGCGTATCCAGGAACTCCTTCATCTGAAGTGGCCGACACGTTATCGTATGCATCTAGGCACATGAAACTCTACATGGAATACTCCACAAACGAAAAAGTTGCTTTAGAGGTGGCAATGTCTGCATCACTCTCGGGGATAAGATCTATCTGCTCTATGAAGCACGTTGGTCTGAATGTAGCCTCAGACTCCTTCTTCTCATTAGCTTACGTTGGGACAAAGGCAGGAATAGTGGTCATGGTGGCAGACGACCCCAATTGTTACAGTTCCCAAAACGAACAAGACAGTAGGATCTACGCTCTACATGCGGGAGTACCCTGTCTCGAACCTTCCGATCCACAAGAGGCAAAGGACATGACTATAGAGGCTTTTCAAATATCTGAGAAATTGGAAATTCCGGTTATGTTGAGGACCACTACTAGAGTCAGCCACGTTAGGGGAAACGTTCTCCTAGGAGAAATCATCGAAAGAGAGCCAATTGGAAGTTTTGAAAAGAATCCAGAGCTAGTACTGGTACCAGCGAATGCGAGGAAGTGGCATAAAGTACTGTTGGAAAAAATAGAAGAGGCAAAGAAATTCTCCGATAGGACGAAACTCAATAGAATTGAAGGAAATGGTGGAGAAATAGGAATAATATCCTCGGGATCAGCGTATAATTACGCGAGAGAGGCATGTGAGATAGCAGGAGTTGAAGCAGATTTCCTGAAGCTGGGTTTCACACATCCTGTCCCACAGAGAAAAATCAAAGACTTCCTGAAAGACCACGAGAAAGTACTAGTCGTTGAGGAAGTAGATCCCTATTTGGAAAGAGCGACGAAGGAGATAGCCCACTCTTTTGGGGTAGAAACCGAGATAAATGGAAAGAACCTGCTTCCGAGCTATGGCGAATTAAGCGTGGATCTCGTGGTTAGGGGAATTAAAGAGATGACCGGGAAGGGATCCGATTACATTTTACTAGTCGAAGACAGAGACAGAAGACTAGAAAGCCATTCAGATAAGCTCGTTTCTAGGCCCCCCACTCTCTGCCCCGGATGCGCTCACAGAGCTATGTATGTGGCACTCAAGGAGGTATTGGGAGACAGTGCAATATACTCAGGAGACATAGGCTGCTATACCTTGGGATATTTGCCTCCCCTCAGAGGAATGGACACGTGCTTTGACATGGGAGCAAGCATAGGGTTTGCCTCTGGTTTATCGAAGTTCGTCGAGACTCCAGTTGTAGCCGTAATAGGGGACTCAACTTTTTTCCATGCGGGATTACCAGCCCTAGTGAATTTAGGATATAATAAATCCAAGGTCATAGTCGTAGTAATGGACAATTCGATCACTGCCATGACAGGCCATCAGCCAGATCCATTAACCGGTTTGACCGGGAAGGGAGAGGAAGTAGAACCCATAGACCCAGAGAAAGTAGCCAAAGCATGCGGAATAGAATTCGTTAGAGTAGTGGATCCATACGATTTAGAATCTACTAAGAGAGTCCTCGAAGAAGCATTGGAACACAATGGCCCATCTGTGATAATAGCGAAGAGACCATGTGCTTTGTTAGAGTCTAGGAGAAGAGAGAAAGTAGAGAAGTATAGGGTATTAGAAGACAAATGCAGGGCTTGTAGAGTTTGTGTGATCAAACTAGGATGTCCAGCTATAACATTCAAAGAGAAGGCCAAAATAGTTGAGGATCTCTGTACTGGGTGTGGAGTTTGCGAGCAAATTTGCCCGTTCAACGCCATAGTGAGGTGGAAGGAGAATGAAGAAGGTGACTAACGTTCTAATTTCAGGAGTTGGAGGACAGGGAGTTCTACTCTCTTCCAGAGTAATAGGAATTTCCGCAATCAAATCTGGACTGGAAGTTAAGATAAGCGAGATACACGGATTGGCGCAGAGAGGAGGTAGCGTGGACTCACACGTGAGATTTGGAAAGGGAGTACATTCTGGAATAATTCCCAAATGCAAAGCAGATTATCTACTAGCATTTGAACCAGTAGAAGGGCTGAGGAGAGCCAATTACTTATCCACCGATGGAATAGCAATAGTGAACGAAGAACCAGTTCATCCCGTGAGCGTGTCTTTGGGCTCTGAGAGTTATCCAGAAATAGACGAGGTACTGTCTTCCATCAGGGAGTTTTGTTCCAAGCTGGTATCCCTTAATGCTACTAGCAAGTGCAGAGAATTGGCAGAGAAGTACTCCTCTGGAATAATCCCTGTGAACACATATCTGCTTGGAGTACTTGCATCACAGAATTTCCCAATAGAGGAAAGGGTAATACGGGAGACAATATCCGAAATAATCCCAGAGAAAGCCGTAAAAATGAACTTGGAGGCATTCGACTTAGGGGTAAAGGACGGCAAGTCTTTCTCCGACTTTTAGATCCAAGGAGTCACATCTACTCTCTATGACGGAATCACACGGTTCGCTTGGAGAAACTACTCTCCAAGGCCGAATTCCTCTCCTTATTTCCACCACATTCATATCCAGAAGGAAGAAGAGATCTATGGGGAATCTCATGAAGAAAGTGTGTACTGAGTTGGCTCTCCTACCCCGCCTATTGAAGCGAATTAGAAGGCAACCTTTGAAGTCCTTCTTGAACATCAGACCAATTAGCTTTTCAAGAAAAGAAGAGGCAATTCTGACCTCGCAAATTGGACAATTCCTCGAAAGGCTAAATAAAATGGGATTCAGGGGTCCCTGTCCCATCTCGGAGGACCCCACCATCTCTCCCAACCTGGCCCTCTCTCTTCCCAGTACCTGTATTTAGACGCCTTACACTTGGAGTACTCTGAATAGGGCCACTTGACTTTAACTATCTTACCATAGCAGTTGACGTATACCTTAGCGGTTCCTTTACCATAGACCCAGTTGTTCTTCTCTCCAGGGCAATGTGAACTAGTCTTCAGATAGGACGGACCACTTGCCACCACTATCCATCCCAGCACCCTATTGTTTTCCTTCCATGTCTTGACGTATAGGGAACTGAATCCCAAGAGTCTCTGCTCCTTGTTCGTCTTGAGGTATTCTTTAGCTATGTCCCTAGCCTCTGATGCCGAGATGCATGTACCGTTGGTAGGGTCTATTGCCATCGCCATTGAGGGGAGCAGGACCACGAGCAAGGGGATTACTAGGTGACACCTCTTCATGGACATTCCTCCCGAGACCCTTGTTACGCAACATTATATATGTATTTCCTATGCAATACCATAATGATACATTAGGAGATTTCAGCTAGAACTCGCTCGAATATCTCCAAACCATTTTCTGCAGTTTCTTCGTCTATTACTAGAGGCGGAGCAAATCTAATTGAGGATATTCCTGCTGGAAGTAGTATTAGACCCTCTTTCAACGAGTTCAGTATGACTTCTTCTACTTCCTTTTTGGCAGGCTCCTTGCTCTCTCGATCCTTTACCAGCTCAACGCCAATCATTAATCCCAAGCCTCTAACGTCTCCAATTATCTCATATTTTTCCATCATTTCTCTTAGCCTGCTAATCATTAATTCTCCTACCTTCGCAGCGTTATCCACTAACTTCTCTTCCTCTATCACTTCTATAGTCGCTAGAGCAGCTGCAGCAGAGACGGGGTTTCCGCCGAAAGTGTTTCCATGGGTCCCAGGTGGCATGTCCATTATCTCCTCCCTGGATACACATGCACCCATGGGCAAACCAGAGGCCAGTGCTTTGGCAAGAGTGAGAACATCACCCACTATTCCGAAGTGCTCTGATGCAAACATCTTTCCAGTTCTCCCGAATCCGGATTGGACTTCGTCAACTATCAGGGGTATTGAGTACCTCTCACTTATACTCTGTATTTCGGACAGGAACTCCTTGGGGGGAACTATGTATCCCCCCTCTCCTTGTATTGGCTCTATTAGTATGGCAGATACGTCCTCAGGCAGAGAGAGGTGATTGAACACAACTTCTTCTATGTACTTAGCGCACCAAACGTCGCATTCTGGATACTCCAGCTTGTATCGACATCTGTAGCAATACGCGTATGGAACGTGAATTGCCTCGGGCATCACAGGAGAGAATGCGCTCCTCTGAATTGACTTTCCAGATGTTATTGCAAGAGAACCCATTGTTCTACCGTGGAATCCACCTATGAATCCGATTATCCTGCTTCTCTTTCTGTAGTTTCTAGTTATCTTAATCGCACACTCAACAGATTCAGTCCCAGAGTTCGTGAAGAACACCCTCTTCTTGAATTCGCCAGGCGTTATTTCCACTAGTTTCTCGGCCAGCTCTACTTGCAATGGATGATAGAAATCCGTACTGGCTATGTGGATTAGCTTCTCAACCTGTTTCTTGACAGCTTCCACGACCTTAGGATGACAATGCCCCGTATTTACCACGCCTATGCCAGAGGAGAAGTCTATGTATTCCTTCCCATCGACGTCCTTGACGATGGCCCCTCTACCTTCTATGGCCACCAGAGGAGACACTCTGGCTATGAACTTAGCCATAACTTTTTCGTCTCTTTCAATCCATTTTCTGCTCTCTTCACCAAGCGTCACTTGATCCACCTCTTTAGCAAATTTTCTTTGACCGAAAGGACCTTCTTCTCCACTTCCAAGTAATAGTTTCTCCCCTTGGAGATGGTGACAACTAATGGACCTAGGTCTTCTACCGAAAATACCCAAACCGCTTCTGGCATTCCGAGGTCTTCCCAATACACTCCCTTGACTCTCTTAACGGCCTGGGCTACTAGGACTCCAGCACCACCAGTTATAGAAAAGTACACGCACTTGTGCTTATTCATGGCTTCAGTGGTGCCACCATTCATTCCTCCTTTACCTATTATTCCCCTGACACCGAAGTATTCTATTACCTTCGGCTCCAGGTCATTCATTCTGGAACTGGTTGTGGGACCAGCGGACACGACTTCCCAATTCCCATTCCTCTCGATTACCACTGGTCCGCAGTGGAAGATGACGGCACCATTCCAGTCGAATGGGAGCTCCTCTCCGGATTCATACAGTTCTATTGCCCTCTTGTGTGCTCGATCCCTTGCAGTATATATTTCTCCGCTCAGATACACTATATCACCGACTTCTAGCTTGTCTACATCCCCTTCAGATAAAGGGGTCTTCAATTTAAATTCACTCATGGGAGGACCCTCCTTACCCCGTCTTTCTCAATTAAAGCGTAACTCCTCCTAGCAGCCCAACATTGGAAGTTAATTGCCACCGGAAGCGTAGCCGTGTGGGTGCTGGCGAAGTCCATTCTAACACCCAAACACGTGAATTTTCCACCTAGCCCCATGGGTCCTATTCCAGTAGAGTTCACCATCTCCGCAATTTCTCTTTCTAGCTCCCTAATCCTCTCGTCATTGTGGTCTTCATTCAAAGGTCTTAGGAGAGACCTCTTCGCCAGTTTCATGGCTAAGTCAGCTGTGCCCCCGATTCCTATTCCTATTATAGTTGGAGGACAAGGCTTGCCTCCAGCCTCTATCACTTTCTCTAGGACGAACTCCTTAATTCCATTTACACCCTTAGATGGAGACAACATCCCCAAGAAACTCATGTTCTCAGATCCAGCTCCTTTTGGCATGAAGGTAATTTCAAGAGAATCTCCATCCACTATTTCCACGTCGAAGTAGGGCATTTTTCTCCCGGAATTGTCTCCAGTGTTTTCTCTGCTCATGGGATCGACTACGTTGGGCCTCAAAGGAATCTCCTTAGTGCCTCTTCTCACCGAATTGACCAAAGCTGACTTTATCTCTTCAATTCCAACCGGAAACTCCTTACCCACTCGTAAGAAGAAGAGAGGAACTCCAGTGTCTTGACACATCGGTTTTCCACTTTTCTCAGCCATCTCAACGTTCTTAAGGATAGCTTCTAACTGGGTTCTCCCGATCTCACTTTCTTCTTCAGACAGAGCCCTCTTCAAAGACTCTTTCACGTCTTCAGGCAGTCTAGTGACAGCCCTCCTAAGCAATTCCACCCCTATTTCTTCTATTTCACTCAACTCCAAGGCGACCCCGAGTAGAGTCCTAAACTTATAACCTTTTATTCTTTCTCTGGAGGGGGATGGTCTTGAAACTCCATGAATATCAAGCCAAGGAGATCTTCGCTAGGGAAGGAATACCAGTTCCAATGGGGAGAATAGCCAGAAATCCCAGGGAAGCATTCGAGATATCCAGAGAAATTGGGAGTGAAGTGGTATTGAAGGCTCAGGTACTAGTAGGAGGCAGAGGAAAGGCTGGAGGAATACTCTTTTCCTCTTTGGAAGAAGTGGAAGAGAAATCCAGAAAGATATTCTCCACGGAAATAAAAGGCGAAAGACCAGAGTTAATCTTAGTGGAGGAAAGACTAAACTCTGTCAAGGAATTCTACTTGGGAATAACCTTCGATAGAAGTAGGGGAAGACCAGTAGTAATGACTTCCTCCGAGGGTGGAGTAGAAATAGAAGAAGTGGCCAGAAGGTCTCCGGAGAAGATAACCTGGGTGGAAGTGGACCCTCTAAAGGGAATCTATCCCTACATGATCAGGAAGTTATCTAGGCCTTTTCCAAAGGAGGTTAGGAAGGAAGCGCACGAGATAATAGCGAAATTGTACGAAATATTCGTGAAATACGATGCGGAACTAGCGGAAATAAATCCACTGATATACGATGGAAAGAAGCTAGTTGCTGCAGATGCAGTTCTAAACATAAATGACGACTCACTTTTCAGACAAAATTTCAAAAGAGAAGAAGAGGGAATAGAAGGAATAGCCAGTAGAGAGGGATTTTCTTACGTCACACTCGATGGTGAGATAGCCATAATAGGGAACGGAGCTGGATTGACAATGGCAACGCTAGATGCGGTTGAAATGGAAGGAGGAAAAGCAGCTAATTTCTTGGACATAGGCGGAGGAGTCCCTCCAGAGGGGATGAAGAAAGCGTTAGAGATAGTATACATGAACGAGAAAGCTAAATTGGTACTTGTGAACGTATTTGGAGGAATAAACAGGTGTGACGAAATAGCCCAAGGTATAAGGATGTTCTTTGAGGAGAGAGGGGGGAAATTGGATAAACCTTTGGTAGTCAGATTAACCGGGACTAACGAGGAGGAAGGGAGGAGAATACTTGAGGAAATAGGTATAGAGGTGTACAAAGATCTTAGGGAGGCAGTTAAATCAGCTGTGAGGAGGGTCAAGAATGATACTAGTCTCTGAAAAGACTAAAGTTTTGGTCCAGGGGATAACTGGAAGACAGGGAAAATTCCATACCAGGTTGATGCTGGACTACGGAACTAAGATCGTGGCAGGAGTGACTCCCGGAAAAGGAGGAGAAATGGTACACGGAGTTCCAGTGTATGACAGCGTGGAGGAGGCTCTCTCGGAGCACGAAGTAGACGCTTCCGTGATATTCGTGCCGGCTCCGTTTGCCAAGGACGCGGTGGTTGAAGCAATAGACAATAGCATAGACTTCTTGGTAGTAATAACGGAACACATACCAATACACGATGTAGCTCAAATGAAGAGAATAGCGGAAATAGAAGGCTCTAGATTCATAGGACCGAACACTCCAGGAATAATAAGTCCAGGCAGAGCTAAGCTCGGAATAATGCCACATAGAATATTCAAACAAGGGGAAGTCGGAGTAGTTTCTAGGAGTGGCACTCTAACTTATGAGGTAGTGGATTCAATGACTAAGCATGGAATAGGACAAACCACAGTTCTGGGAATAGGAGGAGACCCAATAGTTGGGACTAACTTCATAGACGTTCTGGAAATGTTCGAAGAGGATCGAGAAACCAGAGCAGTAGTTCTAATAGGAGAGATAGGTGGAAAGGCAGAGGAAGAAGCCTCTTCATTCATAAAGGATGAGATGAGTAAGCCAGTAGTGGCCTACATAGCAGGGAGAACAGCACCTCCAGGAAAGAGAATGGGTCACGCTGGGGCAATAATCTCTGGAGGAATAGGGACAGCAGAAAGTAAAATTAAAGCTCTGAAGAAGGCAGGAGTAAGTGTAGCCGAATTCCCTTGGGAGGTCGGCAGAATTCTCTCAGAGATAATTTGATCAGTATATGCTTTCGTCCTCGAATTCATTACCACATTTGGGACACCTGAATTGTACTTTGTTTTTACCCTCCTTCTTTATCCTAGTTTCTTCCCCGCACTTTGGGCAGAGAGGATATAACATTTGTGGAATTCCATCCTTAATGGCATATTTCAGACCACAGTCCGAAACTATGAGTCCCCCCTCTAGTCTAACCCCTTTCTTGCAGAAAGGACAAACTAGAATTCTCAGCAATTTCTCATCAATTTCATTCACTTTCGACTACCTCCTTTATTGCCTCCTTTATCTCGTCTATTAGTTCACTCTTCTCCTTGGAACCTATTATCATTCTTTTACCTATTAATATGGATGGAACAGCAACGATACCTAGTTCCTCTGCTATACTCAGGTGAGAAAACACCTCTATTGGTTTGAGTGTTACCTTTACTCCAATTTCCGTTGAGATTCTCTCCAGGTTCTCTTCTATGAACTCGTATACCTCCTCACAGGATTCACAGTCCGGGGTAAAGAAGAAGGTTATTTCTATTTCTCTTAAGACGTCGTTAGACACTCTCATCCCCCATTATTCTCTTTTTCCTCTCAATCATTCTCTTAAGTGTTTTCTCCAATTCTTCTCTTTCTACTTCCTTTATCCCACTAATTTCCTCTTCTACTTCTTCAATTTTTTGACCTTTAAGTTCCTCATCCCTTCTTTCATTCTCTTTTTTAACTCTCTTCAGTTTCCTCTCTAGGGCGAACAATATAGATAAAAGCAGTATCGCTACTGCTAGGAAAAGCAAGTATTTGTGAGGAAGCTCTCTGACTTCGTCTCTAAATCCTTGGATTTCTTTGACGAGGGGATCAAGGAACTTCCATACACCTTTTTCTTCCTCTCCTACTCTTACCGCTACACCCTCTTCGCGAGTTTCGACTCCCTCCTCCTTCTTTTCTTCTTCCTCGTACTTCATCGGAGGTAAAGACACTTCAACAGAATTCGATTTCAGTGAGTAACTTCTTCCTTTTTCGTCTTTGAAGGAGACAATAGCTGGCGGCAGAGAAACTGTTATCCCACCTTCCAGCATACGAAGCTCGTACTCTATTGACACATCTTCTCCAGGACTTATTTCTCCTTTCCATTCAGTGATACCACTTATTATCTCAAATAAGCTTGGAGGATAAGAATCTGATAGATAAACATCACGAGCAATGTCTTTTCCAACGTTTTCTAAGTGTATGACTACTCTCAGATGTTCTTTAGATAATTCCGCAGTCTTTCTTATTTCCAACTCCGGGAGTTTCATTTCCGTAACCGAGAAGCCAAAGGGTCTAACGTCGAGTAGCTGTGCACCTCTGTACAGAAGGAGTAGTACACCTCCTCGTCCCTTATTGGACGGGATGAATTTCACTACGTGAGTAGACATTTCCTTAGGAGGAAGGACCACTTTAATCTTTGGCTCCTCTAGGACATCCCCCTCCAAGATCAAACTAACTTTAATCTCTTCAGACGTTGGATTCCCTAATTTAACCAATATTTCACTCTCTTCTCCCTCAAGATAGGATTTGTCACCTTCAATAGATATTATCCTTGGAGTAGGGGGATATATCCTTTCTTCTCCACCTAGACCTATAATTATCATTCTCTCGTCTCTCAAATCCCCGACTTCTGCGATAATGTAGTAATTTCCTTCTTCTACGGGATTTCCACTTAGATCTCTTTGGTCCCAGGTTATCTCGGAATACGTCTCTCCACTCCTGATGTATATTTCGCTCTCCTCTTCTTGCAAAAAGTACTTCACTATTTCTCCAGTCTTACAACTCCTTATTTTCAACAGGTATCCTTGGAATTTCAACATGCTCTCCCCAGTGTTGACTATTCTTATGCGAACTTCTTCCCCCTTTAGGAGGGAATCTCTGTCTAGGATTATTGATATCTCTCTTTCTAGCCCATATGAGGTTAGGGGGGCAATTGCAACCGAGAACAGAATTACTAGAGCAATGAATCTGTTCATAGTCACGTCCCCTCGTCACCCTTTAAAACCTAGAAAGGTAATAAGCTTACGGTGGTTGAAGTGAGAAGTCCATTCAACCTCATGGAAAAGGCCAAGGAGTTAAGGAAGAGAGGTCTCTCTATAGACGAGATAGCAAAGGAACTAAATGTATCGAGAGAGACTGCTGAGTACCTCATAGAGAAAGCGAGTGGTGAAGACATAGAGCCACCCAGAGACATATATGTAGATTGGGAGCCAGTAGCATCGTCTCCTACTAGATTAGAGTTGTTAGGAAAAGCATTATCAAATCTAATAATGGAGGAAATCGAAAGAGGCAAAATAAGCTACCCCGAAGTAGTCGCGGGAATGATATCGAGTGGGGTACCTCTAGCTTCAGTAATTGCTAAGGAATTGGGGACGAAACTCACTCTAATAAGACCATGGCACTACGGAGGGGGAAAGGGGCTAGTGAGCGAGAAATTCTCCGAAGTCAGCGATAAGAAGGTTTTGGTGATAGATGACGTAATAACAACAGGAAGAACAGCTAAATATACTTTTTCGCTAATAAGAGAAGCAGGAGGACATCCAATTGGAATAGGAGTTATAGTCGACAAGAAGGGAAGTGATGAAATAGAAGGACTTCCTGTATTTTACCTAATAAGGGCCTCTACAATAATTTGAGGGATATCCATGCCCGGATACAGGTGTGAGAGCTGCGGATATGAGATTAAAACAGATGAGAGAGAAGAACCCAGAGGATGTCCCATATGTAGGGGGAGGCTTCTGGAGTCAAACGTTTCTGGGGATTGGGACGAAGCAGTATGCAAATCTTGCGAAAGGAAATTTAAGTATCCGAAGGGCACCACCCCGTATAAGTGTCCTTGGTGTGACTACACGTTTGAAACTACCTTGGGAGGATATTTCTGACTAGACTAGGCAGAAATCGGAGTATTACAGGAGAAATCAGATAAATCAGTAGGAGTATCAGTAGCAATCTGGAAAACTTGGTTGGATAGACGAGCACTAGGAGAAGTAGTATTCCCAGTAGGATGAGTTCCCTGTCCCTCCCTTTGAGACTATGGTATTCCACCTCCGAAACCATCAGTATAGATAAGACTATCAGGAAAGCTAGTAGCAGATATCCACTCACCTCCAAAGAGGAGAAAACTAACATAGAGCCAGCTGCGGGTATTGGCAATCCCACGAATTTGTCCGACGGAGGTAGAACGTTGAACCTAGCAAGTCTAAGTGCCCCACACAGTACGAAGACATAGGAAAAGAGGTTGAACTCCTCTGGAATCTTCTCAAGTGAGAAGAAAAGAGGGTAAACACCAAAACTAACCAAATCAGAGAGAGAATCTAAATTCTTCCCTATTTCTGATGTTTTCTCTTCTCTCCTAGCTATTGTCCCATCTAGACCGTCAGAAATAAGGGAAATTACGAAAAAACGTACGGAATTATAGATATCTCCACTCATCAATCTGGATATTGCCATCAGCCCAGAGAACAAGTTTAACAAGGAAAACAAGTTAGCTAAGCCTAGCAATTATAGTTTCCCCCGCTTTGACCCTATCTCCAACCTTTACTAGTATATTAGCGTTCTTCGGTACTATCAAATCCACTCTAGATCCGAGGAGTATTTTACCAACCCTCTCTCCCATTTCGACGTAATCTCCTTCTTTAACTAAGCAAGATACCCTTCTAGCGATTATTCCAGGTATCTGGGCATATGCTACTTTGACACCACCCCCATCTATGACAACTATTGTTTTCTCTGACCCTTCCCTCTTTTTGGATAGAGCAATTCTTTTTTTCCCCTCAATTTTAGTTACGAGAACGACCTTGCCTGAAATAGGGGCCCTGTTGACGTGAACATCGAAGGGAGACATGAAAGTACTAACCAGTATGCCACCGAGTTCAATACCGGGATACTCTTCTATTGGCGATATCTCATCTATTTTTCCATCGGCAACAGCAACTATTATTCCACTTTCTTTGGGAGGAAATCTCTCTGGGTCCCTATTGAACACTAAGATGAAGGAAACGAAGAGCAACAAGGTTATAATTGCCGTCAGTGCCAACTCTGGGTGGGCTAGGCGATTGAGCTCGAACACTTCCAAGGAACTCTACCCCCTACTCTTTCTCACCACATCCATCTCTCTGATTCTAGTTCTAATTAACTCTTTGGATACTTCCCATTTGGAGACGATAGTAGCCACACACTCTGCAAGTCTACTTTCTCACATATTCAGGTTTGAAGTGCATTTGCAGGGCAGAGAGTTAATTCTCCCATGGACGTCAGTGTACATCGACAGGAGATGCACAGCAATAGAGGCCATGGTAGTCTTCTCTGCCCTAATTCTGTCCACGAGAGAAAAACCACTTAGGAAAGCATTAGCCATTTCAATGAATCTCATATTAATATATTGGGGCAACGTCCTCAGAATAGTCCTAATTTTGTATCTAACTAAGTGGACTCCTCTTTGGGTGGCACACGACTTAATAGGAAAAGCAATATCTGTCCTGGGAGTAATGACTTTTTCCTACTTGACGTTCAGACTATTCCCTAGGATAGAAGAAGATGTGTTCTCCTTGGTGGATTTTCTAGCCCACCTCCCCTCTAGGTTAGGTCACCACAGGAGCAATGAATCTCATTGAGAACGTCCATTAACTCATTGAATCCAGATTTGTCTTTGGCAGAAATAGATAGTATCCTGCTGGGACCAGAATACTCCTCAACCAATTTCGAAAATGATAATGCCATCTCTGAAATTACTCCTTTTCCAAACATAAGTCTTCTCTTTATTTCTTGTAGATCAACCTCACCGTAGGCATCTGATTTATTGAATACAACAACGCTTTCCACGCCCAATCTGAGCTGAGCTACTATGGATAGCAATTGCATTGAAACAAAGCTTTCCGGAGACGAGGCCAATATAGGATCTAGAACCAATACTGTAATCGGATGTCCTATGCTTTCAAGTTCTTCCAAAAGCTTAGGTCCAGATTCTCTGAACACAAAGAGTTCCATCTGTCCAGGAGTGTCAATTAGCATGAAGTCGCAATCCACCGAAACCTCTCTCATTCTGGAGACAATAGCTGATTTCTTCTCTAACATTAGGTCTGCACTCTTTATCAAAGCACCGTTTGGTCCCAATGAGTACTTCCTCATTATCTCCCTCGTAGTGAAAATCTCTCTGATGTCGAAGTGACACTCGTACGGAACCTCTTCAGCTCCTGGATCTAAATTGATGTATTTGACTTTGAATTCGTTTTTATTTAGCCAAGAACCGAATTCTTTTGTCAAAGTGGTTTTACCTGAGCCAGCAGGTCCTATGAACACTACTATTTGCATTTTCATCACCCCCAGGGTTGGAGATAGCACGAGATCTCATCAGTAACTGGAGTCAGCAATGGCCAGTGAAAATGACCAAAGTGGTTCTTGTACTGAGTTAGGACTAGGAGGATCAACTCTTCTTAAATTTTTCTGGCCAAACGCGATTCGTCGCACTAGACCCCAGTTGAAGTCTAGAAATGGGAAAACATTAACTGATATACTTCATCTAATCTCAGATCGTCTAGAACTTCTCCAATTGCTTCTTTATTTTGTCCTCTAAGGAATCTAGAAATCCCATTTCCTCCTTGTATTCCTCCTCGGTTATTATTCCTCTGGCTAGTTGCTCTTTCAACCTGTTTCTTTCTCTGCTTATCCTCTTTATTTTCTCCTCGATTTTCAATATCTCCCCACTCTTTTCTGTCTCTTTCACTTCCCGATATATGCCTCCAGATGATCTAGTGAACTCAGAGCAAAGCGAGATCAATTCAGTTATTAACTTCCCAACACCTTTTGGTACGATGTATGAGGTAGTGATCTTCCCGTCTGAAATCTCTACTTTCTTTTTTATTAGTCCTACGTTGAGTAATCTCTTTATGTGCTTCTGAACGGCTTGTCTTGTTATTCCCTGTCTTTCTGCTATCTCAGATGGGGGTAATCCCTCCATAAGTCCCTTCAATGTCCTGAAACAAGGCTCACTGCTAATGACAGACATTATTCCTAGAGCCCTTTTCTCATCGTCTCTTAGCCCCATTATCTTATTCCTCCCCTTTTCTGAGATCAACTCTTATTATTTTGCCTCTAGGGGACACTTCCTTGAATATTATTGCTTGAAATTTGTAAAATTTCGTATTTTCATCTAACCAACAGTCTGGTGGCAAATTCGCTTTTAAACAAGTCTCAGTAAGGAATTCTTCCTCGTCCCATCCCCATTCCACAGCCACTTGGGGAAGGAGAAGCCCCTTCAAAAAACCCTTCTCGGCTATTATGCCGTCTCTCCCCACTTCTATCTTTCTTGGGCGATCTATCGGTTTACCACGTATTTCCTCCGGAGGAGTAAGAACACTAACTTCCACAGTTATTTCGTCCATTTCCTCAATAGACACTGGATCAAACCTAGTGTCTTTGGTCGCTGCACTTATGGCGGAATCTATCGTGGCCAACACCAAGGGCATGATCGGTTCAGGATATCCTATACAACCTCTGAGTTCTCCCCCCTTCTCGAGAGTGACGAACACTCCATAGTGTTCCCAAAGATCTCTAGGTTCCTTAGGAGGAGTTATGGTCTCACCCGAAGACAAATATCTCTCTATGGCTCTCCTAGCCAGCTTGACTAAAGTTTCTCCCATCTCGAGGTCTAGCAATACTCCTCACCCTCCGGAGCACCTCTCTTATACTCTTCCAGTGTCTTCCTATCCAATACTTCTTCCCACATTTGATGCAGACCCAGATACCATTCGAGTATTTCACTTCGCCATTACACATTGGACATCTACTTTCTCCACTCTCTATGTCTATTAGATTTTCCGATAATAGCTGGGCCAATTGCCCTTCTATCTTCTCATTACTCACCAGAAGAGCCCTAGCACCTATACTCGAGGCCCTTCTTATGAGTTCCTTATCTCTAGAGAGGATTATCCTATCGTCGTTTAATCCGCGAGAGATTATTTCGGAATCATCTCCACCGTATTCAGTGTCATATCCAAGGAGCCTAAGCCATCTAGCCAGTTTGCCCAGCATCTCATCAGCTATGAACTTGGGTTTCAAGCTAACCCCCCTGCCTGTCCCCCTCGTGTCACCAGCTATTCATCTAGGTCCTGCTGTCTCTGCTCACATCATCTAGGTATATTATAATTTCCGCTATCGTCGCATCATCTAGAAGACCGAGGAAATGCTCCTTTAACTCTGAAATTTTCTCATTGGATAAAAGAAGCAGAAAGTCCTCCTCATTGTCTTTTATTCTAGCTATCAATCCATGGTCGATCCCCATTCTCAATATTTCTCTCACTCTGGCAGGGTGTATCCTCTCCTCGAAAACGAGGAAATATATGAACTCATTTTCCCTGATCTTGAAGACTTTCTTAGCTATGAAAGGTCTCTTTAGTATGTCCTCCCAACGTATGCCACTTTCTCCGTTGCCACTCCACAAACTATGCACTCCCCACTCTCTTTCTCGTTTACGGAGTATCCCAAAAGCTGTCCTTGGGAACACTCGTTTATCTCGAGCCCACAGGTATCTTCTCCACACCAGTTTACTCTAGCTACTTTCTTATCCTCATCTACACACTTCTTAATCCCTTCTAATGAGGAGCACCTTCTTATCATTGAGATGAAATTTTCCTCAGCTTCTTTCCTCATGTTCTCTATTATCTCTTGGTTGAGTAGGTCTCTTACCCTCTTCAAGTAGTTTTCTGCATCTACAGATTCTCTCTTCATGAGATCCCTCCTGAATATCGTCACTTTACCCTCTTTAACGTCCCTCGGGCCTATTTCTATCCTCAGTGGGACCCCCCTAGATTCCCAGTAGTAGAACTTCCACCCTGGTCTGAGGTCTCTGTCATCGATTTCAGCTCTTATCCCTTCAGCAGACAACTCTCTCTTTATATTGGAACAAACCCTTCTTATCTCTTCCTCTCCGAAGTCCTTGTACGGTATAGGAACTATTATGACCTGAACCGGAGCTACCTCTGGAGGAAGCAATAAACCCCTGTCGTCTCCATGGATTCCTATGAGAGAAGCAATACATCTCTCACTTATCCCATAGCACGTTTGATAGGCATATTCCCTATTTCCAGACGGAGTTTCGAACTTTATCTCGAAAGTCTTGGAGAAATTCTGCCCTAAGTTGTGAATGGTACCTATTTGTAGCACCTTTCCGTCTGGGAATATGGTATCTACGCCTATGGTGTATTCCGCTCCCGGGAACTTATCCCATTCAGGTCTCCTGAGGAATAGGCAGGGAATACCCAACCTCCTGTAAAACTCCGAGTATATCTCTATGGCTTCTTTTACTTGTCTTTCCGCATCTTCTCGGGAAGAGTGAACAGTGTGTGCTTCCTTGAAAGTAGTTATCTCCCTGACTCTTATTAGAGGTCTAGTGTGCTTGGTCTCGTATCTAAAGACTGAAACGATTTGATACACCTTCATGGGAAGATCAGCGTGGCTTCTCACCCAAAGAGAAAACATGGGATACATGGAGGTTTCACTAGTAGGTCTCAAAACTAGTTTGACATCAAGCTCATCGTTTCCACCTCTCGTGACCCAATACACCTGGTCCTCAAAGCCTTTTATGTGCTCGGCCTCCTTCATGAATTCCTTCTCAGGAATCAAAAGAGGAAACAGTGTCTCTTTGTGACCTCTGGAGTCGTGCAATTCTCTGAGTATATCGGTGACGAACCTCCTTATCTGGAATCCCCAAAAACCCCAGACGTAAAGGCCCTTAACGGGATATCTCACGTCAACTATTTCAGCAGTTTCTAGTATCGAATTGTACCATTCACTGAAGTCCTCTCTGAGCTTTTCCCTAGTCCTCATGAAATCATCTCCTCGAACTGAGCGTGAGCTGATTATCTCAGTGAGCCCATATATAAACTTGGGAACAGAAGACCAACACTAGAGACTTCTCTACTCATCGGGAAAAGCTCGGTTTCTCTCAGAAGTCCAATCCTCTTAACTGAAACTGTCGACTAATAGACAAAAAACGTGAGAAACGATGCAAATCAATAAATAAAGAAGGGGGGAGGAGGGATTGAATTCTTAGAGTTCCTCTAGTTCTCTTATTAGTTCTCTCGCAGCGGCTCTAGTCCCTGTTCTGTCGTATCCCGCAACTATTAGGACGTCTTTACCCTCCACGAAGGCATCTTTAATCCACTCTATTGCTCCGTTTCCATATCCCAGTTCTTCGTAGGCAACCGTGGACTTTCCTCTTCCTCTGAGTTCAGCCACTAGCTTGTTAACTTTTGGCCCTCCGATTAGTATCAAGTTGTATCTATTCATTACCTCTTCGGTTACTTCAGAGTCTAGCAGAGTTATCGTCTCTGGGATATCCACAGGTCTAGCGACTTCTAGTTTTATTGGCTCATCCTCAGCTACAGCATACGTTTCTCCATCTATGTCCAGCAAGATTGATCCTATCTCCAGATCGGTCATGCTTATTACCGCACTGGGGTTGCCCTCGAAAGGTAATCTGAACTTCTCTCCCTTGGCTAGACTAATGTCCTCACATCTCTTTACCTTGAAGGTAATCTTTCCGACGTTTATATGCCTCTCGTCTAGATCAAACTCCGAATAGGTGTATTCTAGCACGAAGGAATCGGCTGGGCCTTCCACTAAAGTAGTGTCGTCGTAGTTTATGTTATTCCCGAAGACAATTGCAGGTAAAACACACTCGTCGTTCAGGTCATCGTAGTACAGCTGGAAGTACACAGTCCAATCTGGGTCTCCAGGGAATGGTCTTCCATTCCTGAGTTTGTATGCGTCCTTTCCAATGAGGATTTTAGCTTCTACAATTCCTTCTGCTCCAACTAGGGCAGTCCCGAATATGACCACTACTTCCCCATTGTTGTAGTTCATCATGACGTTCTCATTTGGCTTGTACGGATTGACGTTATAGCCTATCACGTCCTCTGCTAGCAACACATCGTCCTTGTATAGCTGGACTACAGCTTTCTGTTCGAATAGATTCACATCAACTACTTTCACGGAGTATTGTCCTATTTGTACTTCTTGCCCAGTTTTAACCCACAAGTAACCGACTGAGACTTTGGCTATCCATATTTCGTCATCCGATGGACAAAGCACAGGATCGTCTGGCCCAGTGTCCACGACTATGTAGTCCCCTCCTAGTATCGTTACTTCGTCTCCTTCCCTAGCACCATATATTCCATCAGCCTGGTAAGCTAGGTCTATGAAGTAGGCTATACCTCCCTGGAGCTTCTCTGGGTAGAAGACGGTCATATCTGGTAGGTTAGCAGGATCGTTGTCTACATCGGGAGTCTCTACCAAACCATCTCCTCCTAGCGGATTGGTGTCTACCACCCTAGAGGCACTGTATTGGAAGACAGGTATGTGCAAAGTCCAGTCGAATGGATCACCCCCGGCATCCAGAGAACCCATTACCCAGATTCTCTCCACTGGAGGGAAGCTCCACCCTAGGAGGGAGAGATCCCATCCTGAGCCGTACCACTCTAGGTCAGGTCTCCACGTGGCCCAATCGTGAGGGATATCTGCGAATGGTATGTATGGATCTCCCTGCTCCCAATCCCCAAATGGCAAGTCCACAGTTCTTCCCATGTATCTTAGGGCAGTTCTTTGCTTTGCTTGGAACAACAGAAGGAAGTCTGAAGTCTTCTCCTCACAGCAGATTGCTCCACCGCTCATCCAGTCCCATCTGTATTTATGGGGCAGCAAGGTATTCTGGTCTTGGTAGTCTGGCCAGAGGTATGGATCCCTGACGTTGTATGCGCTTTGGAACGGAATCCTCTCGTCCTTCTCGCTGGCGTATTCCAAGGCGGATTCGACTGGATCCTCGTCTATTAGGCCGTCATTGTCACTGTCAGTATTGTCTGGAATGTCCTCGTCTATCTGCGAAATGAGAGGTATTGCATTTTGTAGAGGATCACTTGAGGTCAATATAGGTGTATCACCTGGATCTAGACTACCATCTCCGTCGTCTAGCCAAACCGCGACTATCCTGTCCAAGTTATTTATGCTCCCATTTAGGTCTAGGTCAACTGCTATGTATATCACGTCGTTGAGCACACAATACCAGTCATAGTCTTCGTGTTCTCTCGGGTCCTCGTCTATTGAACCATCGAGATCATCATCAACTCCAGGAGTTGGATAAGGTGGATCCTCGTCTATTGAACCATCTCCATCATTATCAATCCCTGGGTAGTCCTCATCCACTAGCCCATCTCCATCATTGTCTATACTATCTGGCGGATCCTCCTCTCTGAGTGGATTCCAGTTTCCACATATACTTGGCAGAGGATCCTCAATTCTGTCTATTAGGTAGTTGTACATCGGGCTAATTGGTATATTGAACGGTATCGCTAATCTGGCCTCATAGACCATGTCTCCGTTGTCCCTTATGAAGTAAGGATTCCCAGTGTTTGGATCAGGGAAGGAAGTAATGGCATCTGAGTCGTTGTTTGGAATCGGAGTACAGGTCAACCCGTCTTCATCCACTAATAGGTCGAAGTCATCGTCTGCAAATCCATCTCCGTTTGCATCACCAGGCATGTCCTCATCTGCTATTCCATCGTTATCGTCATCTATTCCGGGAATACAATACGGCATGTCCTCATCTTCTCTGCCATCTCCGTCATCGTCGTTGTAGTTCAGAGGATCCTCATCTATTGAACCATCTCCATCATCGTCATAGTCCATGAGGTTATCGTACCTAGTTGGCGTGTAATACACCGTGGAAGAATCGAAGTAATCTTGTATTAACTGAGGTCTCAAACTCTCCTCATAGTAAACTAGCACGGAGTCCTTCACAGTTAGATCGTAAACTATTTCAGCGCTCCCTCCCTCTATTTCCTCGACAGATATGCTCATCTCACCTTTAGCACTAGCTAGATTCCCTATCTTTGCAGCTATGTTAGCAGCACTGACTACATCAGCAGCAGCTGCTTTCTCTCCCACTACTATCCTGACGGCTGGCGTACCATCTTCCTCCCAGAAGAACTCCTTGGGGGGAATTCCCTTTGGAGCAGTCACGTCTGCTAATCCGGGTATGCTAAACACCATGCTCAGGGCAAATACCAAGGATAACATCTTAGACCAGGTCATGGCCCCACACTCCTACCTCCTGGTGTATTCCATCCTGCGCAGTAATACACACATGATATATATATAATTTTCGCAAATTACCATGAGCCTTGCCTTACACTTAGCTACTTGATATTCATTCACGTAAAGTTTCAAGCTTATTTGAAATATACTAAAAGTCGAATTAACTTTAACTCAATTTTTAGCGTTTTTATCTATGCAAGCCTCGATATAGCGTAAATTTAGGCCGAATTACTTCTCAAAGTGATTGCAAATCAGTTGATACACCAATCGCCATATTCAGAGTAGACTATTGACTTTCCCTAGAAACATCGTCAACTCGACACGTGAAAGTCCCCTCCATACATCAGTAATATTATTATATGGTTAGACGTAATACATGCATAGCATATAGCGTATGGGAGAGGTGATGATGTTGAGATCGATAGCTATTGTGCTCATACTCCTACTCTCAGCGGAGAGCATAGCAGAGGAGAAACACTTGGTCATAGCCAATTGTTCTTTGGATGACCTGAGCAATGTTAGACATAACATATTGGGATATTCCCCTGGAAATGGATATCTCCTATATGTTTCCGAACGAGAAATTTCACTAATTAGAGGTAATTGTGACATAGAAGAAATCACAGAGAGACAAATGGGAGAAGAAGTGGCTAGAATAGTCAAAGTACCACCTGGAGTAATTCCGGATAAGTTCTCGGGGAAAATTAGCCAAATAAACGCATACTTTACTAGAGAGATACCAAGAGGTGCATACTGGGCTGAAGAGATACCGAAAGTAGAGTTCATGTTAACCACTGGAGAACCAACAGTCGATGACGAAGGGAGTGGAACCGGAGTGAAAGTCCTAGTTTACGACGAAGGAATTCCTGAAAACTTGGATTTCATAGTATTATTATTGGATCCAGAGGACAAGCCAAGCGAGCACACTACAATAATGGCATCTACAATAGCCTCGGACTCGATGGGAATTCCAAGTTGTCAGCTCTACATAGATGGAATAGACCTAGAAGAAATAGAGAAAGAGTACAATAGAGCAATTTCCGAGGGAGTGAAGATAGCAGTAAATCCTTGGGGACTAGTTTGGCCGGAAGACCCTTGCGGGCTAGGGATCTATGAAGTATTCAGCGAATATTTTGATTATTTAGTATACGCCAATGATTTGGTGATAGTACTTCCAACTGGAAATAGAGGAGAAACCTGCGGAAAATTCGGAACATTAACAGCCCCTTCGACAGCTAAGAACGTGATAACAGTTGGTTCTGTGGATGAGTCAATGGGA
>Ga0164318_10001359_pt1 | contig 21628 bp, 17 predicted proteins | sample GuaBasSedimGuay9_FD_113734 | JGI IMG/M metagenome (GOLD analysis project Ga0164318, IMG submission 113734) | Subseafloor sediment microbial communities from Guaymas Basin, Gulf of California, Mexico - Guay9, Core 4571-4, 0-3 cm | ecosystem: Environmental > Aquatic > Marine > Hydrothermal vents... | reverse complement strand
GGTTTTCTTCAGAAACAGGTCCAGTCTCACAGGTCTTCCGGTTTTACATCCACCCGCACATAGTAGCTTCCCTTCAGCTCAGCAATAAATTTCTTAATGGCGGCGTCAATCTGAGGTTCCCGAATTTTCCTCCTGATGTCCTCTTTCACTTCCTCGAAGGGGCGGGGCTGTGGCTTGTTGACCTTAGTCAGGCGAACAATATGGAAAGAACCGGGAATCTCAATCACAGGGGATAGTTCCTGAGGTTTCAATGCCAGTGCGGCTTTTTCCAGTTTCTTGTTCAAATCTCCTTTCTTGATGTTTTGCATTTCACCATTGTAATCTTTGGAACCGGCTTCGGAATATTTCTGGACTGCCTCCGCAAAGCCGAGTTTGTGGGCGGCAATACGTGCCCGGCATTCTTTCATGGTGGCGAGTACACGATCCCGGTTCTGGCCATTGAAGAACATCACGATTTCTTGAAGGGAGTAGCTGAACGGTGTTTCGTAATCATTCTGATGCTGGGCGTAATAGGCACGCAGCTCAGAATCATCTACCTGAATTTTCCTTACAACCAGTTGATTGATAACGGTTCTGGCTGTGTTCTGCGTTTTCTGGTTCTTCTTGAATTCAGCTAACGTCATGCCGGTTGATTGCATCAGCGCATTTTCAAGCTGGGCTTCCGTTTTGAAGTTGTTCTCCTTCATTAGTTGTTGAATGAAGCTGTTGATCTGTTCATCTGTGATGCTGATACCTTCCTGGTTCGCCTTCTCCAGGAGAAGAAGCTCTTCAAGTTTTTCTTCGATCACCTGTTTTTTCAAGTTCTTAATCTGCTTCTTGAGTTCATCCCCGGTGTACTTCTGAAAGAGTGCTGAGGACCGGGCATTATAAATCTTTTTCAGGTCCAGCAGGGTGGTTGCCCGATTATTGACAATTATAGCGATTTTTTCGACCACTTTTGAAAGGCCAAGGGTAGCCGGTGCAAGTACAATTAATAAAACGAGAATCAATGCGCGTTTTGTCATTCTTCCTCCCCATGGGAAACGGGAAACTTCCCGCTATAATTAAACACCAGAATCCGGTTCGGGTAAACAATAATTCGTGAGTTTTGGAGCAAATCCTGTTTTTTCCGGGCCAGAAGGCTGGCCAAATGCTGTTTGAAGAGTTTTTCCCGGATTGTGTCCTCTACCTCCTCAAAAGGGAGTTTTCTCGGGGGAACCTTTTCTTTCATTTTCAGCAAATTATAGGAAACAGATGCTCCCAGCCGGGTCTGGACAATACGTGATACCCTGCCGGGTTTCAATTTTTCCAGGGTTTTCAGAAAGGGATCGGGAATTTCACTGGTTTGGAAGCAATTTTCCTCAATTTGAATATCCTGATACCGTTTGCGAAAGAAATCCAGGCTCTTTTTTCTGCTTACCAGCCAGTATCGGGCATCTTTTAACAAATCTTTGTAGCCGGAAGAAAACCGAATGAAACAGAAACTTTCTCCTTTCAGAAATTCGTTAATGTTCTGCTCGTAGTAATTATGGGCTTCTTCAATTGTTACCAGCGGGGTTTCTGTTTCTACCATATTCTTAAACTTTTCTTCAGCGAGAATGAGGGATGTGTTCAGGGCCAGAATGCGTTTCTCATGCAGGTCATAGGTGTGGAGCAGGGGAGTCTTTCCGGTCAATTGAAGGTATTCGGCAATTTCCTTTTCGCTGGGAAGCTGATTCTGTGTCTGCAGATAGTTCAGCAGCGCACGCTGCTCCAGATAATTGTCCAGAAGGCGGTTCAATATTTCCTCATCCTTTTTTTCAAGAATATCTGCATAATTCGCCTGGAGGTAGAGCACGAATTCTTCACGTAACACGTCCTGTGTGTCTATGCGGGCAATTACGTTATCCGGAACCGGAGGCACGGTCCCGCCGCCGCATGAAAGAGTAAGTGATAGTATAAGAAAAAAGGCCAGTTTACGCACAATTACAACTGAATGTTGATGGCTGCTTGTTTTTTCAAGTTGTTAACGGTACTTTCCAGGATAGAGCGGTAAAAATTGCCCTTCAACTTTTCCTTTTCTTTTTTGGTGAGTTGGTCAAAAGGCTTACGGTTCCCATCTGTTTTGCTGACCAGTTTTACCAGATGATAGCCGAAACGGGTTTTGACGATGCCGCTGACTTCACCTGGCTTCATTGTTGCCAGTGCCTGTTCAAATTCAGGAACCATTGCCCCTTTCTGGAAGCTCCCGAGGTCGCCTCCCCTGGGAGCGGATGGTCCTTCCGAGTATTTTTTTGCCAGTTCAGCGAAATCAGCACCGTTTTTGAGCTTGCCCTGAAGCATTTTTATTTCTTTTAACGCTGCAGCATCCGAAGTGGCGTCTGTCCCTGTACTGTTAAATATTTTCATGTCCTTTTTCGGTGTTACGATGATGTGCTTTGCAGAATAGCTGATTTCCCCCGCCATTACATCCGGGTGAGTCTGATAGAATTTGTTCAGGATATCATCGGATGCGGGGTTATTTTCTACAACATATTGATAATACCGGTTGAGCAGAAGTTCATTTGACATCAATTCCCGGCGGACAAGGTAAGTGGGATCCTGGTCAAGATTCAACCGTTTTGCTTCCTGTACCAGAAGTGTCTGGGTTGTCAATTGCTCAAGAAGTTTCTTTTTCCCATCCTGGGATTGGAATTGCTGTTGACTCTGGGGAGGAAGAGATTGAATCAGGAGCTTGAGCTTTTCTTCAGTAATCTTGTTCCCATTGAGGTTGGCTACGACTTTACCATTCCCCTGATATACGTCTTTTTTCTGAGATTGACATCCGGACATTGTAAATGAGGCAACCACCAGGGCTGCAGTCAGAGTGAAACCAAAAAACTTTTTCATGTAATTCTCCTGTAATTTATCTACCTGTACATTATCCCAGATTACACTGAGCTTTTCCACTGGAAGAAGCAGCAGCCTTGATTTGAAATATTCTATTCGATTTTTCCCATCAGATCGGCCATTTCTATGGCGGAGAGGGCGGCGGACCAACCCTTATTCCCAGCCTTGTTTCCAGCACGATCAATAGCCTGTTCCACTGTGTCTGCAGTGATAACGCCGAAAATCACCGGTGTGTTCCGGGTGAGGGAGACAGATGCAATCCCCTTGCTCACTTCTGCCGACACGTAGTCGAAGTGCGGTGTTTCCCCCCGAATGACAGCCCCAAGACAGATTACGGCGTGATATTCGCCGCTTTCACAAAGTCGTTTTGCCGTCAACGGAATTTCAAAACTCCCAGGTACCCAGACAACGGTAATATCTTCCGTATCACAGTGATGCCGGTTCAGGCAATCCAGTGCGCCATCCAGCAGCCTTGAAGAGATAAAGTCATTGAACCGGCTGATGACGATGGCAAAAGAACGCCCCTTTGCATTGAGTTTTCCTTCAATTATTTTCATTTTTTAAACTCCTCCATCAGGATCTGGTGACCCATTTTATCGCGTTTTGTTTCCAGATAGTGAAGATTTGCAGGATTGGGCTTAATTTCAATCGGTATCCGCTCCTCAACGGACAAGCCATATCCCTTTGCGGCAATAATCTTTGTGGGGTTGTTAGTCAATAGCCGGATTTTTCGGATTCCCAAGTCGAGCAATATCTGTGCGCCGACGCCGTAGTCCCGAAGGTCGGGTTTGAACCCCAATTTGCAATTTGCCTCAACCGTATCATGCCCCTGGTCCTGAAGCTGGTAAGCCAGAATTTTATTCTTGAGCCCGATTCCACGGCCCTCGTGCGGAAGATAAACCACGACACCGCCCTCATCACCAACTTTTTTTAAGGCAGCGGCAAGCTGATCCCCACAATCACAGCGCATGGACCCCAGGACATCTCCGGTTTTGCACTCCGAGTGCATCCGTACAAGTGCGGGTTCATTTTCATTGAATTCGCCTTTCACAATGGCAAGATAATCCTTTTCATCGAGATCGCAGCTATAGTACATCAGTTTGAACTGGCCGTAGCGGGAGGGGAAATTAACTGTGGCAACACGGTGTACCAGTTTTTCATACCGGCTGCGATAGGCGATAAGATCGGCAATGGTTACGATAGGAATATCCATTTTTTCTGCCAGCTTACGCAGTTCCGGCAAGCGTGCCATTGTTCCGTCTTCATTCATAATTTCGCAGAGTACTCCCGAAGGGGTCAGGCCTGCCAGCCTTGCAAGGTCCACCGATGCTTCCGTGTGGCCCGCCCGTTTCAGGACGCCGCCTTTTTTTGCGACCAGTGGGAAGATATGTCCGGGCCGTGACAGGTCTTCCGGACGCGCTGCCGGATTTACAATGACCTCAATGGTCCGTGCCCGGTCACCGGCCGAAATCCCGGTTGTAGTGCCGACAACAGCATCAACACTCTCTGTGAAAGCGGTGGAATGCCGTGCCGTGTTTTTCTGAACCATGGGTTCAAGTGCCAATTCTCCGGCACGTTCAGCTGTAATGGCCACACAAACAAGGCCCCGGCCATGCTTTGCCATGAAATTGATGGTTTCCGGGGTGACCTTATCGGACGCGATGATAAAATCTCCTTCGTTTTCTCTGTCCTCGTCATCTACAACAATCAGAAAACCACCTTCCCTAAACCGGGCCAGTGCGTCTTCAATGGGAATAATCATTTTGACTCCTTTTGAAATTGATACAGGTATTTACCGATGATATCGGTTTCAATATTTACAGAATCGCCCTTCTTCAGGCTGCTGAGATTCGTCGCATTCAGTGTGAAGGGAATGATGGAAACCGTTATGGTCAACCCTGATTTGCGGGCTATAGTGAGGGATACCCCATTTAAGCAGACAGACCCGTGGGTGACGGTGAGATGGGCCCAGTTCTGAGGGAGCCGGATATCCATGAGGCAGGTTTCCTGTTTTCGGATAATTCGGGTAACAATGCCAGTGCAATCCACGTGCCCCTGGACAAGGTGCCCGCCAAGGCGGGCATTGGCCCGCAACGCACGCTCCAAATTGACAGTTGTCCCTGTCTTCCACTTCTTGAGTGTTGTTTTTCTCAGGGTTTCAGGTGCGGCAAAAACTGAAAATCGGCCGTTGGAACAATCAATCACCGTCTGGCAGACACCATCCAGCGCGATACTGTTGTCCACGGACAAATCATTCAGAACATGGTGGCATGCAACCTGAATTTCCAGGCCATCGGCACGTCTTTGGATAGTTTGAATTTTGCCCTTTTCTTCTATTATCCCCGTAAACATATCCTGATATCCTGCCCTGAAAGGCGAATTGCCTTTTTCATGGTCCGGGGCGGCATTTCAAACAGCCGTTTCCCGTTTCCCAAAATAACCGGCGCCACATAAATAAGGAATTCATCCACGAGTCCCTGTTCAACAAATGAACCGAACACCTTGGCACCCCCTTCCACAAGAATGGATGCCAGGCCCATTGTAGCAAAAGACTTGAGTAATGAGGCAAGTTCCGGACCACTATGCTCCATGAGGCTGACACCCATTTTTGAGAATTGTCTTTTCTTTATGACAGGTACGGCATCCTTGCCTGTTACCAGAATGGTTTTTTCTGTAAAAACGGCGAGATTCGGTGAAAGATTTCCAGACTTACAGAGGATAATCTTTCGGGGATTTCTGCCTTTCAGCATCCTGACTGTCAATTCAGGCTTATCCTTTCTTACTGTACCGGCACCCACGAGAACAGCATCCACCTGACTCCTCAGCCGATGAACCTCCCGGCGGGAATCTGTATTGGAGATCCATTTACTGTTTCCCTTCTCATCTGCGACAAACCCATCCAGGGTTATTGCTGCTTTCAGGATGATATAGGGCCGTCCCGTGGTAACAAAATGAATGAAAAATCGATTCAATTCACGGGCTTCCTCTTCCATGTGTCCGACACTGACCTCAATACCGGCTTCTTTTAATTTCTTGATTCCGCGTCCATTCACCAGGGGATTCGGGTCTTCCATGGCGATAAAAACGCGCTTTATGCCTTGTTCAATGAGCAGATTCGAGCAGGGAGGTGTTTTGCCGTAATGAGAGCAGGGCTCCAATGTTACATAAACATCACTGTCTGCTACCGGTTCTATTGAGTTTCTAATTGCGTTGACTTCTGCGTGGGGACCGGCAAACTGCCGGTGGTATCCTTCTCCGATAATCCGGCCGTTTTTTACGATTACACATCCGACTGCAGGATTAGGCGACACATGGCCAATGCCCAGTTTTGCCAGTTTAAGTGCCCGCTGCATAAACTCAATCCGAAACATAGTCAATCCTCCACCGGCACATTGTAAGTCAGGAAGCTGCCATACGCAATGGCTCCGACACTCATGAAGAAAAAAGGGGCCGGATTTCCGGCCCCTTGATTGATTGAAAGGTATAAACCTATTTTACTTTCAGAACAGAATCCTTGATCTGGGCTTTGTCTTCATCGGTGAGCAGAGTGCATTTCAGTTCGCCGTCTTCAATTGCACGAACGCGGAAAATTTTCGGGTATTGGACAACATCACCGTATCGGTCGAATGTGATATCACCGGAAACCCCCTTGAACTGCTTGACCTGCTGGAGGCGGCGGAGAATGTCATCCGGGCGGGAGCTCTTGGAAAACGCTTTGCCGGCAATTGTAACTGCGTCATATCCGTGAGCGGCATACACACCGGGCGTTTTGCCACAGATGTCCACGTAATCACCCACAAATTTCCGTGTCTTTTCGTCGGTGGCTTTCGGGTTGAACGGGGCCTTTGCGTAAATTACATCCACTGCGGCTTCACCGGTAGATTTCAGGAAGTCTTCTCTGGATCCGGAAGAGGTAATGAAAATATACGTTTTTGCCTTGACTTCGTGGAGGGCTTTGAGAAGCTGAGCAGAATCTTCCGGGTAACCGGCGATCAAAATGGCTTCCGGGTCCAGCGCATTCACCTTTTCAGCAATAGCCAGAAAGTCTTCATAGGTTGAATCCGGAGAATACCGAATGACTTCCGGGATATTCATAGCCTGGGTTCCACGGGCAATTCGGATAACTTCATTGGAAATACCGTATCCGTATTCATTCTTGATGGCAATGGGGATAAATTTTCTGATGAACAGCTGATTAAACATAGTGTCCGAAATACGTCGTGCCTCAATTGTGTCTGATGGATAGACCCGAAAAGTGTAATCATTCCCTTGTTTCGTAAGTTTCGGGCTTGATGATGTCGGTGAAATAATCGGGACTTCGTATTTCTTGGCCAGTGGCGCAAGGGAAAGTGTGACTTCACTGGAAACAGCACCTACGATGATGTGGACACCCTTTTCTCTTACCAGCCGGATATACGCTTCTTTCCCCTTGTCCGGCAGGCCTAGAGAATCCTCAAAGAAAACTTCAACCGGCTTGTTTCGAATGCCGCCATTTGCGTTGAGATGCTTAACGCCGACATTGATTGCGCACTTGATGTCTTTGCCAATAGATGCCAAAGGTCCGGAAAGCGGTAAAATCGCGCCGATTTTTACTGTTTTTTCGCCGGAACACCCGGTCATCATCATCATGGAAACTGTGATAAGTCCTATGAATACCAGAAGTTTTTTCATAGTGCCTCCCCCGAATAAAAATGATTCTTCAACAGCACTGAACATAGCAAATTCCCTCCGGAAAGTCAAAAAAAGATGGGGTGACGGGGCGAAGAGTGATGGGTGATGGGTGATGGGTGATGAGTAAATCAAGAGACATGGAAAGGTTAATTCTCTGATTTTTCTTACCCCTACTCCTACCCCTACCCCTACTCACCCGAAGGGTGATGAGTGATGGGTGATGAGTAAATCAAAAGGCGGGGAATGGCCAACTCTTTGATTTTTCTTACCCCTACTCCTACCCCTACTCCTACTCACCCGAAGGGTGATGGGTGATGGGTAAATCAAGAGACATGGAAAGGTTAATTCTCTGATTTTTCTTACCCCTACTTCTACCCCTACTTCTACCCCTACTCCTACTCCTACTCCTACTCACCCAAAGAGTGATGAGTGATAAAAAGGCAGGGAAAGGGGGATAGAGCCGAAAGAAAAAAAGTGAAACAAATCACTTGAATGAAAAAAAAGATGTGCTAATTTATAAAGTGTAATCTTTCACAATATAGGTGGGGGAGAATGAAAGAAAAACTGATACAGAAAATGAAGGCATTATCCAACGAATGCCGGGTTGATCTGTTGCTGGAACTGGCAAAGTCAACGAGGCCGTTGTGTGTGGGTGAACTTGCAGACAGAATCGGAGCCGCCGAGGCTCAGGTATCCAGGAGCCTTCAGATTCTATCTTACGCCGGGTTGATCGTAGCCAAACGCCGAGGGATCCGCGTATTTTACGATTTAAATACAGGTGACTGTGTTGCGATGTTGTTAAGCAGATGTCTGATCGGTGCGATGGGGATTCAAGAGATTGAGAACATTAATAATTAAAAGAAAGGGACAGTGAAATGGCCACAGGAACAAGAGCGGTAACCAATGAGTTGCAGGAAATTCTTCTCAAATATGGAAAGGACCGGACCCAGTTATTGCCGATATTAGTCGAAATTAACAATTATTTCGGGCATATTGACAGCAATTCGATTATTGAAGTGAGCCGGTACACAGGTGTTCCCATCGGGGAAATTCATGGTGTGATTACTTTCTACTCATTCCTTGGGCAGAAGAAACGGGGGAAATTTGTTATCCGTCTCTGCCGGACAATCAGTTGTGACATTGCAGGGAAAGAGCAGATTGTGCGCGTATTGGAAAAGGAACTGGGCATTCGATTCGGGGAAACGACGGAGGACGGGATGTTCAGCCTGGAATATACCAATTGTATCGGGATGTGCAACAATCCCCCGGCAATGCTTATTAATGACAAAGCGTATGGCGGTTTGACGCCGGAACGGGTTGTGGAGATTCTGGATTCTTTCAAATTGTCCGAGTATCAGGACATGTTCGGGTACGGGGGCGTGAAATGAAGAATGAGAAGAAAAAAATTCTTTTTGGTGAGTTTGTTACCGGTGCAGGCTTGGTCCGAGCCCTGGAGATGGGTCCCGGAAAGGTTGTGGCAGAGGTGAAGGCATCAAATCTGAAGGGGCGTGGCGGTGCCGGTTTCCCCACCGGACTAAAATGGGAATTAACGGCGAAGCAGGAATCCGACGAAAAATTTATTATCTGTAACGCTGATGAGGGAGAGCCCGGTACATTTAAAGACAGGCTTCTTTTGATGGAGCAGGCTGAAAAGGTACTGGAGGGCATGGCAATCGCCGGGTTTGCGATTGGAGCCAGACAGGGGTTTATATACCTTCGGGGCGAGTACGTGTATCTGAAGAAATCCCTTGAAGATGCAATCGCATCCATGATAAACAGGCGGTTTCTGGGCCAGAACATCAACAAAACTGATTTTTCATTTGAGGTTGAGGTTCGCCTCGGGGCGGGTGCTTATGTTTGTGGTGAAGAGTTTGCGCTGATTTCGTCAATGAACGGCTATCGGGGGGAACCTCGGAATAAGCCGCCATATCCAAGTGAAGTGGGATTTCGCGACAAGCCGACGGTTGTAAACAATGTGGAAACCCTCTGCTACGTTCCCTATATCGTGACAAAAGGAGCAGAATGGTTCAAGGAGCATGGAACACAGGCTTCCACTGGTACAAAGTTGTTTTCCGTTTCGGGAGACGTGAAGCATCCGGGGGTGTACGAGCTGGAATTGGGCATTACTGTCAACCAATTGCTGGCTGAAGTCGGGGGAGAAGGGGCAAAGTCTGTTCAGGTTGGCGGGGCCTCCGGGCTCAATGTAGCTGAAAAAGATTTTGATAAGTCCATTTGTTTTGAAGGGCTGCCTCCCGGGGGTTCCATCATGGTCTTTAACCATCAACGGGACATGCTTCATGTTTTGAAAAATTTCATGGAATTTTTTGTGGAGGAATCCTGTGGCCAGTGCACGCCCTGCCGGGAGGGGAATTACCGCCTGCTGGAAGGGGTGAGAATGTTGGAAAAAGGAGAGTGTTCGGTTCGCTATCTGAAGGAACTGGAAGCCCTTTGTGATGTTATGAAGGATTCTTCGAAATGTGGCCTCGGGCAGACGGCCCCCAATGCGTTTTTGTCCATTGTTGAGAATTTTAAAACTGAAATTTTATACCGGTGAGGGCAGTTATGAGTGAAAAGATTCCTGTTCAGATTGATGATATTACCTGTGAAGTTGAAAGGGGAACGACGATTCTGCAGGCATGTAAATGCGCAGGCTTGCGGGTACCGACCCTCTGTCACCATCCGGATCTTGAGGTGGCAGGGATTTGCAGAATCTGTGTGGTGGAAGTGGAGGGGATGAGTGGCCTTCAGGCTGCCTGCGCCTATCCGATCCGCCAGCCGATTAAAGTGCGTACCAATTCCCCCAGGGTGCGCCGGGCCCGCAGGGTAAACCTTGACTTGATTCTGTCTGAGCACTATGGGGACTGTTACACCTGTGTTCGAAACGGAACCTGCGAGCTTCAGGAGCTTGCAAGGGAATATGGCGTGGATCGCTACCGATATCCCAGTACAACGACACCGAAATTTAAGATTGATCGATCTACAGCCATTGTGAGAGACCAGAACAAGTGCATTTCCTGTAAGCGCTGCATTCGTACCTGCATTGACCTACAGCAGGTTTCGGCCCTGGAAACTGCCAACCGGGGTCACAATGTTCTGATTCAAACAGCGTTTGACAAGCCGATTTCAGACGTGGTCTGTATCAACTGCGGCCAGTGCATCAACCGCTGTCCCACCGGCGCGCTTCGGTCCAATATGCCCAATGAACTGCTCTGGCACGCAATCGACGATCCTGAAAAGCACGTGATTATTCAGACCGCCCCCAGCCCCCGGGCTGCAATTGGCGAGGAATTTGGCTATGAGCCGGGTACGTCGGTAACAAAAAAATTGAATGCCGCACTCAGGCGACTGGGGTTTGACAATGTGTTTGATACAAATTTCGCGGCTGACCTGACCATCATGGAAGAGGGAACTGAGTTGTTAACGCGGTTGAAAAAGGTCCTGGTTGATGGCGATTCTTCCGTTAAAGTACCCATGTTTACTTCATGCTCCCCGGGCTGGGTGAAGTACATTGAGCACTATTATCCCGAATATCTGGATCACCTGTCCAGCTGCAAGAGCCCCCAGCAGATGTTCGGGGCCATCCTGAAAACTTATTATGCAAAGAAGGTGGGGATTGATCCCGAAAAGATGGTGGTGGTGGCTTTGATGCCCTGTGTTGCAAAAAAATTCGAGTGCAACCGTCCCGAAATGTCCGACAGTGGACATAAGGATGTGGATTTTGGCCTGACCACACGGGAAATGGCGGTAATGATCAAAGAGGCCGGGATTCACCTGAAGGACATGCCGGATGAGGATTTTGACCATCCCCTGGGCCTTGGTTCAGGGGCGGGCCTTATTTTCGGCGCAACCGGCGGGGTGATGGAGGCGGCGATTCGAAGCGTGTATGAAATTGTGACCGGGCGACCGGTGCCGTTTAAAGGCCTTGACGTAATGCCGGTTCGTGGAATGGAAGGAATCCGGGACGCGACATTGACAATCGAAAACCCGCTGCCTGAATACCAGTGGCTGGATGGCGTGACCTTAAAGGTGGCGGTGGCACATGGAACTGCCAACGCCAGGATATTGATGGAAAAGCTGAAGGCAGGCAAGCTGGCGTATCATTTTATTGAAGTGATGGCTTGCCCCGGGGGTTGCCTCGGCGGTGGCGGCCAGCCCATCCCGACGTCCCCGGAAATTCGTGCCGCCCGGGCACGGGCAATTTACTCGGAAGACCACCAGCTTGTTTTGAGGAAATCCCACGAGAATCCTGAAATCAATCAGTTGTATGCGGAGTTCCTCGGTGAGCCGTTGGGGCATTTGTCCCACAAGCTGTTGCACACCCATTACACCCCGAGGGGGCGATTTTTTCTGGAGGGGCTTTGATAGACCCAAAGACAGGCTTTATTGACCATACGCAGATTTTCCATGTTCTGGAAAATACCCTGCCTCCCGAGGAAAGTGAGGTAAAGGAGATTCTTTCCCATGCCCTTGAAATGAAGGGGATTTCTGCTGCAGAGACAGAACGCCTGCTGATGGTAGAAGATGAAGAACAGATTGATGCGATCTGCCGGGCAGCCAACCGGATAAAAACTGAAATCTACGGGCAGCGGCTGGTGCTGTTTGCACCACTCTATGTTTCCAACCTGTGTCGGAACGACTGTCTGTACTGCGCGTTCAGAAAAACCAATACTGCAATCAGTCGGCGAACCCTGAACCAGGACGAAATTCGGAGAGAAACAGAAAATCTCGTTTCAAAGGGGCATAAACGAGTGCTCCTGGTTTCCGGAGAGGGGCTGGGAGAAAGCGCGCTGGACTATTCCATTCGGGCCATTGGGACCATCTATGATGTGAAAATCGGGAATGGAGAAATCCGTCGGATTAACATTAATATTGCACCCCTTCCAGTGGAGGGATTCAGACGGTTGAAAGATGCCAAAATCGGGACTTACCAGCTATTTCAGGAGACCTATCATTACGACACGTACAAGAAAATGCACCGTTCAGGCCCAAAGGCTGACTATGTTAACCATCTGACGGCAATGGACCGGGCAATGGAAGCGGGGATTGACGATGTCGGGGTTGGCGTATTGTTTGGCCTGGCAGATTACCGGTTTGAGATTATGGCACTGCTTCAGCATGTTCATCATCTGGAAGAGCGTTTTGGGGTGGGACCCCACACCATCTCCATTCCCCGGATTGAACCGGCTGAGGGCTCGGACGTTTCCCTGAGGCCGCCCCATGCGGTGGTGGACCGGGACTTTCGGAAGATTATTGCGATTTTGCGGGTTTCTGTGCCGTATACGGGTATGATTCTCAGCACGCGGGAAACGGCGAAGATGCGGCGCGAGGCGTTTTCACTGGGAATTTCACAAGTCAGTGCCGGTTCCAGGACCAACCCCGGCGGGTATTCGGAGGATGATTCCGGTGCCCAGTTTTCACTGGGGGATCACCGCAGTCTGGATGAAGTCATTGCGGACATTGCCGGCCACGGATATATCCCCTCATTTTGCACCGGCTGTTATCGGTTGGGGAGGACCGGAGCGGATTTCATGGACCTGGCAAAACCGGGGTTGATTCAACTGTATTGCCTGCCCAACGCTTTGACGACGTTTAAGGAATATCTTGAAGACTATGCAAGTGCAGAAACGAAAATTGCCGGAGAAGCATTGATCCGTGCCCAGCTGGCAGAAATCCCCGACGATGAAATCCGCCGGAAAACGAGCCATAACCTGAAAGAAATTGAATCAGGGAAGCGGGACCTCTACCTGTAGGGGGATAGAATGGAAACTGACAGAAAACCGGATGTTGATTTGACCGGAATCCACACAAGACAGGCACGGAAGAACTTTCCCCTCTCCCGTGGCATGCCATTTCCTGAGCTGATTCATGCCATGTTTCAGGTGAAGCTGGCGTGTCTGGAGGTAAATTATCAATTGGGATACCTGTCTGATGCCATCTATGGGCCGTGCCGGGATGCAATTCTGGAAGGCCTGGATGGAAAACTGAACAGCAACTTTGATGTGACAACCTATCAGGGCGGAGCCGGCACTTCTTTGAATATGATGGTGAATGAAGTGGTAGCGAACCGGGCAATGCAACTTCCCGGTATGCAGGTCGAAAAGGAGGGGGAGATTCATCCCATTCACCATGTGAATCTTCACCAGTCCACCAATGATGTGGTTCCCACTGCCGGGCGGGTGGCGGCAATTGAGCTGGTGTACCGCCTGGAGAAGGCGGTTTTGTCCTTACAGGAGGCACTGCAGCAAAAGGAGCGTCAGTTTGAAAAGGTCGTGAAGCCGGGAAGAACCCAATTTCAGGAGGCATTTCCCATTACGCTGGGCCGGGAATTTTCTGCCTATGCCTCTGCCGTGGCACGGGACCGATGGCGGATTTCCAAGCTGGTGGAACGCTTGCGTGAAGTGAACCTCGGTGGAACAGCCATTGGAACCGGTGTGCTGGCGCCGAGAAATTATATTTTCCAGGTTGTGAACAATTTGAAACAAATTACGGGATTTCCCCTTGCCCGCTGCGAAAATCTTGTGGACGGGACCCAGAACACGGATGTTCTTGTGGAAGTCCACGGAATCCTGACCGCCTTTACTGCCACTCTGACTAAAATTTCGGGGGATTTGCGGCTGATGTCATCGGGGCCGGAACATGGCTTCGGTGAAATTCGCTTGGAGGAAGTACAAACGGGGTCATCCATCATGCCGGGGAAGGTGAACCCGGTGATTCCGGAATTTGTGGTCGCATGTGCCCTTCGGGTGTCAGCCAATCACCAGATGTTGACATCTGCCGCGGCGATGGGGAGTCTGGAGCTGAATCCCTTCGGTCTTGTGATGATCCACGGGTTGCTGGAATCACTGGCATTTCTGCTGGCGGCGGCCGGTCGCCTGGTTTTTTGTGTGAACACCACCGAAGCCAACAGTGAAAAACTTGCCCTTTCTTCCCGAAGCGATTCAATTGTTACCCACGTTCTGGCAGGCAGGTTCGGCTATGAGCAGGCAGGGGCGGTTTACAGGGAAGCGAAGAATGCGGGGGAGAAGGTAGCAGACTATGTGGTGAAAGCCGGACTGCTTTCCGACAAAGAGCTGAGGCAGCTCCTGTCCCCGGAAAATATCCTGAAACTGGGGTTCTGACATGGCAGGTACACCCAAGTCAAATCGGCCACATATCGCAATTTTAGGTCGGCGGAATGTCGGTAAGTCATCTCTAATCAATGCCATTACTTCTCAGAACCTGTCGATCGTATCGGATACACCGGGTACTACAACGGACCCGGTTGAAAAGGCAATGGAGCTGATCCCCTTTGGCCCGGTTGTGTTTATTGACACGGCGGGACTGGATGATGATGGGGAGCTGGGGCGCTTGCGGACAAAACGCTCTCGGGAGGTACTGCAGAAAACGGACATTGCCATCGTGGTTGTGGCTGGGGCTGTCGGGGCCACCGAGCGGGGGCTGATGGAGAAGTTGGATGCCAGGGAAATTCCATTTTTACTTGTTTTCAATAAATCAGATGCTGAATCTTTTTCGGTAAAGAACTGCCGGGAGTGGCAGGGGGTGCCGGTCAGTGCAAAAACAGGCAGGGGTGTAGATGAGTTGAATACCCGTCTCCTTGATATGCTGAAAGGCTGGGCAAAGACTGCCCCCCTCTCTCTTATGGCGGGCCTCATTCCCTCAGGTGGATTGGTGGTGCTGGTCGTTCCCATTGATACCGAGGCACCGGCGGGCAGGTTGATTCTGCCTCAGGTCCAGGTAATCCGGGATATCCTGGATACAGACGCGCTCTGTATGGTGATGAAGGAGCGGGAACTGAGACACGGGCTTCAACTGCTGGGCAGAAAACCGGATATTGTTATTACAGATTCCCAGGCTTTTCTTAAGGTTGCAGGGGATGTGCCGGATGAGGTCCCCATGACATCATTTTCCATTCTCTTTGCCAGGCAGAAGGGAGATCTTATTCAATTAGCGGCCGGGGCGAGGGCCATTGACCGTTTGCAGGATGGTGACACTGTACTCATCTCGGAGGCATGTACCCATCACACGGTGGGCGATGATATCGGGACGGTAAAAATCCCCCGGCTGCTTCGGCAATTTACCGGGAAAAATCTTCACTTCGTCCACGCCAGGGGCAAATACTTTGAGATGGAAGATGACGTGGCATTGGTGATTCATTGCGGTGGCTGTATGCTGACCCGGCGGGCAATGGTTTCCCGGATTGATATGAGCCGGGGGCAGCAGGTTCCCATGACCAATTATGGAATGGCAATTGCATTTACGCTGGGTATTTTTGAACGGGCGCTGCGGCCTTTCGGCTTAAATTGAGAAGAATACGTTATTCTTCTAACGACATGACCTGACGAATTGTTTCAGATAGTTCCTGCATCTGAAAGGGTTTGTTTACGACGCCGTGGAAGCCGTGTTCCCGATATTGGGCCATGACCGGATCATTGGCATATCCGCTGGAAACAATGGCCTTAACATCCGGCTTTAACTTCAGAAGCTCAACGATGGTTTCCTTGCCGCTGAGGCCACCGGGGACGGTGAGGTCTAAAATCACAAGGTCGAAGGGTTCTCCCTGGTCCATGGCCTTTCTGAATTGCTCAATTGCCTGATTTCCATCCAGAGTTTCCATTACACGGTGTCCGAGGAAAGACAGCATTTCACCGAGTATCTCCAGGATGGCATCTTCATCGTCCATGATCAGTATTTTCAATGGCAAAATAGGAGCACTGATATTTGTTGTCTCATCTTTGGTTTCAGTATCCAGAGCATCATCCGTTGCACTTACCACAGCTGGCAAAAGGATGGTAAAGGTTGTCCCGGCGCCGGGTTTAGAGCTGACATCAATGTAGCCTTCATGTCGCATAACAATGGAGTAAGCAGTGGATAAGCCCAGGCCATTCCCCTGTTCTTTGGTTGTGAAATAGGGGTCAAAAATCTTCGAGATGTATTTGCCGGGAATACCGACACCATAATCACGAATAAAAATCCGGACGTATGGCCCGTCCGGGAGGGTGGGGTGACCATTAAGTTCAGTGTTTTCCGCCGCGATATCAATGAGCCCTCCCTCGGGCATGGCCTGATTGGCATTCAGGACAATATTCTGAATCACCTGGCTGAGCTGCCCTTCATCGGCGCTGAGGGTGTAGAGGTCAGGTGCAATAAAAAAGCGGGGGCTGACACTTGCCCCGGCCAGAATAAAGTTGGTGGTATCTTCCAGAAGGTTTGCAATATCCATTTTCTTACGAATGGGAGCACCGCCCTTTGAAAAGGTCAGGAGCTGTCGTGCCAGATCTCGTGCACGCATTGCTGCGTTCTTTGCCTCCTGAAGATTACTGGAGCTTTTTGCCGTTTCACTTTTTACCATGGCCATGTCCAGGTTTCCCATAATCGCTGTGAGGAGATTATTGAAATCGTGGGCAATGCCTCCGGCAAGTAAACCAATGGATTCGAGTTTACGGGTCTTAAACAATTCTTCTTCCACCTGTTTTTTTTCTGTTTCATCGCGGAACACCAGCACAGCACCAATGATTGACCCTGTTTTATCCCGTATCGGGGCGCCGGAATCGGCAATGATGTGCTCTGCACCATCTTTACTGATCAGAGTTGTATGATTGGACAGGTTGACGATACGACTACTCTTTATGACGGTTTCCACCGGGTTGTCCAGGGGCTCCCGGGTCAATTCATGGACAATGGTAAAAACTTTATCAATCGGCTGCCCTGCCGCTTCCTCTTCTTTCCACCCGCAAAGTTGACAGGCTACCGGATTTATCAGAATAATGTGGCCGATATCGTCTGTTGCAATTACTGCATCACCGATGGATTGCAGGGTAATGCGCAGCCTTTCCTTTTCTTCCCGAAGGGCATCCTGGCTTGCGATTTTGTCGGTAATGTCAATGGCAGTGCCAAGGGAGCACCATTTTCCTTCATAGAATATACGCTGAGCGGCAAAGTCAATCCACTTGGTTTTTCCGTTCTTGGTAATGATTTTGAAATTATAGTGATTCGGAATATTTTCCCCCTTGATTCTGGCCATTCCCCGCTGTTTGACCAGTTCCCGGTGATCCGGGTGGACCAGGTCCCAGAAATTTGTCTGATAGAATTCTTTCAGGGAATACCCGGATAATTGCTCTGAAGCCGGATTGGCAAAAATGAATTTATCGTGGTAGATAAAAATAGCTGCAGTTGTGTGGTCTGTCATGGCGCGAAATTTTTCTTCGCTTTCCCGGAAGGCCTGTTCGGCTTTTTCACGCCTTGTGATATCCCGGACAACAGCCATAATGTATTTTTCGTCATTAAGCTCGATTCTTTTTAACCGTACTTCAACCGGGAACTCTGTTCCATCTTTGCGTTTCGCCATCCAGCGGAAATCCGACCGGCCCCTTTCCCATGCCAGAAAGAGCTGTTCCCTCGCCATCGCTTCGGAATACCCCGTTCCGCTGAGATCGTCTGAAAGAGAGAGGGTAGATATTTCTTCTTTATCAAATCCATACATTTCTGTAAATGTATCATTTACCTGAACGATTTCCCCTGTTCGGGTGTGCAGGAGAAAGGCATCCGGTATTGTGTCCATCAGGAGCTGAAAGCGATTGCTGACAGTGACGATTTCCTTTTCCCGTTTCCGGATCTGGTCTACCATTGCGTTGAACTCTCTGGCAATCCGTTCAAACTCCTGTTTCTGTATCAGAGATAGTTTTTCAGAGTAGTCTCCTTCGGCGATTTCTTTCATGCTTTCACCGAGGTTTAGAAGGGGGGATATTACGAAACGCCGAAGTTGAAAAATAGAAGTGAGTAAAACGGCGATGAAAAAAATCAGTGACATGAGAGTCATGATTAGCACAGTATGACGCGCCCGGGAATAGGCCGGAAACATGGAGAAGGTGAGGGTGATGGTTCCAATATTCATCTTGTTGAAATAAATGGGCCGTGTCAATGAAAATTGAAACTTGTTGTTCGTGGGGTATGAGTCTTGTGATTTTTCAATAACAATCCGGCCCCTTTCATCGTGGATCTGGACACCATCCACAAGGGAATTGTTCAGGAAAACATCCGTATACTGGGCCAGGCTGTCTTTGTCAAAATTCCATAAAGGCCGGGAGAAAATGCCGGCAGCCTGTTCAATTACAACGCTGCCCTCCTGGCGCAGTCGGGTCACGCTGCTTTGATAGGTCAGGGTATATCCGGCAATAATGGCAATGGAGACAATGAGAAAGAGCCCGATACCCTGATAGAGAGAAAAGGTGCTGACAATGGATCTCAGGGGCATGTTAAAACGTCTATTTTTTGCCATTCATCAGTCCCTTTTTCAATTTATTCAGGAGTTGCCCGAACATGATATTCCGAATTTCTCCGCTCATGCTCAATGTTTCGATGACCCGGTCAACCTGAGCCCGAATACTTTCAGGTACCGCAGGGCTGTATCCGATGTAGGCCTCGGAGACTGGCAGGCAGGTGAGACAGAACTCAATCTGGTCTTGAAGGCCCATTTTCAGAACAACGGTTCCGGTACTGCTTAAAGGGTCAACAATGGCATCCACTCTGCCATGGAGCAGTTTCTTTACGTTGTTTTCCGGAGTGGAGGCACTTCGATCCAGAATCAAGATCTTCTCAATCTCCGGCTGGACAAGGATAGGTTTACCGTGGACAATACCGATTCGTTTCCCTTTCAGTGAGGACAGATTCTTGAATGGGAAGGCGTTTCTTTTCAGCATCCACAAGACATTGGGCACGGTGTACAGGGGAATTCGACTGTATTGGATTCCCTTTTTCTTGCGTTCGGGAGAAACGCCCAGGCCCAGGTAGGCCTGATAGCGGTTTCGAGCCAGTTCATCAATGCATCGGCCAATGGGCAATTCCCCCTGCTTCGTGATGCGATAACGAAGCTGGATGCCAAACGGTTTCAGGTCACGATTTAATGCCTGAAGAAGGTGGAGGCGAACGCCGTGGAGCTGTCCGGCTTGATCCAGCCGGAGTTGCCCTACGGAGCGGTGAATTGGCATGTAGAGGATAATCAGATTCGGGGACGGTTTTTGAGGTGTAGCGCCCACAGCCATAGAAATGACTGCAATGAAAAGGAATGCAATTATTCTTTTCATGTCCCATGGCCCTCCTGATTATTCAGTTATTCGCTCCATTTGATTGTATCGCATTTGAGCCAAAAGCCAAACGCTTTCCTTTCTACTGTTACGACTTGATATTCGGTATAAAAACTTTACATAATGGCGGTTTTTTTTGTAAATATTTGTGAGCCTTAGCTCTTACAGGCAGGGGTGTTAAGGATGTTGTGGCAACGGGAATTCCACAAGATATTGTGTTGACAAGCAGAAAAGACCCCCATATAATGAAAATTAACGAGAAGCAGTATTCGGAGGAGTGAATGGAGCCAAAAAAGAAAAACGGGTTGCGTTTAAACACGTTGAAATCCGTAAGCCAGGTGATTCGCAGGGACAGTCAATCGGTCCCTTTTGACGAGCAGCGGATTTTCAAAGCGATTCTACGGGCAGGGGAATCCACGGGTGAGTTCAGAGATGTGGAGGCGGCAAAATTGACCACGATGGTTCGTCGCATCCTGAACCACCGGTTTCCGGGGGAGAATGTCCATATTGAAGAGATTCAGGACATGGTGGAAGAGGCATTGATTATGTCCGGCTTTGTGAACACAGCACGGGCATATATCCGATACAGGGAAAAGCACCGGGAACTTCGCCAGGACAGAAAAGCGGCTGTTGAAGCCATTTCCACAGTCAATGAATATCTGGACCGGCTGGACTGGCGGGTCAATGCCAATGCCAATCAGGGCTATTCCCTGGGGGGGCTGATTCTGAATTCAGCCGGGAAAATCACAGCCAACTACTGGTTGTCTCATGTGTACACGGAGGAAATCGGACAGGCGCACCGGGAAGGGGATTTTCATATTCATGACCTGGATATGCTCTCCGGTTACTGTGCCGGCTGGTCCCTGAAAATGCTGCTGGAAGAGGGGTTTAACGGGGTTCCGGGTAAAATTGAAGCGAACCCGCCGAAACACCTGTCTTCTGCCCTGGGACAGATGGTGAATTTTCTGGGAACATTGCAGAATGAATGGGCCGGTGCCCAGGCCTTCAGTTCTTTTGACACCTATCTGGCGCCATTTGTTCGGGCAGACAGGATGTCGGAACGAGAAGTGACCCAGGCGATTCAGGAGTTTGTGTACAACCTGAATGTACCGTCGAGATGGGGAACGCAGACCCCCTTCACCAACCTGACCTTTGACTGGGTGTGCCCGGGGGACCTGGCTTCAAAAACACCCCTGATTGGCGGGAAGGAGGCTCCTTTTACCTATGGCGACCTGCAGCCGGAGATGGAGCTGATTAACCGGGCATTTATCAAAGTCATGCTGGAGGGGGACAGGAGGGGCCGGGTGTTCACCTTTCCCATTCCCACTTACAATATTACGGAGGACTTTGACTGGGAGCATCCCAACACTGAGCTTCTCTTTGAAATGACAGCTAAATATGGGCTGCCTTATTTCCAGAATTTCCTGAACTCTGAACTGAACCCCGGCATGATCCGGTCCATGTGCTGCCGCCTTCAGCTGGATTTAAGGGAGCTTCTGAAGCGTGGAAACGGGCTCTTCGGGTCCGCCGAGCAAACCGGTTCCATCGGTGTCGTAACGATGAATCTTCCCAGACTGGGGTACACATTCAGGGGCGACTTTGACGGGCTCTTGAAACGGCTGGATCATCTCATGGATATGGCAAAGGACAGCCTGGAAACCAAGCGCAAAGTTGTGTCCCGACTGATGGAAAACGGGCTTTTCCCATTTTCAAAGCATTTTCTCGGTTCATTCCGGAATCATTTTTCCACAATCGGTATCAATGGAATGAACGAATGCGTGCGCAATTTCACCGATGACCGTCACGATGTGACGGATAGCTGGGGGATTGGTTTCGCGGAGCGGATTCTACGGCATATGCGGGAAAAATTGCTGGAATATCAGGAGGAAACCGGGCACCTTTACAATTTAGAAGCGACTCCCGCAGAAGGAACAACCTATCGCCTCGCAAAAGAAGACCGAAAACGGTATCCCGATATCCTTCAGGCAGGAACAGAGGACGGTCCATACTACACCAATTCCAGTCAGTTG